>Ga0316204_10002689_pt1 | contig 39048 bp, 67 predicted proteins | sample 6monrhotite_MG_2_FD_205661 | JGI IMG/M metagenome (GOLD analysis project Ga0316204, IMG submission 205661) | Microbial mat bacterial communities from mineral coupon in-situ incubated in ocean water Damariscotta River, Maine, United States -... | ecosystem: Environmental > Aquatic > Marine >...
GGCTTTTATAATTACATGGTGACAGGATGAGTTTAATTGAGAAGCTGATAGACCCTATATCTACAATACTAGATAAAGTAGTTCCTGATGCTGACACAAAAGCTAAACTAGCGCATGAGATAGCAACCCTAGCCGATACACAGTCACATGAAGAGATAATGGCAGGGATAGATCAAGCAAAGGCTGTTATAGTTGCAGAGGCTAATTCAGATAGTTGGATAGCTAAGAACTGGCGGCCTTTAACCATGCTAGTATTCACATTTATTGTCGCAAATAACTATATTTTATATCCTTACCTATCATTGTTTTGGGCTGATGCTCCTGAATTAGAATTGCCTGTTTACCTATGGGATTTACTGAAAATAGGCTTGGGTGGTTATGTAGTAGGCCGAAGCGCAGAGAAGGTAGCAACTAACTGGAAAGCTAATGGATGAGCCTTTTGATTTAATGATTCTGCCGAAGAATTTGCAAGACAGCCCTGTAGCTCTTTACATGGCTATATTAGGTATATGTCCTCAAGACTGGTTGCCTGAGCAAGTATCAGAATTGTATGAATCTATAATGGCAGAGTACGAGGAAGCTACAGTCAGTCCTTTAACTGTAGTTCCTAATAATAAAGAAGAGCATTAAAGACCTGTTCTTACATAGGAATGAAGCTCTGCACTCCACCATATGTTTATATCTTTTTTATGCTTTCTTAAATACTTTTTCCTTTTAGTGGATATAATTCTGATTTCTTTAGCTCTTAACCTTTCTAAGTCTGTCATAATTTCAATCTCCTTAAACTGGTAACGAGTTAATCCAACTAATCGCCATATAGCTAAACAACGAGGCTAGTAGCAAGAAGCTGAGAAACGCAAAGAACGCTTCTGATAATCTATTTTTAATTGGCTGTTTCATAGTTATATCCTGTTTGGGTTCATACTTTCTTCACCAAGAAGCTGGCTTATCTCACTATTAAAGCAATCAAGAAGCTCTTTCGGTTTTTTGTTCGATGTCATTAGTTTTATCCATTCTTTATGGCCTTTTTGTGCGGCATCTTTTGAGTCATAAGACTGAACTATTACCATTTCCCCGTTGTTGTAGTCTTTATGCTTTACCGCAGTTTCGTAGGGGTGAGACCCATCATTAACGAAAGCTGTAGAAACAAAAAGGCCATCTTTATTGTGAGGCTCAATAACCTTTCTATCTTCGTAGCTGTTTTGCATGTATAAAAAGTCTAAAATCATAGTCCTACTCCTTATTAATTAACTTTAATTAACTTTATTTAACTTCTAAGTAAGATTATAAGGGTTTGTTATGGTAATGCAAGCTTTTATTTCAATTAATTCAATTTATTTTATCAAACTCTCTCAGAGGCTACAAATGAGTAAGAATAACTATTACTACCATGAGACAGGAACAGCTACTACAGGCGGTGCAACCACTGTTGGCTTTCCTACTATCAACTCAATAAGAAAGATCAAGCACATTCAAATAGATGCTCCTGATGCTAATGCTATATCAGTAGAGACATTAGTAGAGGGTCAGTCTACCTATGTTACCCAAGCCAGCTTAACAGCCGAGACAGCTATATTAGATATGTCTAATGTTGCTAGTCTAAAGCTAACAGCAAGCGGTGGTAGTGCTACTTATGCAGTAACAGCATATGAAAGCGATAACATATAGATGAGCAAAGGTTATACACAAAGACCCACGCCTAAAGATAAGCAGAAGCAAGCAGATGCTAATTGGGCTGCGTTTATGAAACAAGCAAAACTTAGTCAACCTAAACAGGAACTAAAAGAAGATGGCAAGACCAACGAAGTACAACGAAGAAATACTAGCTCTCGCTAAAGATTACTTAGCGAATTATAAAGCACAAGGTGATGCAGTCCCAACAGTTGCGGGTCTTTCGTTAGTGCTAGGCGTTACTAAAGCCACTATATATGATTGGGGTAGTCAAGAGGATAAGGCTGAGTTTTCATACACGTTAAGGGACATACAAGCCAAACAAGAGTCAGAACTGCTAAATGGTGGGCTTTCAGGCGGCTTCAATAGCGTTATAACTAAGCTAATGTTAAGTAATCACGGCTATAGCGACAAGTCTACTATTGAACAACACACCTACTCACATGAAGAAGCTTTAGATGAGCTTGATTAAAAAGCTTACAAGTCAGGTGAGAGTATGTCTAAGACAAACTTAACTAAAGATAGGTTAGCTAAACGCCAAAAGCTTAAAGATGACTTTATCTATTATGCTGATAACTGTTTAAAGATAAGAACTAAGGCGGGTAAGGTTGAGGACTTTGTACTTAATAAAGCCCAGCTCTATATACATGAACGTATAGAGGAGCAGTTAGCTAACACTGGTAAGGTTAGAGCGTTAATCTTAAAGGGTAGACAGCAAGGCGTATCGACATACACTGAAGGCAGATACTACTGGAAAACCTCTCACCGTAGAGGCGTTAGAGCGTTCATACTTACACATGAGCAACAAGCAACAGACAACCTGTTTGATATGGTACAGAGATACCATGAGCATTGTCTCCCTGCTGTTAAGCCTTCTACTGATGCGGCAAGCGCTAAAGAGTTATCCTTTGGTAGACTAGACTCAGGCTATAAGGTTGGTACTGCTGGCTCTAAGGGAGTAGGTAGATCAAGCACAATACAATATTTTCATGGGTCAGAGGTAGCATTCTGGCCTAATGCAGAGACTCATGCTGTAGGTATCATGCAGGCGATACCAGACCAAGACGATACAGAGTCTATATTAGAGTCAACAGCTAATGGGTTAGGTAACTTCTTCCACGTTCAATGGAAAGCAGCCGAAGCAGGGAAGGGTGATTACATTGCTATCTTTGTTCCTTGGTTCTGGCAAGACGAATACCGTAAGAACTTACCTAAAGGCTTTACTCTTACAGCAGAAGAGACTGACTTAAAGAAGCTCTACAAGATAGACAACAAACAAATCTTCTGGAGAAGAAACAAGATAGTTGAGCTTAGTGCTGGTGGTGTCAATGGAGAGACACAGTTTAAGCAAGAGTATCCGATGAACGCAGCCGAGGCATTCCAGATGTCAGGTGTTGATACCCTGATTACTCCTGAGATGGTTATGAGAGCTAGAACAACTAGGGTAGAGAACACAGGTCATAAGATTATGGGTGTTGACCCATCGTTAGGGGTGGATAGATTTACTCTAGTGATGAGGCAAGGCCGTAAGATATACAAACATGAAGGCTATGTAGGTGATGATGTAAACACACTACAGAAGAGAGCCGCTAAGTGTATCAAGATGTTAGACGAGGAGAAGCCAGATGCTTGCTTTATTGATGCAGGGTTTGGTGCTGACTTAGTTGATTACCTTAAAGAGCTAGGCTATGAAGGTATAAGGGCTATTAACTTTGGCTCTACTCCTAGACGGGAAGATAAGTACGTTAACAAGAGGGCTGAGATGATTGGCACTTTTGCTGAATGGCTTAATGACGAGAATGTCCCTGTCGAGATACCAGACGATGATGAGTTTCATGCTGATATATGTGCGTGTCCTTACACCACAGATGCTCATAACAGAATACTGATCAAGAAGAAAACACTAATACGCAAAGAGTTTGGCTTCTCTCCTGACTACTTGGATGCTTCAGCTTTAACATTCGCTGCACCCGTTAGTAAGAAGAGTAAGAATAAGTCAATTAAAAAATATCCCCAATTGAGTATCGCTTAATATGTCAGACAAAGAAGATAAGATTTTACAGGTAGTGCTAACAGAGCGAGATGCTTCTATTGGCTACCGTGATGAGCTATCTGCTAAACGAGCTACACTATTAGACTATTACAATGGTGAGCCTTACGGTGATGAAGTAGATGGACAGTCAAGCTATGTCTCTACAGATGTCTCTGATGTGGTTGAGGGTATGCTTCCTTCAATGCTTAGAGTATTCACACAAGGGCGTTATGTTGGGCGGTTTAATTCCGAGACAGCAGAACAGGAAGAAGAAGCTAACCAAAAGACTGAGCTAGTCAATCATATCTTCCTAAGACAGAACCAAGGCGTTCTAACGCTACACAACGCATTTAAAGACGCTTTACTACAATATGTAGGGGTTGTTAAGGTTTATTGGGATGAGGCTAAGACAGCCACTAAGGAGCGTTACAGTGGGCTATCACAGGCAGAGCTAACAGCACTAGAGGCTGACCCTGAAGTAAGAATAGATGAGGTTAATGAGGGTGAGCAAGAGCTTGTCACTGATGCAGAAGGCGAAGTAGTAATGGGTAAGGTGTTTGCTGTTAAGGCAACACGCATTAAAGTTAATGGTCAGGTTAAGTATGAGAACATTCCCTCAGAGGAGTTTCTATTATCTAAGGAAGCTAGAGACTTTGTTAAGCCTAGATTCATAGGGCAAAAGACACGCAAAAGACGCTCTGAATTAATAGAGATGGACTTCGATAAAGATATAGTTGCTGGTCTACCCGCTTGGAATGCTGAAGATACAGAAGAGTCCTACAATAGAAACAAAGATATTGAGAACGGTGTAGATGGTAATCCTACTGCTGACTCAAGTAATGATGAGATATGGATAACTGAAGGCTATGTCTTTATGGACTTAGACGGTGATGGTGTCTCTGAATACTATCAGGTCTTTGAAGCTGGTAATAAGCTACTTGAATACAATGCTATAGATGACCATCCCTTTGCTTGTGGAACTCCTGTCCCAATGCCTCACAGAGCTATAGGCACTTGTCCAGCAGAGCAAACGGCTGACCTACAGTTTACTAAATCAGTATTAGTTAGGCAGATGCTTAACAATATGTATCAAACGAATTACTCAAGGATTGCATATAACTCAGATGTTGTAGACTTAGATGATCTATTAACGCTTAGAGCTGGTGGCGCTATCGGTGTTGAGGGTGGTGTTAGTGATGCACTAATGCCTATCGTTACACAGCCTCAGATACAATCTATATTAGGTGGTATCGAGTACATGGATACGGCTAGAGAAACCCGTACAGGCTTAACTAGGCACACTCAAGGGTTGAACCCTGATACGTTACACGACACAGCTTCAGGCTTTAATGGTATGCGTGATGACGCAATGTTAAGGCAAGAGCTTATCACTCGTGTATTAGGTGAGACATTAGTTAAATCTATATTAGTTAAGACAGCTAGATTAATAACACATTACCAAGATGATGCTATGCAGATTAAAGTCACAGGTCATGTAATGGATATTGACCCTAGTGTATGGCGCTACGATTTAGATTGTTACATTGAGTTAGGTGGTGGAGATAGGCAAGAGAAGATACAGAATCTTAATTACATTCTTCAATTACAATCATCCTTTATGCAGACAGGCTCAGTATTAGCAGATCAAGCAAAGGTATATCACACACTCGATAGAATAATAACTGAAACTGGTTTGAAGTCTGTTGATACTTACTTTAACAACCCTGAATTACCTGAAGATGTAGCACAAGCAACGGTAGAGATATTAACTAAGCAAGTAGAGCAATTGACTCAGATGACTCAACAGAACCCATTAGCTGAAGCTGAAATGGTTAGAGCGCAAGCCTCACTAGTTGAAGCACAAGGCAAGGGTAATATAGAGATGGCAAAGGAAGGCTCTAAGATGCATCAATTCATGGCTAAGTTAGACCAAAGCGACAGACAGTATTTTGCTGGTCTTGTTAAGGACTACACTAAACTAGAATTAGATGGCAACAAAGACATTGATGGCAATGGTCAAGTGGGCAATGTAGAGCAGAACTTTAGGTATGACCCTGCCTCTGGCAAGTTAGCTCTAGCCTAATGCCTCAAATTCAAATAGAAGGCTTTGGTAATATAGAAATACCTAATGAGTCAGAAGCTATTAACGCTATTAATGCTTTTCACGCTGACCCTAGCTCTGGTCAGTTTTATGACACAGTACCTAGAACATTTAATAATGAATCTCAAAGAATTGAGCCTATAGCCCCGACTCTTAGAGATAAGATATTTAACCGAGCTATTGATTTCTTCCTTGACCCTAATGATGACCCTATAGCACGACAGACAGCTATTCGCTATGCGAACAATGTCACACAGGTTTTAGACTTCACTGGTGTTGGTGATGCTATGGATGCTTCAGAGGCTATGCAAGCCTTTGGTGATGGTGATTATTTAGATGGAGCTATTCTTACAGGTGTAGCAGCTTTAGGCATTGTTCCTGTTATTGGTGATGTCGGGCAGAAGGCATTAAGAAGCCCAAGCGTACAGAATGCAGCAAGAGAAGTTAGGCAGAAATTAAACGTATGGCATGGTTCTCCGCACAAGTTTGACCGCTTTGATTTATCGAAGATTGGAACGGGTGAAGGAGCACAGGCTTATGGGCATGGATTGTATTTTGCTGACTCTCCAGATGTCGCGAAATCATATCAGCCGAGGTCTTATGATGCTGAAGATTTAATGATGCAGAGGTATAAGGCAGCAGAAGGTATAGAAGATTATGAGGCTATGGAAGTTTGGGAATCTGCTATGCAGCATGAGACGCCTTCAGAGATAATAAACAGATATTCCCCTGAAGAGTACGGAGATGAGTTCGCAGCAAAAGCAAAAGCCATTGCTGAGGAACTAAATACTTTCCCAGCAGAAGGCGGTATTTACAACGTAGACCTAGACGTAGACCCTAACACTATGCTTGATTGGGATGCGCCTTTGAGCGAGCAGAGTGAGGGGGTTCAAGGAATGTACATAGATATAATGAAGCCGACTCAGGAGGATAATGATTTACTTTCTGCTTTATTTGAAGGGGCTTCAGAGCAAGAATTGGCAATGATAGATAACGCCCCTAGCTATATGGAGACTATGGATGGGAGGGCATTTTATGGCAGCCTAAAAGAGAAGCTAGGCTCTGATGTTGACGCTAGTAGCTATCTTAGAGAAAGGGGTGTTTCAGGCATACGCTACCTAGATGGGACAAGCAGAAGCGCAGGAGAAGGAACAAGAAACTACGTTATATTTGATGACAGTTTAGCGAATATTAAATCAGTAGAGTAGGAGGATATATGAGTGAAGTTGACTGGAATAAAGATGTCAATCGCGCACAAGAAGCGAAAAGAATATTAAGTAGCCCGTTAGTTATAGATGCTTTCAAAGGAATGAGAGCAGATATATATGCGGCTATAGAAGAATCTAAGTCAGGTAATGAAGCGGCTAGAGAACAAGCCTATTACCAGCTAAGAGCAATCAAGTCTTTTGAAGGCCAATTCAAGAGAGTCATTGAGAAGGGTAAGAAGTCTGCCAACCTATTGGAGCAAGCTGCCCGCAAGATTAAAAGATTGGTCGAACATAATTAAACGGAGGCCAACTCGTGAGAGAGCCAACAATACAAGACCGTGTACGCGCGGCAATTAGTCCAGAGAGCGAAACGCCAACTCAAGACGCACCAGAAGTGGTGGAAACTACTACCGACAACCCAGAGCCAGTTAATGAAGCTCCAGAGATTGTTACTGAAGATGCTGTTGAGGTAGAGCATGAAACTTCGGAGGCTCAAGAAGCCCAACCAGAAGTAGAAACGCCCACTTATACAGTAAAGGTTAACGGTGAAGAACAAGATGTGACCATTGATGACTTAACAAAGTCTTATATGATGGAATCTGACTACCGTAAGAAAACCAGTGAGCTATCTAAAGAAAGAGAAGCCTTTGCAGAAAAGCTAACTAAGTTCGATGAGTCTATTCAAGACGCAGAGCTTATACTACAGCTAGATGCAGATGACTTGAACTCTGAGGAAAACTTACAACTAAAAAGCTATGATGCAGCAAAGTATTATGAGCTGAAAGAAAAGGTCGATGCAAAAGCAAGTAAGGTAGCGAAGCTCAAACAAGAAAGAGCCAATCGTTTAAATGAACAGAGTCAAAACCGTATCCAACGTGAGATGGAGATGATTCCACAGGTAATCCCTGAGTGGTTAGATGATGCCGCAGCTAAGAAGGACTTAGAGTTAATCAATAAGTCTTGGCAAAAGCTAGGTTTCACTAATGATGACTTAGGAGTATTCACTGACCATCGTTTAATTGCCTTATCACGCAAAGCAGCCCTTTACGATCAGATTGTAAATGCAAAGCCAGCGTCAAAAATAATAACTGATAAGCCTAAGAATGCTACAGCAGGAAATCAGACAACTAAAGTGGACGTGCAAGCTGGTAAGAATAAAGACTTGCATAAGAAGCTGAAGAAATCTGGAAGAATGTCAGACGCTCAAGAGCTTATCGCCAAGCGTATAGGTAGATAAAAATGACAGTCCCAACAAATACAGTAACGGCTCATGTAGCCATAGGTAACAGGGAGGATTTAAGTGATGTAATTTATGACATCTCTCCTCTTGAAACTCCGTTCATCTCGAACGCATCACAAGGTAACGCAACAGGTGTTTACCATGAATGGCAGACAGACGCACTAGAGGCGGCTGGAACTAACAGACAGATTGAAGGCGATGACGCAACGGCTAACACCCATGTGCCTACAGTTCGCCCCGGCAACTATTGCCAAATCTCACGCAAGGTTGTATCAGTGTCTCGTACACAGCGCACAGTTAATAGTGCTGGTCGAGGTGATGAGCTATCTTATCAAATTAGTAAGCGTGGTAAAGAGCTAAAGCGAGATATGGAATATGCAGTAACTCGTAACCAAGCATCTACTGCTGGTGGTGCTGGTACAGCCCGATCTCTAGCTTCTTTAGAGTCTTGGATTGCTACTAACAAAACCTCAGTTGGTACAGGTACAGCTCAGACTACTCCGGGTTATTCTTCTGGCACTGTTGCAGCACCTACGGATTCAACCGTATTAGGCGCTATTACAGAAGCATCTTTGAAAGATGTTATCCAGCAAGTATGGACTCAGGGCGGTGACGCTACAATGGTTATGGTTGGAGCTACAACTAAACAGGCTATCTCAGGCTTTAGTGGCATTGCTACTCAATACCGAGACAATCCTCAAGTTGGTCAAGCTGTGATTATCGGAGCTGCTGATGTTTACGTTAGTGACTTTGGTTCGCACATGATTGTTCCTAACAGGTTCTCTCGTGATGAAACTGCTTTAGTATTAGACTTAGATCACCTAAGTGTTGACTTCTTAGACAACATGGTGCGTGACCCTCTAGCTAAGACAGGCGATAGCGAGAAAGAGCTATTAACTTGTGAGTACACTTTACGAGTAGGCAATGAACTTGCTTGCGGTAAGGTAACTGACATAAGCTAATCATGCACTCCTCCTGCAATGATGGGAAGAACCTCTCACCTCTTAATTGGGGTGAGGGGCAATTCTTTTACGGAGAATAGAATGACTAAACGATTATTAGAGTATGACCCAGATAGTAAGACTCATACTTGGCACGAATACGATCACATGACAAAAGAGACTATCATTACTGAGTCTCAAGATGTAGAATATTATCTTAAACGCAATAGAGCAATGTTTAACGATGCCGATTTCAAGCAACATGGTTTCAAAGAAGAATATGTCAAGATAGCAAGCCTTCCTAATTCAATAATAATGAAGTGGAAACGTGAGCTAGGTGTAGATGTATATGACAGAAACGATGAAAAGAAAGTTTTTAAGCTGCTTAATGACCCTGAATATAGATATTTAAGGACAGTTAGCGGTAAATATTAAATAAGAAGCAGGAGGAAACTGTGGATAAGTTACTAGAGGCTAGAGATTTAGCTGATACAGAACCAGATACAGCGTTAAGAATAGTTAATGATGTATTGAATGATGATTTTAATGACCCTCAAGGGCTGTTTATGGCAGCTTATATACTTATGCAAGCTGGTAAGTATGGTATGGCTTACAACCTGTTTAAAAGGTCAGGTGAGCATACAGGCGATCACACTCAACTATATAACAATATGGGGATGTGTTTTGGTGATGAGGACAATGATGAGGCAGTTAAATGCTTTGACCGTTCATTAGAGTTAGACCCAAAGAATGAGAAGGCATTATCTAATAAGGCTTTAACCTTATTGAAGAACAAAGACCCGAAAGGAGCTGAGAAGTTATGCAGACAATCGGTAAGAATAGACCCAAACCTAAGAGCAGCACACGATAACTTAGGGCTTTCATTGTTAATGCAGAGGAAGTGGAAAGAAGGCTGGAAAGAGTTTGCTTGGGGTTTAGGTGGTAAGCATAGGAAGAAGCTAGATTACGGTGTTCCTGATTGGGATGGTAAAGCTAAAGGCAACTTAGTTGTTTATGGTGAGCAAGGTATAGGTGATGAGATAATGTTCGCCTCTTGTATCCCTGATGTATTGAATGACTGTAATCACTTGTCTATTGTTTGTGACAGTAGATTAGAGGGAGTTTTTGGTAGGTCTTTTGATGCTTATGTATCAGGCTCAAGATATGATAAAGGTGACAATGTTAACTTACCTGTTATGCCTGATTATCAATGCTCGATAGCTGACTTACCTAGATTCTATAGAAACAAGCATAAGGACTTCACTGGCACTAGCTATTTAAAGGCTGACCCTGAGAGATGCATTCAATGGAGAGCTTTACTAGACCAACATAAGGGCAAGAAGATAGGCATAGCTTGGACAGGTGGCTTACCTAGTACCATGAAGCATAGAAGGTCTATCGACTTAGAAACATTAGCGCCTTTGTTTGAGACAGATAACACGTTTATATCCCTAGAATACAAGCAACCAGATCAAGAATTACTTGACCAATATGGTATAATTCATTGGGATAGAGCTGTAAGTAAAGGTGTTGATTATGATGAGACACTAGCTCTTATTAATGAGTGTGACTTAATCATATCGGTATGCACTACGGTCATTTATGGCGCTGGAGCATTAGGCAAAGAGTGTTGGGTATTAGTACCTGAAACGCCTAGCTACAGATACCATTTAACAGGGGATTTCCCTTGGTATAAGTCAGTAAAATTATTAAGGCAGGAGGACACATGGGAAGCATTAGTAGCCCGTATAAAGGCGAAACTTTTAAAATATTCATAGGTTATGACCCAGCAGAGACAATAGCTTATCACGTTTTATGTCACTCGATATTAGCTAGGTCATCTATACCAGTATCATTCACTCCGATTAATAAGAATAATATCCCTTCATTTACTAGGGGCATTGAAGATGGAAGCACTGAGTTTTCATTCTCAAGATTCTTAACCCCTTGGCTAAGTGGGTTTAAGGGCAAGTCTTTGTTTATGGACTGCGATATGATTGTATTATGTGATATAGCTGAGATATTAGAACACCATGACCCATTTGCGGCTGTTCAAGTAGTGAAGCATGACTATGTATCTACTTGCAAGACTAAGTTTCTAGGCAATATTCAACATGAATACCCTAAAAAGAATTGGTCAAGTGTTATGTTGTTTAATAACTACAATGCGGCTTGTTGTAGACTATCACCTGATAAAGTTAATACAGAGTCAGGTAAATACTTGCATCAATTTGAATGGTGTCCAGAAGATAGGGTAATGGAGCTTCCTGTAGAGTTTAATCACTTAGTTGGTGAGTATCCTGAGAATCCAGACGCTAAGATTATACATTTCACTTTAGGCACTCCATGTTTCAAAGGTTATACGGAGCAAGAGTACGCTAATGAGTGGTTTAAAGAGCGTGATGCAATGTTAGCTCATGTTTAAGGGGGAAGTATGTTAATAAGTGACGAATACAGAAAACAACAAGAAAAGATGCATGAGAACCCTAATTATGGGGTAGCTTCTATAAGCTTTGCGCCTTTTGTTACAGATATTATAAATAAAACTGGGCACGAAGATATATTAGACTATGGCGCTGGTAAGGGTAACTTAGGTAAGCACTTAACCCCTAATCATAAGATATATATCACGCACTATGAGCCAGCTAACCCAGATTGGGCTGATACCCCAGAAGAACATGACTTAGTTTGCTGTATTGATGTATTAGAGCATATAGAGCCTGAATTATTAGATAACGTGCTAGATGACCTTCAAAGAGTCACTAAAAAGCTCGGCATCTTCACTGTTCACACTATGCCAGCAGCTAAAACGCTTCCTGATGGTAGGAATGCGCACTTAATACAACAGCCTCCTGCTTGGTGGCTACCAAAATTCTTAGATAGGTTTGAATTGGTAAGTTTTGGAGCTATGTCAAACGGCTTCAAGATAATTGTTACCCCTCTCAAGCCTGTAATAGTAACTCAATAGGTTAATTAATGGCTTTAGATACTTACGCAAATTTAAAAACATCTATCAAGGTTTGGACTCATAGGGATGACCTAGACTCTGTGACTGATGATTTTATAGACTTATGTGAAGGCATGATCTACTCCAACACAGACCAAGGCTTGTTAGTTAGAGAGATGGAAACATCTGACACTACGGCTGTAGGCACTCAGACAATGGCCTTACCTACAGGCTTCATCAAAATGCGAAAGCTAACTATATCTGTTGGAAGTAATGAAACAGATGTAAGGTTTGCAACACCAGAAAGCTTAAACAAATCTTCTGCCTCTGGTCAGCCTAAAAACTTCACAGTAACCTCCCAAATAGAGTTTGATAGATCACCTGACGCCACATATACCTTTAATCGCGTATATCTGGCTAAAGCTACCGCTCTCAGCACCTCAAACACCACTAACGCCATACTAACTAACTATCCTCAGATATATCTGCAAGGCTGCTTATGGGCGGCTTATATGTACACAGGAGAGGAAGAAAAAGCCTCTAGTGCATGGACTTTGTTCATTAACGGCATTCGAGGTGCTAATAAGACTTATAAGAAGGGGTTTAGCCCTGCTAGTTCAATGAGAAGTGAAGCGAGCACCCCATAAATGGCTGAAACTAGAGCGTTTAACACAGTGCCTCTTGGTTTAGCTGGTGGCACATATGAATCTAGCTCTTTGCCTATATCAGCGCAAAGGACTGTTAATATGTATCCTGAGATTAATCAGGGGGGTATTAGTGAAGCTGTTTTACAACCTTGGCCGGGTTTAATTACGTTAGCGGGTGACTTTTATAGCTCATCTAGTGGTTTTGGTGGTCAATCTTCCACCTTTTCTAACCCTGATGGCTCTATAACCTCAATAGCGTTTGACTCTGACAATAACAACCTTCTTATGTGGGATAATGTTGCAGATACTCTCTATGTTATGGATGGGATTACAGGAACAGTATTAGACAGCTTTGGCGTAACTATTGGCGGTGATGTTTACATAGGTTATGACAGATATAATAGTAATCTAATAATCTCCTCTACTAGCCCCGCAGCAATAACAATTTATAACGGCCTATCAGCTTCAGTAACAAGCTCTTTTAGCGTTACTACAGGCAATAGGGGTATCGCTATAGATAACTCTGGAAACTTGCTTGTAGCTAACCACGTTACCAATACCATAGACATACACGCTGGTATCACCTCTACAGTTTCAAGTTCTATTGATATTTCAGCTGCGGAAGGTAATATAACTAACTTAACCTTTGACCCCGGTGCTGGGAATGCAATTTTCACAGGTTTAACAGATAACATTTATGTATTAGATGGATTAACTAACACGGTATTGCAAACGCAAGCTACTGTAGGCACAAGTGGACAGCACTCGATAACACTTAACACCTCAGATGGTAGCTTAATAGAAAGTAATTACGGCACTGATACGACTTATGCTTATAACTCTGAGATAGGGGCTAGAAGTGGCAAAAGCGGTAGAGGCGATCACGTTTTTAATGGCGCTTATTACTGCATAGTTAGTCAGACCTTATATTCTATTAGCTCTAACGGCACTAAGACCTCTATAGGAACAATCCCCGGCACGACTCGCTGCACCTTTGCTGATAACGGCACATTGATGGTTATTTGCTATGGTGGTGTCCCATTGTCTTATGATGGCACGACTTTAACAGAATTAACCTCTATCACTATTCAACCTACGGTGGTTACTTACCTTAATAATCAATTTATATTTGATAGTGGTACTGGTGATTTCTGGGTAGCTGATGCTGGCTTGACAACCATTAACGGCTTGAACTTTGCTAACCCTGAGTCTGACCCTGATGAGTTAACTGCTCCTGTAGTGTTTAACCAGCTATTATACTTGTTTTCGACTAACTCTATCGAGGTTTGGGACAATACAGGCGTTGGTAATCCTCCTTTTGAGCGTATTTCAGAAGCTATTATAGAGGGCATTGGTTGTGAGAGTCCTTTCGGTGTAACCACTACCGACACAGGCATATATTTTATAGGTAATGATGGTATTCCTTATAAGGTTCAATCATTCCAAGCTATTCCTATAGGTGGCGCTGCTATCTGTAGAGAATTTCAAGGCTACACAAGAACAAACACTATAGCTTATCAAGCAACCTTTGACGGTCAGAAGTTTTGCGTATTCTGTTTTCCTACTGATAAAAGAGTATGGGTATTTTCAGAAACTACCGAGCAATGGTTTGAATTAGACCATGAAACAGATGGGCAAAGATATTTAGGCTCAACTTATCAAGAAGCTTACAAATTAAGGCTAACTCAGTCTTATGTTGATGGCTCTATCCTTAAACTAGACTTTGATACCTTTAAGAACCAACTAGCCCCTATTGTTAGAGAAAGAACTTTATCAGTGATAGCCGGTGAGACTTTCGGCAAGGCTGGAATGTCTTTAGAGATGTCTAAGATGAGAATATCGGCTGAGTCAGGCGTAGGAATAAACACAGGGCAAGGAGAAAACCCTAATCTAATGGTGCAGCCTTCATATGATGGTGGCAGAACATGGGGACAACAAATATTTATAGAGATGGGAAGAGATGGCGAATTTAATAAAGCTATTGAGTGGCATAAGATGAAAGTCTTTGATCGTTTAGTGGTAAGAATAACATTCTCCGACCCTGTTAAGTTTGTTCTATATTCAGCATCAATCGACATAAGGGAGGCTGGACATTGAGTATAAGAAGCCCGCTACTAATAACTAAAGTTAGACCCGCAGAATTTACAAGCAATAAAGAACTAAAACCCTATTTTGACAACCTAGAATCTTATCTAAGGCAGTTATCTTTTAAAGTTGGCACGGATGAGACAGATGTAAAAGGTTTAGTAATAGGAACTGATGTTCAAGCTTTCAATGATGGCTTACAGTCTATTGCAGGGCTAACTGAAGGCACTGACCAGATGTTATACACGACAGGCGAAGATTCTTACGCTTTAACCACATTAACAGAGTTCGCTAGAACGCTCCTAGACGATGGTAGCGCAACGGAAATGAAAGTGACCCTAGGTATAGGCACTTCTGTAGACACGGCTGCTGTAGCGGCTAGGGTAAGCCTAAGAGCATGATAATATTAGACACATCAAATAGAAGTTTAGAAATGGTCTTATCTGGGGCTGTAACGACTAATGAACTACCTTTCGTGGTTTCATATGTTGCTATAGATGTTTCAGATATGACTATGAGCGCGGTTTCATCTAATAATGGCGAATCTAACGGGACTACAGACAAAACTATAGTCTCAGCCCCTAATAGTGGTTCGAGGCAAGTTAAGACTGTTACTGTTTACAATAAAGACACAGTAGAAGCTGAAGTCACTATACAAGTAGATGACGGCGGAACTAACAGAGAGATAATAAAAAGAAAGCTGCAAGTAGGCGAAACCTTACAATTTGTAGATGGGCATGGTTGGTCAGTAGTACCCGAAAAAAAAAATAGAATACTAAGTGGGAACAGCTCTACTACAGCTATCACGGCTGCTGGAACTTTTGTAGGCTCTTGGACAGATGTAACTGATTATGACTCAATAGTTATAGCGGCTAAGACAGATCAAGATGGTTATATGGAGGTTCAATTTTCTCCAGATGGTACTAATGAAGATTCTAGCCTTAAAAGATATTACAGAACAGCGCAAATAGAAGTCCCTCATAGATTCACAATTACTAGACAATACACAAGAGTTAAGTTTGTTAATACATCAGCTTCTAACCAAACCTATTTAAGATTACAAACTACAATAGGCGATAAGACAGACTTAAACGCTCCTTGTGACTCTACATTAGCTCAAGACTTTGATGCTACAGTTGTTAGACCTACCTCTTATAATACTGAAGTGGCTCTAGGGCGCAGACAAGGACACGTTCTCTGGAATAAGTTTGGATATAATGAAGATGTAGACATAGGTACAGAAGTAGTAGCCTCATGGGGTGGAACTTTCACGCCTATTACTACAGCTAGTGTACTAAGTATTGTTTCGACTGATGCAGCAGATGATGGCGCACCTGCTGGAACAGGTTGTAACTCAGTTGTTATATATGGCTTAGATGCTAATAGAGATGAGGTGACAGAGGTTGTTACCCTAAATGGGACTACTCCTGTTGTGACTACATCGACTTGGCTAGGCGTTAATAGAGTTGCTATGTTTCTATGTGGAACAGGTAAGGTTAATGCAGGGGTTATCACAGTAACTGAAACGGCTGGCGGCAGCACAATGGCTCAAATGCCTATAGGTGGAGGTGTTACCCAACAATGTATCTTTTATGTTCCTAGAAATCATAATTTTATTATGGAGTGGCTATATGCTAACTCTCTTAGACAATCGGGTGCTGACCCAAAAGTTACTATTAAGATATGGGTTTACTCAACGGCTAATAATGGTAATCAAGAAGTCTTTAGAGGCTCTATGGATACCTCAGTTTCTACAGAGATAGACATTAATCCTCAACTACCTTTTCCTGTAACGGAAAGCTCTGTTGTATGGATGGAAGCTACTACAGATAAGAATGACACAATAATAAGCGGAAGATTTAGCGGCATACTTGTAAGAGATGCAGACGCATAATTTAATTCAGAAACAATTAGGATAATAAAATGGGATTTTTAAGCACTTTAACAGGCAGCGATGGGGCTAAATCAGCTAGAGATGCGGCTGTTGTCCAAATTGATGCGGGTCAAAAAGCAATAGGGCATCAAACAGAAATGCTAGGTCAGGCTAGAGGTGACTTAACTCCCTTTGCTCAAGCTGGCACTGATGCTTTATCACAGTTACAAGGACTTTTAACAGGCCAAGGACAGGCTGACTTTTTAAATGATTCTCCTTTGTTTCAGAATGTTATGCAGAACGTGAATAGATCAACTAACGCTATGCAAGCAGCTAGAGGGCAATCATTATCAGGCAATACTCTAAACGCCTTACAATCGAATTATCTACAGCAAGCTCTACCCTTTTTACAGAACCAACAAGGAATGCTAGGTAATTTAACTGGTATGGGGGCTAATGCCGCAGGACAACAAGCTAACCTAAGCTTTAACACTGGTCAATCTATTGGTGACTTATACACCCAAATAGGCAACGCCTCTGCTGGTGGAATTATGGGCGCTTCTAATGCTCGGTCTGCTGGTATGGGTAATATGTTAGGTTTAGGCGCTATGGCTTTCGGAGGTATGGGAGGCATGGGCGGTTTAGGAAGTATGATGGGAGGAGGTGCTGGAGCTGGTTTAGGTGGCACTGTTAATCTAGGCGCTTTTGGTGCGCAACCCTCACCAATGTTTAACCCTCAATTCCAACCTACTTTTAGTCCTTTAGGATAAGAATATGCCTTTAAATCCAAACATTCCTCTAGCTGGTCAGCAACAGAACCTAGTTCAAGCTCTTTCACAAGGGTTTCAAGCTGGTGATGCTATCCATAATGCACCTTTAACTAGGGCTTTAATGGAGCAACGGCAGCAAATGGGGCAGCAGCAAATAGGGCTTAATGAACAATCTTCACAGCTAAACACACAGAATTTAGAGCTAGGCACACAGAACCTAGAGACAGGCGCATTAAACTTAGAGACAGCACAAACACAGAAAGCTGTATCTGACTTACAAATTTCAATCCCTTACGCTATGCAAATAAGAAGCCGCCCTGCTGAAGAAAGAGTAGCTTACTATAATGATTTTGTTGTACCGGAGTTAGGACAATTCGGCATAAACGCACCAGCACAAACAGCCGCAGACTTTACAGATGAGGCTTTAGACGCAGATATAGCTACAGGTAATGAGATTATTACTAACGCTTTGTCAGCTTCAAGAACGCCACCTAATTTCCAGCAAGCTCAAGGTAGCAATGCTGTAGATGAAGATGGGCGCAGATTTCGAGTTACCCCTACCTTTAATCCGGGGACAGGTCAGACTGAAATGGTTACTTCTGCTGTTGATGGGACAGATAACCCCCCAAGAGGAAGGCTTACTGGAGCCAATGCTGAATGGCAAACACCAGATATGCAAACAGCAAGCGCTGTAGATGAAGCGGGGCAAATAGAGCTACAGAATATAACAATGGCTGCTGGTGAGGCTGCACTAACATCTTTAGAGGGAGCTAACAATAATATGGCTCTATATGATGAGGCTTTAGCTGCTTTAGATGCTGGGGCTAACACTGGCTGGCTAGTTAATAGATTCCCAACAATTAACGCAGCTACTTTAGCTTTAGAGAATGTTCAAGCTAGATTAGGTTTAAATGTTATTGCTAATACAACTTTTGGCGCGCTATCTGAGTCAGAATTAGCATTCGCCTTAGACTCTACAATTCCTTTAGATATGGAAGAGGAAGATTTAAGAATATGGCTTGCTGAAAAGAAAAGAACTCAAGGTATTTTAGCTGACTACCAAAGAAGCGCGGGGCAATACTTGTTAACACCAAGAAACACTATTACTGACTGGATTTCTATTCAAGAAAGAAACCAAGCAGCATCTCAAAGCACTTTAGCACCGGGAACTACTCCAATGGTCGGAGGAGGGGATGCTACATCTACCCAGACTAGGGCGCAGCAAATACTGGATGCAAGAGCTTCAGGAAACTCAAGACCTCAAGGCGTACCCCAATAATGGATGAAATTACAGACGAGCAATTAAATAGCCTTTCTAGCGGTGATCTTGAAGCCGTTATCAGTGGCAATCTTGAAGCTATGTCTAATCATGGCTTAGAAATTATTGCTGGTAGACAGCCTCAATATCAGCCTTTCTTCAGTCAAGGTCAGGCGCAGCCTGAAAGCGCCCAAAACATTACGCAAGCCCCTATAGGAGCTGCTGTTGGGACACCAATACAAAACACAGGCTCTAACCCTTTGTTTGGAATTGGGATGGGCGGTCAAGAGTCTATTGATAACGCTTTAGCAGAAACGGCAGACCGAGAAAGCAGAATGACTCAGTTACGAGAAACCAACCCTTTCTTAGCTGACCAAATACAGAACATGAGTATAGGTGAAGCTATAGCAGTAGGCGCTGGGGAAAGAGTTGCTACACTCCTTAGAGGTATGGGCATTATGGATATGCCTGATGCTGCTGAAACTCAAGCCTTTGACCTTCTTAGAGACCAAAGAAGTAGCGTGGGCGTGGGTCAGTTTCTAGGTGAGGCGGCTATGTTTGTTGCGCCCGGTGGAGCTGCGGCTAAAGTTGCATCCCTCGCTCCTAAATTAGCTAGAATCCCTCTGATGGCTACTTACGCAATGGGCGAAGGTGGTTTAATGGCTAGAGGAGATCAAGCTGAAGGTTTAGAGTTTGTTGCTAGAGTTGGCTTATCAGGTGTTTTAGGTGGAATCGCTGGTGGATTCTTAAAGGGAGCGCCAACAAGAAGCGAAAAGCAAATAGTAGATGCATTAGCTTTAGGTAGAAGAACCCCTGAAGTAACAGCTATAAGAGGTGTATTAGATAACCCTAATACAGTTTCAGACGATATTCTACAGATAACAAACCAAACTACAGACCCTCATCCTATTTTACAAGGCATAAGGCAAGCGGCTGAAGAAGGTGATGATGTTTTGCCTATAGCTGGCGCTTTAATGAGAGCCGCAGATGACGCTTTAGAGAACAACCAAGCGGCTAGGTATATTTTAGATGGGGCTGATAACCTTAGAGCTAACCCTGCTGTTAGATCAGTTTCCTCTAGTTGGGATGAAGGTATAGCTACAACTATGTCAGGAGCTACACCAGCAGATAGAAACTTAGCACTTAAAGTTTTAGATTTATTCAAGAGAGGTAGAGGTCAAGGCGCTGCATGGGCTGGCAAGCATAGACCACAAAACCCTGTTGGAGATGAAATATTAAGACAGTACAACTTCCTTAGAGGCGTTATGAGGGACACAGGTAGACAGCTTAACAATGTGTCAAAGACTCAACTAAGAGGTGCTGATGTAGATTTAAGCGCAGCTAGAAGCGGATTCCTTGATGATATTGCAGAAGAGGGCATCACTATAGCTGATGACGGTTTAGATTTCTCTAACTCTTCCTTTTTCTCAAGGCTTGCCAAACCCCAAAGAGCCGCTATTAATGATACTTATCAAGCTTTATTTAAGGACAATATAGACGGATTAGCAGCGCATAGGATGAAAGGCTCTATAGATGAGATGGTTAACTTTGATAAAGCTGCTGGAGGGTTAGGCCTAAAAGCTGAGAACATCCTAAAAGGAGCTAGAACTAACATCAATGACGCTATAGGTTTAACTAACGAAACATACAGAGGCTTAAACTCTATTTATTCAGAGATAATAGGTTCTTTAAACCTCTTCCAAAAAGGTATAGGGGCTTCAGTTGACTTAGCAGACGATACAGCAGGGTCAATAATAGCCCAAAAAGTTAACACATTGATGAGTAATAACGTAGGCAGAGGCAACCTTCAAAGCGCCCTTGAGTCTATGGCTCGTTTAGCTAGAAAGAACGGTGGTAGTTTTGATATAGACCCTTACACGCAAGTAGCTTTCATTCAAGCATTAGAGTCTCGGTTTGGCATTCAGGCTAAAAGGTCTTTAGGTGGCATTATCGAAACTGTATTAGGGAATAAAGGATTGAAGGAGCGAGGGTTAGATAAGATTGCAGAATTAATGCAAAGTGATGAGGCGGCTATAAAATCAATGGAAACACTTTTAAGGCAAGGTAATTAAATAATGGCATATAATCCAATATCGAAAACAGTACCAGTATATACAGCAGCATATTGGTTAAAAGGCTATTCAGAGGGGACTACTACTCCTCTTGCTATGGCTACTGATGACACAGGCGGCACTACTATTGCAAAGTGCAAGATTAATGCTAACGGTTATCCTATATCTAGCTCTGGTGATGAGACTAGCGTATTCATCCCCCACTTTAATGAAAACTTTAAATTAGTTTTATACACTAACGAAACAGACGCAGATGCTAACACTACAGCTAATGCTGACTGGGTTGTTGATAATATTAATTATCTTGATAACGCTACAGCAAGCTCTAGCTCAGACTTTGAGACAGGTGATGTTATAGCCTTCTTCCAGTCAGCCCCTCCTACTGGATGGACTCAAGTAGCAACTCAAAACAATAAAATGATGAGGGTTGTATCAGGTACAGGTGGAGGTAATGGTGGGTCAGATTCACCTATAGCTTATTCTCAAGACTTATCACACGCTCATGGAAGCTCTGCTGTTGGCTTAACTATAGCTCAGTTGCCTGTCCACGCTTTCCCTATAGGGTCTTGGAACTCAGGCCATGTTTATGGGCAAACAACCGTAGGCTCTGCAAGTTATAACGCTTGGGCTGGAACTACAGTTCAAACCACTACAGACTTGACGGATACTGTTGGCTCTGGTGACACCCACACTCATGGAAATACAGACTCTACGACATTAACAGGCTCTTGGTCTCCTTCTTACATTGATCTAATCATAGCATCAAAAGACGCATGAAATTAACCTGTCCTCTAGGCCATACTTGCCAAAAGTGCGAAGAAGATGGAACGGTGCTAGAGCGTTGTATGTGGTATGTGAAGATGCGCGGAACTAACCCTAATACGGGTGAAGAATTAGATAAGTGGGGTTGTGCTATTGCATGGCAACCTATCTTAATGACAGAAGCAACAAAAGAGGCTAGAACTCTATCTGCTTCCGTTCAAGGCAACCGCAATGAAGTTAAAAAGGTTGGCGATAAACTAGACATAATAAAATTGGATAAATACTAATGAGATCAGTAGTCAGAAGCGTACTAAGAGACTTTTCACGAAACGTATTAAGAAACTCTATCTCTAATTCTGTAAACAGAAGAGAGTTTACATTAGGCAACACAACAGGCGCTTTAACACCACCCGCTATAGGTGATACAGATGGCAACCGCTTAACTATTGACGAAGAATCTTTATGGCATCCTTGTAAAGCTGAAGAAGCTAGGTTTTGGGGAATGCGCAGGGTTGAGAATCTTCTTAGCTTTAGTGAGGATTTAACACAGGATTGGGTAGCTCAATCAGGGGTAACTCTTGCTGCGACATTATATACATTATCATTAAACTCCAACAAATCTGCTTACATTAACAACGCAGCTACAGGTGTTTTAGAGGGCGAGACTTATATATGGACTCTTGATATTACGCCCGACAGAAGCGGCACTATAGATTTTAGAGCTAGAGATGGCGCTTTTGCTGCGGCTTCAGATATAACTTCAGCTACTTGTGAAATGGTAGCAGGGACTAGGGTTAGGCTTTCATTACCTATTACTATTCCCTCTTCTCCCGATGGCGCTTTATGCTTATTTTTCTTTGTAAATGAAGATGGGGCTGCTAATACTTACAATGTAACAGTCCATAATCAGCAACTAGAAAACTCCACAGGCCGCTCAGACACAGTAACCCCTAGTGAATATGTTTCTACAGGCGTAGGGACAGGAAGTGAGCTTGTTACTAATGGTGACTTTGCTACTGGCGATACAACTGGATGGACAACTACAGCGCCAGCAACAGCTACTTATGATTCGGGAGAGGTTGATCTAGCTAGGAATTCTTCTGGCTCTCCATATGGACAGCTTTATCAAACTATCGCAACAGTAGAAGGTGGAACATATCTATTAGAGTGTGATGTGTCGGCACTATCACATCAGGTAGGTGCGTTTCTTGATACTTCTACCCAAGATTTAGGAACAACTACATCGACAGGCAAGTTTGCGGTTGTTTTTATAGCATCAGGGGCTAGTGCTAGGCTTGATGTGGCGGCTAGAGGCTCAACTGTTGCTACAGCGACTATAGATAACATAACAGTCAAACAAATAGACCACGGCTCTAACGTAGACTCTGTTAAAAACTATGCAACCCTTAACGGCAATAGCGTAGCAAGTAACGTAGTCACAGAAGCAGTTGGAGCTAATATAACAGCCTCTACTATCAAAGGCTTATTCATGGAAGGGGCGGCTACGGAGCTTAGTGGTTATAGTGGTGATTTAGTTAATTGGACTCTAACAACAACAGCCGCGGCGGTTAAAGACGCTACAGGCTTAACTGGCGAACCTAATGAGGCTTTCACTGTGACCGATAATAGTGCGTCAGTACGAGAGGCAAGAGAGGAAGCCACTAACATAACATCAGGGACTGATACGTATTATATGGTTTGCTATGTTGCTTACAACGCCTCTCCTTCTGTTTACCCAAGGCTTGTTATCACTCACTTCAACGGAGGAACGCAGGTTGTAGAAGGTATTATATTAGACCCTTCTGACGGCTCTTATAATGAGCAATCCTCTGACGGAGCAGTAGTTTCTATAACCAGAATAGGGAATTTCTGGCAAGTAGTCCTATCTCTTGCCGATAATGGCACAGGTAACGCATCATCAGCAGTTGCCTTATCTCCTGCTTTCAATACAGATGGCTCTACCACCGAAAACGTAGCAGCACAAGGCTCTACAGTCTTTGCATCATGTGAGCTATACAAAACAACCTACTCTGCCAGCCCTGTACTAACCACAGGCGGCACTACTAAGGCTAGACTAGCCGATACTGAATACACGCTCCCTGCTGCTTATTGGACTCCAGTAGACGCAGAAGGTAGTATGAGTTTTGATTTGACTCCTTTGTTTAATACAGCTAGTGGTTCTTCGCAAGGTATAGTCTCACCTGACGCTACCAATCCTTCTAGGCTTAGTTATTTCACTAATACTGATTTAAGGCTGTCTCTTAGAGATGGTACTGCAAGCGCCTTATTAGACTCGGCATGGTCAGGAGTTTTAGACTCAGTAGCTATCAAGGCAAGATGGGGAAGCTCAACTATGCGATTCTCAAGTGATGGCACTAGCTCGGTTAGTCAGACTTTCGATGGCTCATTCAATCCTAGCGGCAACTTGGTAATCGGAAAATCCCTCACTGGTGGAATGTGTATTAAGAATTTAATACTGTACTCAAGCGATCACGGGGACGCTTGGTTATAACCATCCCTCATGTGTCATACCAAAACCTAGCTCATTACGAGAAATGTGACATTCCTCATGGAGCTCAGCTTCTTCTGCTGTGCTTAAATCCGCATTAATGTGCATGAAATACAAGTTAGGGTTAAAGTAAACTGTATTAGCCACGCTAAACTGCTCATCAGGCAGCTCTGGCAAGGCTAATGCTTGATACTTCGCATCAGTATGATACTCCCTATAGATCAAAACTCCTCGATGCTCAGCAAGGGCTATAACGCCATTAACAAACTCCTCAGAATATGGGCATGAGTTAATGATTACTATTTCTTGAGCTGCATTCCAACTCTCTCCCCTAAACTGCTTACTTCCCTCCTCAGAACATCCCGCCAATAATACAACTAATATTAATAATCTAATCATTACTCTCTCCCTGTGTAGCTATCATGGCTTTGTATTGGTCTGCATTCATATCGCTTAGTTTGGTTAGTTCTTCTTGCTTCTGTTGAAGCTCAGTTACGGCATTAGTCATTTTCTTAGCCTCGCTTATAACTGTAGATTTTAAATAACCTACATCATGCCGCAAGCTCTGTAGTTTTAAAGCTCTTTCACCTATATGAAGATGCTCAAAACAATACCACCTGAAATCGCCTATGCCTGTGCAAGTAAAATCAAGCCTAGTAGTCTCTGCATTTTTACAATCTTTCATTGTGCAGTTAGTATCCATCATTAACTCTCCTGTGCTGCTATCAGCTTTGAAATAGCATTTATAGTTTCGCTTAGTTTTATTGCGTCTTTATGCTCATCATAATCAGGAGCATTTTCTCCGCCATAATATGTTGAATATTCTTCAATAAGGTTTTCTAAAGCATTCTCTAATAGCTCTATAGGCACACTTACAAATCCTTCCTGTGTAGCTAGGGCTGCTATGGCTTGCGCTATTGCTGTTGATGTTCTAAGTCTAAAATTATGGTGACTTATTTCATCGTCTTGCGCGTGAGCTAAAACAAAGTCAATTTCTTCTAACTCTTTAACTAGCTCACTATTAGTAGACATGTCTTTTACTCCCATGATTAGGATGATAGTTATACTTAACTTCTGCGGATTTCCTTGCGCAACACGCCTCAAAGAAGTCAGTGAAATTCCCAAGAAACACATCTCTTGCATTATGTGATATATAGGTCATCCATATAAGTTTGGTTTTAACCCAATAGACCCCCGCTATACCGCTCTTATTAGCTCTAGGGATAACTCTGTTCCTTTGGTTTTCTGCATGAGTTACATTTCTTAAATTCTCTATACGATTGTCTTGTCTCTTCCCGTTTATATGGTCAATCTGGTCAGGCCACTCCCCATAAGTCATAAGCCAAGCGAGTCTGTGTGCGAGAAGTCGCTGCCCTTGAATGGTTATAGTGGTATATCCATAAAAAGTTTTAGAGCCAGCTACAACATTGGCGTGTTTTGCATTCCAAGCATTGCCCAACCTTGTATTCTTAAAATAGCTAAGAGGGCGTTCTTTCCAGATAAATTCACCAGTTTCAGGGTTGTAATCTAAAAATTCATTAGCTAACTCTAGCGGTATTTTGTTCATTCTTTATCCTCAGGCTTATTGCTGGTTAGGTGTTGGCGTAATGAGTCAAGCGTATTGTCTAAATAAATATGTGCGCTATCATCATCATCAACATAAAAACTATCTTTGATTAAAAGCTCTATAAACTCATCCAAGCCCTCTGATACCTGTGGAGTGGGGCGTGAAGCAGCATTCCAAGCATCTTTAGCCAACTGCATACACTCAGGAGAATCGAAAGGCTTGTATTGTGTGCGGAACTCTATTGCCCATTCACCACAACAATCGGCATTTACCCAAGCCCATTTAGCGCCTTGATTAGCATCATATACCCCAAGTTCTTTTGGTATCTTTCCGCATGGGCAAGGCTTTAATTCATCACTATTCTGGTTCATTGGAATAACCTCATTTCAGCGCACACAACACACTTCTCAGTATCAGGCCACAGAACATGACCTTTAGGGCAACGCTCTATTTCAACTTCCTTATCAGGCTGTTTCTTTTTGCTGTCATTAAAACTTAATATGTTTGACTCATCACTCATAATCATTCCCTCCCTCTCTGTTCGGTTAGCGGTTAATCATCTTCTGGCTTAAATTCTGAACAGACACGCCTTAGAAAGTTTCGCGCTCTTACAGCTTGACGTTTCATACTGTGCTGGTGGTTATTTATTGACCTTGTGGCATCATTAATTTCAATTAGTAAATCTTCAACAAGATTTTCCATTTCTGCTAAGCTTTTATATCTCTTTTCATCAACTCTAGAATCACCAACCGCATTAACTTCGCCAATCAGCTTCTTAACTACTGCTGTAATGTTAATATCTTCACTCATAATCTACTCCTCTTTGTGGGCTAGGGCTTCATGGTTTGCTTCCTTTTCTTGTAGTATCAGAGCTAGTTTGTATAGATCTTCTGGGTCAATCCCAAAATTACTATTACTCTCTCCGTGAAAGATAGGCCTGACTGTTAATGAAATTCTCGTGCCTACCTCAGACGCCTGTTCTGCTATCTCTATCATTCTTTCTCCTTCAGTAAAGTCACTCATCATCTACTCCTCTTTGTGGTCTATGGTTTGCAAACAATCTTTTAAAGTTTGTTCAATGACTGAATCACCCATGTAGCACCTTATGTTATTTTCGTCAGTTAATACTTTCAGCCTTTTCACAAGCTCACTATCTGATACCTGTGGAGTGGGGCGTGTGTTCCATGCGTTGATTGCTTTTTCTTGTGTGCTGTATCCCTCATCTAAAGGCACTCCACCCCTACATTCTAAATCCTCACACAATCCCTGCCAGTTCCCACCATCTTCATTAAACTGGTCTGTCTCCCCACGCTTGCCACAAAACGGACAAGGCAGTAATTCACTATTCTGGTTCATGGTTTGCTCCTTCTTCTTTAATTTCTTTACTACCGCAAATAGGGCATTCATCGTAGCCGCCCTCTGGAAGCTCATGTTTTCTGTCACAGCCTTTGCAGAAATACTCTGATAACCATGTTACGGGCGTAGGTTTATTTTCTTCACTCATAGCTACTCTCTCTAATAACGCGGCCTTTTATTAGTTGGCCTGATAACATTTCCTTGTCTATATTATTTCTCTCGCAGTAAGCGTTAAACATGCTGTAATCACCAAACGACACGCCTACGTCTTTGCTTGGGATGTAGCTGTCACATTCAAAACCATCCCCGCAGCCGTCATTCGCATAAGCCGCTCTTTTATCTTCTGAAACGGCAGGACATATAGTGAACTCACTACCACAAGAGAAGCATTTAAAAACGCTAATTGGAGTGCCGTATTCATTCTCGCTTTCCTTGATATAATATTCACTCATAATCCTCTCCTCCCTAAATGGGCTAAAAGTTTTTTAATTTAAAGTACAGCTCATGCTCAGTAAGCCGCCCTAACAACTTTCCTTCACCCAAAGCCGTGTCCATCAGTCCAACTAAATACTCAGCATCTTCTTTATTTATCTTTCTTTCTAATTCTTTTTGACATTCTTTTAGCAGAATAATGTGCATAGCTACAGGAGTTTTGCCTATATCAATATCAGGCTCTAAACTGTCTAAATATTCTCTAACTTTAATTTTAATATCACTCATAGCTAACTCCTTCAGCCAATTCTATAAATGGGTGTGTATAGTCAAAGGAAATCTTCTTCCCTACTAAAGACTCAATTGCCTCATAATCGTCTTGTGTGTAGTCACTCATAATCCTCTCCCTGTGGCTCATCCTCAGTAATCTCTGCATCACAGCAATCAGATACATAAACACCTGAATGATGAACGCCACCAACCCCATGATTGCAATGAGTCCCTGAATAATCCCAAGTCTCCTCAATAGCTCCACAAGGCTCTTTACATTCAGCACAAAAGAAGTCGCTCATCGTAAACTCTCATGTGCTGCTTCATTAACCAGCTCTGGATAATCCTCAGTAGCTTTCTCTAACTCTTCCTCAGTTAGCTCAGTACCATCTTCCCACTCTGCATAACACATATGAGCATCACAGAATTTCGGGTAGTCATCCTTATAAACATCTTCAACGCAGATAGAGCTTTCACTTAGCTTTTTCATACATCCTCCCCAAAATGTGACTTTCTAAACTCACTAGACTTAATCACATCCCTTTCTTTAGTAGTAAAAATCCCACCAGCAGTAGTAGACAGCCATAAATTACTCATTGTTTCCTTGTCTAGCTCCCACCATGCCTCAGAAGCCGTTGACAGGTCATCCATAGCAATTGATTCCTTCATCACTAGGATAGACTGTATATTATCTCTAACGGCTGTATTGTGCGCTAAGAGCTTCTCAGAGGCTTCTTTAACCGCTTGGCTGATAACCGCACCTGTAACCTCATTAGCTGAAGCATAAGACTCAGTGCCCGCCATGCCTATACAAGCTAACGCTCTGCCTATTGCTGAAGTCTCGCAATTTTCAACATAGCTCGTAGTGTTAATGTTAGAACTGCCTTCAACTTCGTGAGCTATTCCGCTACCTATGATCTTGTTCTCTAAGTTGGTTATGGTTGCTCGGATAACTACCTGGCCATCTCCTATTTTAAGAATCTCAGTATCAATACCAAAACCCTTGTAATCATCATCCTCCCGAAACTCAGTAACCCTTAAAGCTACAGTCTTATATTCTTTACCGTGTATCTTTACTATGCCTTCGCTCATAATCCTCTCTCCTCAAACCATTGCTTATTAGTTACATTCATTTCAGCAGCAGCATATCCATCTCCATACGCCTCTACATATTTAGGGTCATCTGACTCTACTTCATCTCCATAATACCCTGCTGAGAACCCGCTTATAAATAATTCATCACCCATATTCACATCTCTCTCCTCATATCATTAGCTCTTTCTGCCGAATCTAAAATAGAATTAATCTCATCATCAAGCTGGCTCATAGTTTCTTTATATGGATTAACCTCTTCAACCCAATGCGGAATATCCTCAACTAGCAGCTCAAACATCTTGAACAATTCTCGATTAAGTATGCAGCACCAAGTACCTTTTAAGTATGGTACGCCACCTTTTAGGACAGGATTATTAAGTGACTTAATATCATTGGCATCTATACCAAAGCCGCTATCTACTAATTCCTCCTCCCAGTCTTTCACATTCTCCTTTATCCACTCAGCAAACACTCTCTCACTATTCATAATATGGTGATAAGCTGCTTCATAAGTATAAGCCTTATCGAATACCGCTTCTGCTTCAGCACATAAGAATAGCTGTGCATCTTGTCCGTAGGTTTCTTTAAAATCTGAATAATTCATAATTCCCTCCTCAATGTTTAACTAATTATTGCACACTATATAATGATTAGCAATAGCCATTCTTAAATTAATTATAATGATTCGCTTGCATTAGGTATAGTTATTTGTAATAATAAGCATATCAAGAATTATAAGGAGTTGAAATGAAGTTGATTTTAGATGATAAGCAGATTGGGGAAGCTATGGGGGAGTATGTTGCTCGTCATAACATGGCTTTAGGTTATAGCTATGCTGACTTTGTAATGAGAGTTAAAACCGATAAAGATGAACCAGTGTTCACTTGTGAAGTAGAGCTATCAGGGGAAAAGAAATGAGAGTAACTATACAAGATTACATGGATAAGAAGAAGCTTAACCAATCTGAGATGGGGAGAATGTTCGGCCTTACTCAGCCAGCTATTAACACTTACATAAGCTCTGATCGTGAAGTTTATGTTGTTGACGGAATGGCAGGACTTCAAATAGTAGAAAGAAAGGTTTTAGCAACGAGGATAGAGAAATGAGCCTAACAGATGACAACATAAAGACAAGGGTAAGCCAGCTTCTTAATGAGAAGTCAAATACCTTTGCTGATTTAAACGATTACAAAGAGGCTAAAGCTTTTGCTGATAACATGGTTGAGATGGATATAGAGATAGCTAGTTCTATCCAAGTCCTGTTACATCGTGTTGAGACTTTATTTCATCAAGAGCAAGAGCAAGCTAACTTTGAAGCTAATAGCGAGGAGATGGGATAATGGCTAGATACGCAAAAGACTTGATTAATAAGTAAGGATATGTTTTAATTGTAAATTCCTTTCTCGTAGAAAGACGAAATCCCAGACTTGCGACAGACTAGGATTCCGAGGGGAGGGACACCAGAAAGGAAAAGTTTCTGATGTATGTTACTAAAGGTAACACATATTTGAAGATGGTACAAGCCCTTACTGGACATTAACAACTGTTGCTGACGGATGCCCTGAAACAGTCATTAACTGGTGGGATGTTGTAAGCGCAACTTTAAATGGACAGCTTGTAATCTTACTCAAGGATTCCCAAGACTGACAATGAGAGTAAGTCCCAATTAAAGGGATTCTAAGAATTAACCAACTTAGAATATCAGGAGTAGTTTAGTTCAATCCTGAAACACAAGTACCCAGCCGTAAAGGTAGCCTTGGTAGGGCTTTAAAGGGGAAAGTCTTTAGTAGTGCCCAAAGGAAAGCGAATGTGGTATGTATATTTTATAAGGCAAGCACAAAAGAAAGGGAACTGCCCAATAAAGATCGGGGTTAGTAAAGACCCAGATTATAGGTTGAAGCGTTTACAGACAGGAAACCCGAACAAGTTAGAGGTTATTGCGGCTATACCTTTTGATATTGAGAAAGACGCTTACACTATGGAAAGGTCTTTACACTGGATAGCTGAGAATAAATACCAAAGATTAATAGGCGAGTGGTTTATGATTTATGGTGGATGGAAAGGGCTGGTTGAGGATGCTTACAAGTCAAGCGGGTTATTCCCCAAAGGCTCTAAATGATAACTATGGGAGAAGAGTAATGAGCAGATACGCATTAATAGGAATCCAACCAAATACTTTAGAGGTTTTATATCTGGCTGTGTGCGGGGATCATTTACAAGAGCATTGGAGTGATATGCCAAAAGAATTAATCCCTGCAATAGTCCCTATAGAAAAAGCAAGAGAAATGAGTTTTGTAGAGGCAAAGGAAGATCAACTAACAGAGCATATTTTTAAAGGCGAGATATGAACCAGCGCAAATCAAAAACGCTACAGGAAATGATGTATATCCAGAGGCTTGATTTTCTAATTAACGAGTTCAATATATTTTGGGTGATACAGATAATTTTATTAATAGAGTTTTGGAGATTGATATGATTCCTGATTTGCCTGACTTCATAGGGGCTGAAGAGTGGGATGGATTCGTAGACATGAGAGCAGCCCAAAAGAAGCCTTTAACTGACCGAGCAAAAAAGATATTTTTGAAAAAGCTTGCAGCGTGGCATCAAGAAGGCTATGATTGCAACAAGATTTTAGATAATTCAACAGAAAGCTCTTGGGGAAAGCTGTATCCAAAGCCTGAATTTTTAAGAGGTGGAGAGAAGGCTCAGTTAGAAGCTAAGATATATAAGATCACAGATAGGAGTTGGGCAAAATGACCATAGAGCTAATACAAGGCGATTGCATGGACTACATGAAAGAGCTTGAGGATAACGCTTTTGAGCTTGCGATTGTAGACCCGCCTTATGGGATTAAACGCCTAAGCGTGGAAGAAAACCGTGATCCGAACAGTAAGTTTAGGAGGTCGATGTCAAAAATGGTTGATTCTGCAAAAAGCTGGAATGGCTTGAAGCCAACAGAAGAATATTTTAATGAGCTTTTTAGGGTAAGCCGAGAGCAGATTGTTTGGGGAGCAAACAACTTTACGCTTCCTAATACTGAATATTTTTGTATTTGGGATAAGTTTCAAACTGTAGATAATTTTGCAAGCGCGGAGTATGCGTGGGTATCAATGAATAACTGGAAAAAGCCAGCTAAGGTTTTTAGGCATCAAATACATGGGGCTAACCCTTTAGGGAAAATCCACCCCACCCAAAAACCAGTAAAGCTATACGAATGGCTTTTAAAGAACTACGCCAAAGAGGGTGACAGAATTTTAGACACTCACTTAGGCTCAGGCTCAAGTGCGATAGCTGCGCATTATGGCGGTTTTGATTTTGTTGGAATTGAGCTAGACGAAGATTATTACAAAGCGGCAGCAGACAGATTTGATATGCAAACTAGACAACAAGCGATGGAGATGTAATGAAAGCAACGTCAGATTTTAACGGCAGGACTCATGCCCCAGTTACGCTGGGAACTGTTGAGGGCACGGCCACCCATAAAATACTTAATTTTATTAGTGGGGAATGCTCAAGGAATGAAATATCACTATTAACAGGAGTTAGATCACAGGCTCTTAGTGCGCCACTAAGTCTTTTATGTAATGCTGGCTTATTACTTAAAAGGTCAGGGTCGCATGAGAAAAGGATGTATTATAGATTGCCCGGTGTTGAGCAAGAAGATCAAGAAGCCAAGCCTTTCATGTGTACTCGGTGTTTATCTACAGTCACCCCAAAAGGTAAAGGAAAGCTAACTTGTATTATGTGCGAAGATGATGATTCTGTTTCTTCCCACGGGGATAATGGAGATAGATGGATGGGAAGAGGCTGGGATGAGAAATTAAGTATGGAGTATTTAACTAAACCAATAGCAATGAGGAGAGATGCATGATAAAAATTGTGAGAGTAACAGACGCTAAAGCTTTGAATCCATCTCAGGCTGTTTACCAGCTTGTAAAGAATGACAGTGAAGTTTTGCGGTTTGAAAGTGAGAAAACAATGCCTGAAGTATTGAAGGCTGCTGCTTGGGCTTTTGAGTCACAGAGAAAAGAGCTACACAAGAAATTGATTGAGGAGAGCATAAAATGAAAATAGGCGTAAGTTTAAAGATTAATGTCAGCAAGATTGATAAGGCTAGATTATTTAAGGGAGATAAAGGAAGCTATTTAGATGCTACTGCTTTTATTGACCTTGAAGAGTTTGACCAATACGGCAACTCAGGCATGATTACTCAGGATGTAACTAAGGAAGAGAAGGAGCAGGGAGTGAAAGGAGCTATTCTAGGCAACTCTAAGATATTTTGGAGTGATAGAGGAACAGCAAGCCAGACGGGAATCATAAATGAGCCGCCAAAGAAAACGCCTGTATCTAATCAGGCTGATGATGATTTTGAAAATGATTTGCCCTTCTAGCGTACACTAATTAACAGGAGAACAATATGAGGGAGATTAAATTTAGATGCTTTTTTTATGATGGCGTAGATTATCACTCAGGAGAAATAATTAGCTTTACAGAGGCTATGTCTGAGAATTACATAGAGCCAGAGGATAATGCTCTAGTCACTAATGATGAATGCACTATCATAATGCAATACACAGGCTTAAAAGACAAGAATGGTGTTGAAATCTATGAAGGAGATGTTGTTGAACATAATAATGGAGCAGGCGTTGTGGAATATTCTAGCAAAGGCACAAGGTTTGGGGCTAGAGGCTCAAAGCCGCATTATATAACTGGTGAGGCAGTAGCAAAAATGTGGACATTAATAGGCTGTGAAGTAATCGGCAACATATACTCTAACCCTGAACTATTGGAGAAATAATATGAACATTGAAACTGAAGTATTATACAAAGAAGAACCTAAGTCATTCCGTACTGCTGAGAAAGCAAGCCTAGAAATTGGCCTTGAGGAGCAGAAGAAAGCCTTTGAAGCTAGAGGCGGCAAGATTCAGCACTATGAGTTTGGGCATACTGCTGACACGCCTAAGAATGTTGGGCATAGGTATCAGAGCATTGTGTATAGTCAGATTGAGAAGGATAAGGCACATGGACAAGAAAGCTAGAACCTTAACTCAAAACAACTCCATGTGGCTATGGTTTAAATTAGTTGCTGGATTCTTGAACTCTCAGGGGGATTCGTTTGAATACACGATTATCACACCTAAGAAGATTCCATTTACTGATGAGCTTATACATGAACACGTTTGGAAGCCAATATTACAAGCATGGTGCGAGAAAAACTCCACTACTGATATGGACACAGCAGAGGTGAGCGAGATTTACACAATAATATGCGCTCATTTTGCTACAGAGAAAGGCTATACTATTCCAGCTTGGCCTTCACGATTTTACGATTCTAAAGGATAAATATTATGCCAAATAATGACTGGTCAGTTGCAGGAGATGAAAGGCTTAAAGAGTTTTGCGGAGGAGATCAAGCCGAGAAGCTAGACAGGATTATTAAGTGCAAGGGCTTTATACAAGCAGACAGGGAGGCTGGGATTAGTTCTGGCAAGCATTCTAAGGCTTTGAATCTTGTTATAGCAAAAGCTGCAAGGAGAGGATATGCGCCTAACCATTGGACACAGGGTGTAGCTGAAGGTTACGGAATGGGCAAGGTTACTATTCAAAGAGATGGTGCTGGAGAGATTATTCAAACATGGGAAAGGCAGCTCCCACTAGAAATGGCTGAAGAGTTGAAAGAAGTTGTCGAGGGGCTGAAGGAAGATTTACCAAAGTTTACCCCTAAGAAGAAAGTCAAGGGCAAAAAGCGTGATGATTTGCTCCCATCAATATTTATTGGCGATGCTCATATTGGGATGAGGGCTTTCGGTAAGGAGACAAAACACAGGGATTTTGACACTGATATCGCGGTTAAAGAGCTAAGAGATTCTATTGATTATTTAGTTGATAGAGCAGAGCCTTCAGTTAATGGCTTGCTTGTTGATGTTGGAGACTACACTCACAGTAATGGGCATAATGACACCACTTTTTCTGGTACGCCTTTGGATGTAGACACCCGACACAGGTCAACACTATATCAAGCAGCTATGACTATGAGATATTCCATAGACAGAATGCTTGAGAAGGTGGATAACTTATATGTTATTATAGCAAAGGGAAACCACAATACTGATGTTGCTCCTGCAATAGAATTGATGCTCCAGTTCTGCTATGAGAAAGAGCCTAGAGTGAATGTTTTAGGAACAAATGGTGACTACCACTATTTTGAATATGGGAAGTGGTTATTTGGCGTTACTCATGGGAACAAACAAAATGCTGAGAGATTAGCAGGAAGCATGGCAAGAGATATGTCAGAAGCATGGGGAAGAACAACCCATAGGATGTGGTGTACTGGTCACTTCCACAAAGAGGCGGTTAAGACTCTAGCGGGTGTTAAGCATAAAGTATTTGCCGCACTTCCTCCGCCCGATGCTTGGCACGCTTCACATGGCTTTAGCGGTGATGGTGAAATGGAGATGATGACATTCAGGAAGCAGGGAGGCGTACATAGCTCCCATGTTTATAATATACCAAGACCGATAATAGAACCTGATGTAAGAATTAAATAATAACTACTAGGAGATTGGAATGACTACATTAATAATCTATATGCTAGGCTGTGCATGTGCTTACTTTGCTATTGAAGGGTCTAGGACTGGACAGTATCTAAGTAAGCTAGAGAGGCTTATAACTATTACCTTCTGGTTCACTGTCATTCCTATAGGGTTTATGATAATGGTGCTAGATCATGATGAAGGACTAGGATAATGACTACTAAAATAGAATTTATGGTCTTAGTATGTTTAAAATAACAGAGCTATTCGAGAAGGATTTAGAAACTAAATCTATAACCTATGAAACACATGACCCTGACTTACACAGTGGAGAGAGTTTTATATATGGCACGTTGGGATGGGTTTTGGTACTGAGAGAAGTGGAGAAGGTTCTTGCCGAATAAACGCCTCTGCAAAGGCTGTAACAAGTATAAGGTAGAGCGTGGCTCTAATCCTATTATCAAGTGGTGTAGCCCAAAATGTAAAGAGATAGTAATTAAAGCAACACTGGAAAAGGTTTGGGCTAAAGGCAAGAAGAAAGAGAGGCAGAAGAATGCAAAGTTAAAACGAGATTATTATGAAAACCACATACCAACACAGAAAGCAAAAGCTACTAAAGCGTTTAACGCCTATATACGAGCAAGGGACAGGGGCGATAATTGCATTAGCTGTGGTAAGTCTATGGATAACTGTACTATTGATGCAGGTCATTATATTGCTGCTGGCAAAGGGCTATCGGGTTCTTTGCATCGGTATGACGAAAATAATGTCCATGCTCAGTGCCATTGGGATTGCAATATACAACAGTCAGGAAATTTGGTCGAATACAGACAAGGGCTTATTAAGAAAATCGGTGAAGAAGAAGTCGAAAGACTTGAAACAACAAAAGGCACGATCAAAAGAACGGCACAAGATTACAAAGATATAGAAGTTAAATATAAAGCTAAACTAAAGGAGATCACCAGTGGCTAACGAATTTACAGAAGATCACATAGACCCACGAGAGCTTGACCTAATGAATCAGGCATATTTCATAGCTGTAAGCAACACAAAGAAAGCTAAGAAGAAGTTAGCTCAGAGCAATTACAATCTAATTCTATCGAGGATGAAAGTGTTAGTAGGCGAGGACTTAGCAAGAGCTGAGAGGACACTGGCTAATCTATATGAGTTTGGGCTATGAGCTATTCAAAAGACGATTACAAGGCAATGGCTAAAGCTGGTGGGATTACTTTAAAGGAGTATAAACAGTTTGAGCATTCAGGTTTTAGGGATACAGGCAGTTATGGTTTGTTTTTAGAGGGAGCTTCTCCGTTTGGTGGAGATAAACCTTGGAATCCTACCACTAACGATGCAGACTGCTTTCGGCTTATGGTGGATGCAGGGATGGAGGTAGACACAGAGCTTAAGGATGAGGTGAGAGTGTTCAAGAATATTATGGATATTCCTGAGTTATTGGAAATTTCAGCTATCTATTCAGACCATCCAGACAAAGCAGCAGCTACTCGCAAGGCTATATGTGATTGTGCTATTGAGATAGGGAGAGCTGTATGAGAGAGATTAAGTTTAGATATTTCAATAAAGAAACTAAGTTTATGACCGCTAGTTTTACTTTGGAAGAGATAGAAGAGAATGGCTGGCCTGCTGATGGGTTATATGAAAACTTTGAAGTAATGCAATACACAGGCTTAAAAGACAAGAATGGAGTTGAGATATATGAGGGCGATATTGTAACTGCTGATGATTTGATTTGCGAAGTTGAGTGGAATGATAGAGATAATAGATGGGCTGCTGTATGGACTAGGCAACCAAACGGCAGAGTATCAGTGGGAAGAAATAAGCCAAGTCTAGGATTTAGAAAGCATGAAGTAATAGGCAACATATACGAGAATCCAGAACTACTGGAACAATCTTGAACCTTTACAAGCTATGGCTAGATAAGCTAATAGATGTATTCATTGATGAACTATTATCTGTGAATAACGATATAGGCTGGAGAAGCGGAGGAGATAAAATGTCACCCTCTGCCCCGATAAGAACAGACTCAGTAGATGCTAAGATGATTAACGAGATACAAAATCTTAAAGAGCCTCACCCTGACTTTGCTATTATATGGGCAGCTATGCAGACTCTAAGCCTTAATTGCCAAGATGCAGTAATAGCTAAACGCCTGAAAGCTCATATCAACAAGAACACTAATCGCCAATGGACAGATACGGATAGAGCTGAGTTCTTGAACATTTCTCTGTCAGCATATAAGTCAAGATGTAAGCGAGGCTATGCAAAGCTAGAAACCGAGATAAACAGGCTTAGAAGCTATGAAGCATCTAAATGCGTAAAGGTTCAATAATAGTTTGCTTATTATGCCCCTCTGGTTTATATTCGGTGGCACGCTGGAGAAAACCAAATAATAACAACACCCTCTGAGACTTCTGCCTATAGGTAGACACCCAAAGTCTCATTTAGCCTCTTAATTGAGGCTTTTTTTTGAGTTTAAGACAGGTTGCTTTTGAGTGCGTATTAAGTTTTGCAAGGCTTAGCGAACAATAAAGAGTGCTTCGGTAGTAGGAAATAGTCGGCTCGCAACCTGACAACGCCTATCCCCTGTCACCATACCGCGCCCCACATTGACATTAACAAAGTTCTTCTCCTCTTTGGTTGATGTGAGGGCGCACCTATTCTAACTAGAGGAAGTAAAAGCATGGAAGCATTTATAAATAGATTCGAGGTGATGCTAAAAACGCACCCGATGGTTTTAGTATTTATATTGGTAGTAGCCATAGCAGGGATGACATTTAACTACTCGGTATTTGCCCAGCAGTCAGAAGTAGAGCAAAGATTTCAGGAGATAGGAGAGACTGTAGCGGGGCTAGGAACTAAACTAGACGCTCACATGAACCAATATAGCGTTGATACACTGGTTTCCCGCATATACGATCAAGAGCAAGAGATATTCGGATTAGAACGCTTACAGGCAAGCGGAGAGGCTACAAACAGGGATTTAGACAGGTTGAGCATGATTATAAGCCAAAAAGCTCAAGATGAGAGGCGGTTAGACCAACTACTATCACAATGAGAAAACGTGAAAACACTATATGATAATTTAATTAAAGAAGCTGTAGCAGAATATTTACCTACTACAGATTGGAGATTGCTAAAAGCTCAGTATTACCAAGAGTCATTGTTAGACCCTAATGCTGAAAGTCAAGTAGGTGCATTAGGCATAGCACAATTCATGCCTAAGACTTGGGATGAGTGGAGCGTTAAAGCAGATTTTAAAGATGTAGAGCGTACTGACCCTGAGGCTTCAATATTCACAGGTGCTTTATACATGAGATGGCTAATAGCTGAATGGAGCTGGCCTAGACCTGATATAGATAGACATTGTTTAGCAATGGCTAGTTACAATGCAGGAATTGGCAATATTCTGGAAGCTCAGAAGGCTGCACACGATTCAATATCATACTCAAGCATAGCCAACAGCTTACCATCAGTTACAGGGGAACATTCCAGAGAGACTATTTGGTATGTTAAAAAGATACTAGGCTTTTATAATGACATGGTGACAGGATGAGTTTAATTGAGAAGCTGATAGACCCTATATCTACAATACTAGATAAAGTAGTTCCTGATGCTGACACAAAAGCTAAACTAGCGCATGAGATAGCAACCCTAGCCGATAC
>Ga0316204_10002690_pt1 | contig 39007 bp, 39 predicted proteins | sample 6monrhotite_MG_2_FD_205661 | JGI IMG/M metagenome (GOLD analysis project Ga0316204, IMG submission 205661) | Microbial mat bacterial communities from mineral coupon in-situ incubated in ocean water Damariscotta River, Maine, United States -... | ecosystem: Environmental > Aquatic > Marine >...
TGTTGAATGCCTTCGGTTATAAAGTAGAAACTACTGATAATCGTATGTGTCTGGAAGGTGGTGGGCGCTTAACAGCTTGTGATATCGATGTGCCTTCTGATATTTCATCTGCAGCCTTCTTTTTAGTCGGTGCCAGTATTGCGCAAAATTCTGATATTACCTTGGAGCATGTTGGTATTAATCCAACGCGTACCGGTGTAATTGATATTCTGAAATTAATGGGTGCGAATATTCAGTTACTTAATGAGCGCCTGGTAGGCGGAGAGCCGGTTGCAGATATTCGTGTACGTAGCGCACAACTAAAAGGTGTTAATGTACCCGAAGACCTCGTGCCATTAGCTATTGATGAATTCCCTGTACTATTTGTTGCAGCTGCTTGTGCTAAAGGTCAGACAGTGATTACTGGCGCTGAAGAGTTGCGGGTTAAAGAATCAGACCGTATTCAAGTGATGGCAGATGGTTTGCAAGCGATTGGCGTAGATGCCACACCAACCGATGATGGCATGATTATTAATGGCGGTTCAATTCAGGGCGGTAAGGTGCATAGCCGTGATGATCATCGTATTGCCATGGCCTTTACTATGGCTGGTTTACGTGCCAAGTCTGATGTTGTAATTGAAGACTGCGAAAATGTGAATACTTCCTTCCCTGATTTTATTGGCCTGGCAAATCGCGCGGGTATCTCTATAGCTATCGCAAATTAAGTTGCGAATAACTGGTATAAAATGACGATGACAATTCCTGTAATTACTCTAGATGGCCCAAGCGGTGCAGGCAAGGGCACCATTGCCCAGCAGGTTGCGAGTGAATTAGGGTTTCATATCCTTGATAGTGGTTCTCTATATCGTTTAACGGCGCTGGCTTCACAATATGACGGGATTGACCTTGCAGATGAGTCAGCAATTGCTGATGTTGCTATCAAATTAGATGTTGTTTTTAAGCCAACGGATGATGGATTGCAGATACTCTTACGCGGAAATGATGCAAGCGAAGCAATTCGTCAGGAAGACATAGGTATGCGAGCATCGAAAGTTGCAGCAATTCCAGCTGTTCGTGATGCTTTATTGCAACGTCAGCGTGACTTTTTAGAGTTGCCAGGGCTGGTGGCCGATGGGCGAGATATGGGCACAACGGTGTTTCCAAATGCACCGGTAAAAATATTTATGACGGCATCTGCGGAAGAAAGAGCCGAAAGGCGTGTTAAGCAGTTGAAAGCGAAAGGAATAAATGCTAATATCGCCGCCCTCGTTGCAGACTTAAAAGCACGAGATGAACAGGACGCAAATCGCGCTGTATCGCCACTTAAACCGGCTGAAGACGCAATATATCTGGATACGACTTCAATGAGTATTCAGGAAGTGACTCAAAAAGTTTTAGATTTAGCCAAACAACGCCTTTAAATTTTGTTCCGAGCATGTTGCTCACCCGATCTTTACGTTCTATCTTCGCCCAAAAGGGTTTTGAACCTAAACTTCGATCAACCCTAACCCTGTATGCCCAGCTCGTATGTACTTCTACGGCTAATCCACCGGCATAACAGTTATCTATGGAAATCCTTATGTCTGAATCTTTTGCTGAACTCTTTGAACAGAGCCTTCAAGAAACCGAAATGAACACCGGTACTATCGTTACAGGTACTATTGTCGATATTTCAAACGGTTATGTAACCGTTGCCGCAGGTCTTAAATCTGAAGGCGTTATCCCAGAATCACAATTCTTTGCGAATGGCGAACTAGAAGTTGCTGTTGGTGATGAAGTTGAAGTTGTACTTGAAGCAGTTGAAGACGGTTACGGCGAGACGCGTTTATCTCGTGATAAAGCGAAGCGTGCTAAAGCATGGATCGTATTGGAAGCAGCTCACGAAGCAGAAGAAATCATTACAGGTGTTATCACTGGTAAAGTTAAAGGCGGCTTCACAGTTGAACTTGGCGATATCCGTGCATTCCTACCGGGTTCATTGGTTGATGTACGTCCAGTACGCGACACATCTTACCTTGAAGGTAAGGATCTTGAATTTAAAGTTATCAAGCTTGATCAGAAGCGTAACAACGTTGTTGTTTCTCGTCGTGCAGTTGTTGAGTCTGAGTACTCTGCAGAGCGTGAAGAATTATTAGCTGGCCTGGAAGAAGGCAAGTCTGTTAAAGGTATTGTTAAGAACCTTACAGATTACGGCGCTTTCCTTGATCTTGGTGGTATCGACGGTCTATTACACATCACAGATATGGCGTGGAAGCGTGTTAAGCACCCATCTGAAGTGGTTGAAGTGGGTTCTGAAATTGAAGTGGTTGTTCTTAAGTTTGATAAAGAACGTAACCGTGTATCTCTTGGCCTTAAGCAGCTTGGTGAAGATCCATGGGCAGCTATTGCAAACCGTTACCCAGAAGGCTCACGTCTTGCTGGTAAAGTTAGCAATATCACTGACTACGGTTGTTTCGTTGAAATCGAAGACGGCGTGGAAGGTTTGGTTCACGTATCTGAAATGGATTGGACTAACAAGAATGTTAACCCAGCTAAAGTTGTTACATTAGGCGACGAAGTTGAAGTAATGATCCTGGACATCGACGAAGAACGTCGTCGTATCTCTCTAGGCATGAAGCAGTGTTCAACTAATCCTTGGGATGAGTTTGGTGCTACGCGCAACAAGGGTGACAAAGTTAGCGGTAAGATCAAATCTATCACTGATTTCGGTATCTTCGTTGGACTTGAAGGCGGCATTGACGGTTTGGTTCACTTGTCTGATCTTTCTTGGGATTCTACAGGTGAAGACCTTGTACAGAACTTTGCTAAGGGCGATGAGCTTGAAGCGGTTGTTCTTTCTATTGACCCAGAGCGTGAGCGTATTTCTCTTGGTGTTAAGCAGATGGAACAAGACCCATTCTCTAACTTCGTAGCAGAACATGGTAAGGGTGCAGCAGTTAAGGGCACAATTATTGAAGTTGATGCTAAGGCAGCTATTCTTGATCTTGGTGATGGCATTGAAGGTACGTTACGTGCTTCAGAATTATCACGTGATCGCGTTGAAGATGCTCGTACACTGCTTAAAGTTGGTGAAGAGATCGAAGCTAAGTTTATCGGTGTAGATCGCAAAACTCGCACTATTAGCCTTTCACTTAAAGCTAAAGATGCTGATGATGAAGCAGCAGCAATCAAAGAGTACGGCTCTGACTCAGCAGCTCCAGTTGCAACTACGCTGGGTGATTTGCTGAAAGAGCAGATGGATGCTAAAAATGACTAAGTAAATTTGCATATTTATGTAATTTTTTCAGCCACTTAGGTGACAAAGCTGATTTACTTACTATAATGTGTTTATAATTTACTAATTAATGCACGTGGTCAGGGAAGACTGCTGTATTTAAATGGGGAACAATGTATGTCGGGTGAAGTCGTTTCAAGAGCAATGATGAAGTCAGAGTTAATTGAATTGATGGCGCGAAAGCAAAATCATTTGGCTTACAAAGATGTTGAATTAGCGGTAAAAAGCTTACTTGAACAAATGTCGGAAGCGCTTTCAACAGGCGACCGTATTGAAATTCGAGGCTTTGGAAGCTTTAGTCTACATTTTAGGCCACCAAGATCAGGTCGTAACCCTAAAACAGGTGATTCAGTCTCCTTACCAGGTAAATATGTACCTCACTTCAAGCCTGGAAAAGAACTACGCGAGCGAGTTAACGAGTCGCTTAACAAATAATAAGCTATGTCAGATATAATGAATTATCTGGCTACACGCTGAAACAGCAGCATATTTTAACTAATGATACGTTTTATAAGTTTGCTGATATCTATACCAATAATTATTCTAATTGCTGCCTTTGCTTATAAGAATGCACAATTGGTTTTTATTGATCTATTTCTTTATCAAGTAAATATACCTTTAGCAGTACTCATACTACTAGCTTTACTAGTCGGTGTTATTTTAGGCTATTTATTAAATTTACTGTCACTACTTAATCTCAAGCAAAAGCTTTATAGGGTTAAGCATAAAAAAGAGACGCTAGAAGGGCTCTCTGATGTATTAAATAAGTCTGATAAGTGAAAGCACTTAGATGATTAATTTCCTGCATGAAAATTTCACTACCGATTGGTTAATCTATCTATTACCAATATTTGGCTTTATCCTAGGGACTGCTATAGCACGTCGTCGACTACGAAGACAAAAGCGTAAATTGCGATTTTCAAATGATTATTTTCAGGGCCTGAACTATCTCCTTAATGATGAACAAGATAAAGCGCTAGATATATTTATTAAATTAGTTGAATCAGACTGGGAAACCATTGATACCAGCTTAACTTTGGGGTCAATTTTTAGGAGACAAGGTGAAATCGATAAGGCAATAAAACTACATCAAAATTTATTAGCTCGACCTTCACTCCCGGCAGAATATAAATCAACAGTATTATTGGCTTTGGCAAAAGATTATTTACAAGCTGGTTGGCTAGATCGAGCTGAAGGCTTGTTTAAAGACGTTATTGAAGATAGTGAGTTTAGGTATGAAGCTCAACAGTGCTTAATGACAATTTACGAACAAGAGCAGGAATGGGATCAAGCTATTAAAGTTGCTTGTCGTTACCAGCGACGAGGCGACACTAACTTAGCTAAAATAACTGCTCAGTATTACTGCGAACAAAGTCAACAAATGTTATTGAAAGGTGACTTTAAAGATGCAGAATCATTGGCAACACAAGCTTTAAATACAGATAAAAATTGTGTTCGTGCATCCATAATTTTAGCTGATTTGTCTATTAATCATGGCCGTTATCAAAAGGCACTGCGGTTCCTGCAACAAGTAGAAACACAAGCTGTACAATTACTACCATTAGTTACACAAAAATTAATACACTGTTATCGAAGTACATCTAATTTAAATAAGGCACTAATATATTTAAAGTCGATTGACCAGCGAAATCCTGAAATTTCACTTATTTCAGAAATAACACAATTAATTAATGAAATTAATGGTGCAGAGGATGCGTTACAGTACTTGTCTGAAGCAGTAATAAAAAAACCATCTTTGCTAGCTTTAAAAACATTATTAGCAGTGCAACTACCAAACAAGGATTGTTCAGAGAGCATATTACCTGCTGTTGTTGAAGCAATAACAGCAAAACAGCATGATTTTCAATGTGGCCGCTGTGGCTACTCCGCAAACACTCACGTTTGGCTATGCCCCTCCTGCCACAGCTGGAGTAGTATGTTGCCTAAAATAGATTGAGCTTTTATCTATGTCAGATCCTAAAATTATTGTAGCCTTAGATTATCCAACTGAAGCAAATGCTCTCGAGTTAATTGACCAGCTTGATGCAAATTTATGCCGACTAAAAGTGGGCAAAGAAATGTTTACTCTTCTTGGGCCATCCTTTGTTGAGAAAATTCAAACTAAAGGCTTCGAGGTTTTTTTAGACCTTAAATATCATGATATACCTAATACCGTAGCTAAGGCTTGTCAGGCTGCGGCTAGTTTGGGTGTGTGGATGCTAAATGTACACGCTAGTGGTGGACGTAGAATGATGGAAGCGGCTGCTGAAGCTGTCGCAAACACTCAATCTAAGCCTCATCTCATTGCTGTTACCGTGCTAACTAGTATGTCACATGACGATCTGATAGAACTTGGTATTAAGGAAACACCAGCTGAGCAGGCACTAAAATTGGCTGCGCTGGCTAAATCTTCTGGAATAGATGGTGTTGTCTGTTCAGCGCAAGAGGCTAGCGAAATGCAACAACAGCTTGGTAGTGACTTTTTATTAGTTTCACCTGGTATCAGACCAACAGGTTCAAAAGAAGATGACCAGCGACGTATTATGACGCCGGTTAATGCATTAAAAGCAGGTTCTGACTATCTTGTTATTGGGCGCCCCATTACTCAGTCTGACGATCCATTGGGTGTTTTGCGTACAATTAATTCAGAAATTTCTACATTGTCTTAGGTCTGCATATTTATTAGTGTTACAGCTCCTCTAATAATGGACTTAGGAGTTGAAAAATGAAAATGATCAAAGTAGTTTTGTTTAGTGTTGTTCTGTTGTTTTCTAATATGGCTATAGCTGGACAGGTAAATATAAATCAAGCCGATGCCACAACATTGGCGAGTGAGCTCAAAGGTATAGGTGACAAAAAAGCACAAGCAATTGTGGACTATAGAACTCAGAATGGTGACTTTACATCGATTAATGATTTACAGAATGTTAAAGGAATTAGTGCTAAAACAATTGAAAACAATAGATCAAACTTAAGTATTTAATTTAGTATTTTTATTAAGATAAAACACCTCTACAACAATAGTTGCAGGGGTGTTTTTTTTGTCTGTTTTTAACGTAGAATAATAATTTTACCAAATAACCATGAGTTATAAAATGAAGATAAAATTTTGGGAACAACGTTGGGATGAAGGGAGTATTGGCTTTCACCTTTCAGAAGTTAATCCTTATCTTCTGGAATATTGGTCACATATGAATACTGCTAAGGGTTCTACCGTGTTGGTTCCTATGTGTGGAAAATCATTAGATTTAATGTGGTTTGTTTCTCAAGGCTTTAATGTATTAGGTGTAGAGTGTAGTAAAAAGGCTATCAATGAGTTTTCAAATGAACAAAAAATTGACCTACAAATTAAGCAACATAAGAATTTTGTAGTACACAGTAACCACAATATAACTGTGCTTGAAGGTGACTTTTTTAAGCTTGATAGAGAAGACCTGTCAAATGTGTCAACAATATATGACCGTGCTTCACTAATTGCTTTACCAGAAGATATGCGCAAGCAATATGTAGAAACATTGGCTAATAATTTACCAAAACATGTCAGTATATTATTGGTGGTTATTGAATATAAGCAATCTGTGATGTCTGGGCCTCCATTTTCCGTATCTAGTGATGAAATAGAACGACTATATAAACCACATTTTTTAATAGAGAATCTATATGAGCAAGATGTTATTGATGAACAGCCGAGGTTTAAGCAGAGGGGACTAGGAGCTATGATTGAGCGTGTTTTTAAGATAAGTCGCTAATAAGATATATTAAATAAGTTTTCATACTTGCTGTTTGTCTATTGTTGAACTAAAACTAGTCTTAATAAGCTGATAAATAATAGGTAATTGCCAATGATGAGCGTCAAGATGGAAAGAGTGCTAGACACTCTAACCACACACTATATGCCTTTTACATTACTGTCTAAAGAACGTATGTCAGAAGTTGTAAATATAGTACGTTTTATTGAAATGCGTGAAGGTGAAATTTTTCAAATTACAGGTGGTGCAGGGAAAGATTATCTGTTTGTAGTTGAAGGTACATTAAACATTATTACAGATGGTGATGTACGTTCCATCAATGGTCCTGAAGAAACACGCAAATCACCTATTGTTTTAGGTAGCACACCCGCTACAAGTACTGTAGTTGCTCGATCAGACTGCATTATATGCCATGCTGATCGAGATATGCTTGATGAGTTAATCTCATGGGATGAAATTGTTCATCTTATGGAAGAAACGAATGAAGAGTTGGCGGATCAGTTAGAAAAAGTTCGTAATTCATTGGTCTTCCGTCGCCTTCCTTCTGAAATGGTGGAACTAGCTTTCTCAAAAATGCGTACTGTTAAAGTCGCTAAGGGTGAGGCAGCAATAAAACAGGGTGAAGAGGGTAATTCTTACTATATTATTACCGAAGGTTCAGCTGATGTTTATTCGATTGGCTTGTATGACGATGAGCCGCAAAAAATTGCCGAACTTACGCAAGGTGATGCCTTTGGTTGTGAAGCGCTTATATCGGGCAGTACACGTTCTGAAACGGTAACAATGAAAGAAGACAGTGTCTTATCAGTTCTCGATAAAACTGATTTTGAAGAGCTAATTAAAACCCCATTAATCAAATCAGCTAATCAGCAAGTAGCAAAATCAATGCTCGATACAGGTCATATACCAATCGATGTTCGTTACTCCGAAGAGTATGATGAGGGCCATATGGAAGGAGCCATATTAATCCCATTATTTGAACTTAGAAACCGTATGGATGAACTGGATAAAAGTAAGAGTTATGTTGTTTATTGCCACGGTGGCAGTAGAAGTGCAGTAGCTACACTTGTTCTTGCACAAAATGAATTTGATGTAGTGAGTCTTGAAGGTGGTATACGAGACTGGGAGCATGAGTTAAAATCAATTAACTAATTATAGACTTAATTTGTTAATAAAGAAGGTCGATTTAATAGTCGGCCTTTTTTTATGGAAATAAATTATGCCAAGTAGCTTTGTTGTTACATTAAATAATCAGATTATTCATACATATGAAGATATTCCTGCTCCCGCACGTCTTAGACGATATTTTGATGAAATGGATCAATATATGGAAAGCGGTGTACAATTGGGCGATACATTTGTTAAGCAGCCATCAGGTTATCAAAGACAACAGTATGTGGCGATGGATTTGATCCATAGTCTCGAAAAAAATGACTCACAGATTGTTCAAGTATTGTCGGCATATTTGATGAAGCGTAATTCAATATTAATTGAAATAAAAGTAACGTCTAACGATGATGTTTTTAACATGAAGTTTATAACTAAATAATAATCCCCCAAAAAGAGATATAAAATGAAAATTTGTATTATTTCAGGTAGCCATAGAGAGAATTCACAAAGTACTAAAGTCGCAAAATATTACCAAAGCGTACTATTGAATGGTATTTGTGATGAGGCCCCAATAGTGGACTTGGCGAATAATCCGCTGCCACTTTGGGATGAAGGAATATGGGATGGTAATGAAGACTGGACTAAGTTATTGACGCCGCTAAGAGAATTGTTAGCATCATGTGATGGCTTCGTTGTAGTTACACCAGAATGGCATGGACAGGTACCAGCTGGTCTTAAAAACTTTTTTCTTATTTTTGGTAAAAATGAATTAGGTCATAAACCTGCAAAAATTGTTTCGATATCTTCTGCTGACGGTGGAGCCTATCCGGTTGCTGAGTTACGTATGAGTAGTTATAAAAATAGTCGCCTTTGCTATATACCAGAACACTTAATAATTCGTAATGTCGAAAAAGTTTTAAATGAAAATCCTGAAGATAACAATATTGATGCTGACGAATATTTCAAAGAAAGAATAGAGTGGTCACTTAATATATTAAAACAATATGTTATAGCATTAAAGCAGGTACGTGATAGCGGTGTAACAGTAACTGAAAAATTTGGTAACGGAATGTAAAGCGTGTTGCAATATCAAGTTATTCCCGTTACAAGCTTCCAACAAAACTGCTCATTAGTTTGGTGTGATCAGACTAATGAGGCAGCTTTAATTGATCCAGGTGGTGATATTGATCTACTACTAAATGTTGTCGCTCAGAAAAATGTAAATTTAAAGCAAATTTGGTTAACACATGGGCATCTTGATCATGTCGGTGCAACAGCTGAATTAATCAAACGTTTACATCTACCCGTAACTGGCCCCCACATCGATGATAAATTTTTACTTGATGCTATACCACTACAGTGTGAGATGTTTGGCTTTTCAACGGTAGAAAAGTTTTTGCCTGATCATTGGATTGATGAATCGACTAGCTTGAAACTTGGTAAGGAGAATTTTTCTATTTTATACACACCAGGTCATACACCTGGTCATATTGTAATTAAGCATGATGCACGAAAGCTTTTATGGGTTGGAGATGTACTATTCCATGGGGGTATAGGTCGGACTGATTTTCCTCGTGGTAACCATGAAGTATTATTAGAATCGATAAAAATAAAGCTGCTTACTCTTGACGATGAATATCATTTTGTACCGGGGCATGGGCCTGAGTCTTCTATTGGTGAAGAACGAGCGCACAATCCTTTTCTAATCTAGCCAGATATCTTTATATAACCATTAAAATTACTTAATACGGGTCATGAATTTCTCGTGATATATTTTAGCTTGCTAATTTCTATGGAAAACTCATGCAAGCTGGTCCACGTAAAATCAATACGCCATTTCGCCCTATACCATTAGATGTCCCTGAAGGAATGGCACCGAATGAGTTTTTTAATAGCACCGAAAATCTCAATGATCTTGTGAATAATAACGGCTTATTAGAGAATCCCGAAGGTTTGTTGCTTTATAGAAAAGCATTGGGGCACTCAAATGAGTTTGATACATCAATTATATACAATACATCTAAGTCAGTGCTTAACCCACTAGGCCGACCTGTAAGGCGGACACAGGTCCCAGATAAGGTGAAGCACGACTGGAATAGAATGAATCAGATCATAATTGAATATATGTTAGAGGAATACCCAGATCCTGATGATTATTTGGTTTTAGCCGGTGAGGCAAGCCTGGATGCAACATGGCCTCTCACATCTCCAGGCGTACCAAGCATACGAATGTTGCATAATCATTTTATTGTATTTGATAAAAAAGAACTCAAACAGGCTGAGTTTGCAGACCCTAATAATCCAAATCTTACAGACGGTGGGCAGAATAGCCTTTTTCAATCTTATATGCGTAAAGTTTATCAAGACTTCATGTCTGAATTAGATCTAGAAATATTACAACCAATAGATATTGGTGAATCCACACTAGCTTTGACTGGTTATCCTCAAGGATTACCTAGTTGGAAAATTCAAGGGGGTAAGGACGCACTTAAAAATATTCGATTCTGGAAAGAATATGATGAAATACTTAAAGGTTTCATAGACTTCTATCGAACATTTTTTTGTCAAGTATCGTCACGTAATTCACCTGTTCCTAAAGATGCATATTATCCAGATAGAATAGAGAGTACCTTGTTATTTAATAATGATTTTTTAGCAACTGCTAAAAAAGTTAGAGAACATTGTATTACTGACCCTAAATATGCAAATTCAATTCGTTGGCAGCCTGCGTTTAAACAATTGATTTATAGAAATGATAAAGGTGATTTGATTGTTACTATTAGTCAGAATTCAATTGGTAATGCAATTACAGAATTGTTGGGTGTAGTGGTTAATAGGGTGCCGGATGAGAAGGCTTATGAGAAAAATGAAAAAAACCTTATATCTAAACTACTTGATGTTAGAGATCGTTTGATTACAGCAGACTTAGGGCAGGGGATTTCGACTCAATATTGGGGTAAATAATAAAGCACCCAATTGGGTGCTTTATATAAGATGAATAAATATAAGTTTACTTGTTATTTGCTGCAATATTTGCAATAACTTGACTTAAAGCATGATCAAATACTGAGTGATCTTCAAGCATATATGAAGTGCCTTCTAGAAGTTCATTACAGAATGTATCTACATCTTTTTCTATTATATTAGATCCTTTCCTATCTACAAAAATCATGCGTGCATTTTCAACTGTAATTATAGATAGTTTTAATCGACGCGACGGTTGATTATGACTGGTATGGATTTTGAACCATACACCTGGTTTAACAAATGCCGGAAGCTCAGAAATTATCGTTTCTGAAGATTTCTTCAGCTGTTCGATAGGGCTAGGTGCATCATTGCTTTTATCCGCATATATAGAATCTTTAAGCTGTATGTCCTGCTTTACTTTAAGTGACTTTTCTTCAAAGAATTCAGAAGAGTTAATGGTTTTTTCATAATGTTTCGTTAGGTTGGAAACAGCCATAAAAGCTTTTTCCTGATTTTGCTTTGTTCCCTTAAGCTTTTCGTTTACTGTTTCTACAATATCCTCATAGCTATTCTTCAAGGAATTCCATTCAGTGTGACTAGTAATAGTAGCAAGAGATTTTGTTACTATTTTCAGAATATCAATAGATTCCTGCCACTCATAGCTCGTTTTACCATAATTCAGGTAGCATGAAAACATATAAGTTGACCAGTTATTAAGTAGCAATGGCTGCACTGGTTTTGGTAATGTGATATTCATTGTATGATACTGAAGCTCAGATAGTATTAACTGTCTGGCATGTTCCTGAATGATTTGTTTCCGGGTTACACTTTCATTCTGTTTTTGTTTCTTTTGCTCAATTGTAGTTAAGCGTTGTAAAGATGATGACGCTGTTCTGAAACTAACAATATTTTTATCAAAGCTACGTAATAACTGATCAATGACCAGGCTAATAGTTTGATAAACAGTATTATCTTCATTTTCAATACCTATTCCAAGATGTGCAATAGTATTTAATAATGTTCTAGCAGGGTGTTTATCATCGTAGAAAAACTTGCTATCAATTAGAGAGGTTTTGATGACGGGGATTTGAAGTTTGAGTAATAGACTCTTGATAGCATCTGAAATGTTTTGATCTCGTAAAAAAGCACCAAATATCATTTCGACAAAATCAATAGTTCTACCATCGATTTGATTCATCGATTTGGGTACGGCAACGTTATTCAGCTTTGCCATGCTATTTAATAGTGTAGTCTGAAATGCGTCAGTATTAATGTTTACTTGCTGACCAGGGATATATTTAGATTTATAAACTTGCTGAATTTTCGTTAATGACGTTAATACATCATCTCGATTGAAGAAGTTTTTACCTGCGGCAGGTGCACGCATGGCAGATCCACTATCTGTCGAGTTTTTAACATAGCTATTGATTACCTTAGAAAGGTAGTCTTTATCGGTGATATAATCAGCTGTCAGTTTGACAGTCGTATCAAATGCGTTGTTATCAGCGCTCATGTGCACAACCTGCTAGTGAGTTATGAGGTGCGCTTAGCTAGAGGAGAGTGTCCATCAATGGCCGAGGCCAATTGCTGTTTTGCGCACTTATTTTTGCAGAAAAGGTAACTGCAGTGCTTTTAACATTTGATGGATTGCATTTAGATTAGCCCAACCACGATGTGTATATTAATCATTCAAATACATAAATAATGTGACTAAATTCACGATCTAGGCTTATACATGACTATAGGCCAACTTTTTACCAAGAGCAACTGTGTATATGAATTGATAGCTATAGATTTCAGAAAATTGATGGTTTTAAATGAGAATCTAAATTAAATAAGTTATATAAGTCATTGAATAATAGAAATTATTTTGACCTAAAATAACTCTCATTGTTATAGAATTCAATTGATTGATCCGACCAATAGTCAGGTATACCTAATATGGGAAACGCGTTGAAACGTGAAACAGAAGGCGCAATTTCATATTTCCAAAGGTTTGCAAGGTAATAATCGAGACTAGAATAGTTGCCCTCTTGAACATCTTTTAGTAGCTTCTCATCTTCAACCAATATGCAATGGCATGTCATACCTATGTAAGGAGCCAGAGCTTTTTCAAATATAGCATGACCAAAAACGACACATTTTATTTCATTACCAAAAGACTCTTTATATTTAATAAACAGTTCTTTCCATTGATGTTTTCGTATTAGCTCAAGCAGAGTTTTATTGGTTGAAATTATTATCGCACCACATTCATCAAATTGTGTGATTCGGTTTTCAAGTGTTGAGCGATTAGTGCCTGCATCTCTGTTGCTTGCAGACTTAAAATGGAGGGAGTTAAGTTCGCTTTTTGTTTGAGGGAAGCTCATCCAGATCATCGCATTAAAAAAATCATGCCAGTTTTCTGTTCTTGTTTGTAACTCCTTTTTTAAATATACCCTTGGTTCGTATTGATCCTCAAAGCTTTCTATAAGAGTAGATTGACAAACTGGTGTAATGCCAACTTTTTTTAATCTAAAGATTGATTGATAATCATCAATTGTTGGCCAGCTAGTATGGCTAGAAAAACAATTTGTTACATCAGATAATTGTTGAATTATCGAGGATGTGTAAAATACTGATGTATCCCATTTATCTTGTTTTTGCATGACTATAAAAAACTCTCGATGTGATCAAGAATAATATCGGAATGATTGTAGTCAAGAGCTATTGGATATTGTTTTTTTTCGTCTTTTAAAATTAAAGAAGGAAATGAGTCCACTCCTAGATTTCTTGTCATAGAAATCTCTGAATTTAACTGCTTATCAATTTCTTCAGATGTAATGTCATTATTAAATGTCGTAGTATTCAAGCCAATACTGCCGGCTATATCATTCAATGTTGATATCTCAGAAGGATTTAATGCATGTAAATAATAGGCCTCTTGAATGGCTGTTAACATTTCAAATGATTTACTTTGTTGTTGTTTAGCCGCAGATAATACGGCTCGACATGAGGGGTAGGTTGATCTTTTTGGTGTGCATTTGTCCCAAAATTCATAATTGAACTGTGTTCCTGGTATAGTTTTTTGAATGTTCTTCCATGTTGAAATGATTTGTGAGCGCATAGTATCAGGCATAGGTTTATTTGTATCAGGGGCAAGCCCACCTAATAAAAATTTAATTTTTATTTCACTGGGTAAATTACTTTGTAGTTGTTCTAAAACAGGTTTAAAACCCCAGCACCAGCTACACATAGGATCATGTATATAATATAAAATCATTTTTTTCTCATTAGAAATCAGCTGGGCAGTTTATATTTATCTCAATGTTAGTTACAGGATGAATGAAGGATATATTTTCTGCGTGCAGTAGTAAGCGTGTACTTGCTTCACAGCATTCGTCATTACCATATAATGTATCGCCGAGAATCGGATTGCCCAATGCTGCCATGTGGACTCTCAGCTGATGGCTTCTTCCTGTAATAGGTAATAATTTAACTAAACTATTGGAATTAGCGTCAGTTGATATCAATTCATAATTGGTTTTAGATAATTTACCGTTCATGAAATCTACTTTTTGCTTTGGGCGATTTGGCCAGTCAGTAATGAGCGGTAGATTAATAATACCACTGCTACACTCAAGTTCACCATATACCTTTGCTATATATAGTTTGTTGATACTTCTTTTCTCAAATAGCTTGCTGAGTGATTTTTGAATGTCAGTTTGTAACGAAAATATAATAATACCTGACGTCGGCATATCTAAGCGATGTACAATATCAGCGTTTGGGTATTCAATTTTTACCCTTGAAAGTAAGCAATCACTTTTCTCTATACCTCTTCCTGGAACAGAAAGTAAACCTGGTGGTTTATTTACAATAATTAAATATTCATCGAGATAAAGAACTTCTAATCCGTCATTTAAAGGAGGGTTATAAGGAATAGATTGAATCATTGTGTGTTTATTTTTTTATCAGAGGCTTAAACAGTGGCTCAAGACCATTTAATTTAACTTCATAAAGAATGCCTAGCATGCGTCCCAACTCGCCTTTCGGAAAACCTTTAGAGTGATACCAAACGACATAAGGCTCTGGAAGCTCTATTAGAAGTGTACCAGCGTATTTTCCTGATGGCATACGATATGCTGCTAATTTTAATATATCTTCTCTAGCGCTGTCTGGATCAAATGTATTGGGTAGTTCTGGCATATTCAAGCTGTAAAAATCTTCGGGCCCGTATTATAACATCATAAGTCGTCTTGATTGAATGCATAGGCTTATCAAGCTACAGTGTCTATACCCCCAAACGAGAGCACTTAATGTCTAGCGACAATAGCTTTTTAAAACATAGTGGTGCCGAATATCCAATTATTTGTGGTCCTATGTATCCTTGCAGTAACCCTGAACTGGTAGCAGCTGCATCAGCTGCTGGTGGGTTAGGAATTATTCAACCGATCTCGCTCACTTATGTTCATGGTTACTCTTTCAAATCAGGGCTTAGTTACATCCAGTCATTAACTAACAAACCCGTTGGTATGAACTTACTTATAGAGGGTAGTTCACGAAAATATCGCTCTAGAATGGAGGATTGGTTAAATGTTGCACTAGATGAGGGTATTAATTTTTTTATCACATCAATGGGTAAGCCTGATTGGGTTGTGAAGCTTGCGCATGATGCAGGCGCATTTGTGTATCACGATGTAACTGAAGCTAAATGGGCAGGAATAGCCTCAGATGCTGGTGTGGATGGGCTTATTGCTGTAAATAATAGGGCTGGTGGTCATGCTGGGACATTGAATAGTGAGCAATTGCTATCTGATTTAAATCATTTCAAACTGCCTATAGTTTGTGCAGGTGGTATTGCAGATGCAAAAGATTATCATAATGTATTAAAACAGGGCTATCAGGCTGTACAGATGGGTACACGGTTTATTGCATCTAAAGAGTGTAATGCGAGTATTGATTATAAGCAGGCTATTATTCATGCTCATGCCAATGATATTGTCTTGACTGAACGTATAACTGGAGTACCGGTCTCAGTAATCAATAGTGCTTATGTAAAGAGCAAAGGTTTAACGCCTAATAGAATAGAACTTTTGATGCTCAATCATCCAAAATTAAAACATTTCATACGGATGTTATTAACATTAAAGTCATTACGTTCTCTTAAGCGCTCATTAAAAGGAGAGAAAGGTGCAATGGACTATTGGCAAGCTGGAAAAAGTGTGGAAACCATAGACTCAATTCTATCTGTGCAGTCAATTATTAATAGCTATACAAAGTAATCCAATGTTATAGACTGGTCGTGCTCATTGATTGCAAATATTCTAAATACCCGAGGGGTGTTAGAATACATCTATGGCTACTATCGGTATCCAAGGCTCTACAGTCATCGAGCGTTAGTAAGTTAGTTGTATTGTCAGGCATGATTATTTCGTAGATTGGGAATTCAGATTCGGAAATAATACCACTCATATGTTGGCGAGTGGATGTGAAGTTTTGATAGTAAAATTCTGCTGGAATGGCTTTTATTAAGGGCTTGTATCGGTTTTCTAGCAAACTATAGTTTATAAATGTTTTATTAAAATATGTATTAATATCGCATGGAAACTCACAGCGGCTATCAAAATCCAGAACTTTTAATTGATTATCAACCTGTGCAATAAGTACAACATGATAATCCCAAATAACGGCTTGGTTACCATTAGAGATATTTTGCTCAAATAGAGCAATACTATTAAATTCATTAATTATAAATAATACGTCAATCGGAATGATATTCTTACTTGTGAAACTACTTTCTATGAGTTTCCATATGTTTTCTTCACAAAATAAAGACGTATAATGATATTGTTTCTTATCCAGACCATTCATATGAGTAATCTTTTCATGCAGTTAACTGAGTTATTAATTATCTTTTCTTTGCCACTTGTTGCATGGTTCTGGATAGATTCTACCAAAGTAATTGAAAACGCACGAACTGCTGCGGCAAAAATGTGTAAAAACAACAATGTACAATTCCTGGATGATTCTGTTCACCAGAAAAAGTTTTCATTTGGAAAAAACTCATATGGTCAATTAAAGATTGTACGTAAATATGAATTTGAATTTACAAATAATGAACATCAGCGTTATAAAGGCGAGCTAGTTTTCGCTGGTTGTCAATTATTAAGTTCTCAGATGGATGCATATAGGATAATCAGTACGGAAGATGTTTTATAGATTTTTCGATAATAATATCATGCCATTTTACGATTGAAAGTAGGTTATACAATTATGATAAGTATTTATAGTTTATTACACGTTACCTCAGCGGTTATATGGGTAGGTGGAATGTTTTTTGCGTATAATTTTTTACGCCCAGCTGCAGGCGAAGCATTAGAGCCACCTTTACGACTTACATTATGGGTTGGTGTATTTAAACGTTTTTTTCCCTTTGTATGGGTAACAGCAATCTTGCTGCCTCTAACCGGTTATCTAATGGTGTTTTCCATCTGGGGTGGTTTTGATATAGCACCACTATACGTTCATGTTATGAATGGACTGGGTATTATTATGATACTAGTTTATATGCATGTGTTTTTTGCGCCATATAAACGCTTAAAATTAGCCGTTGCGGAACAACGTTGGCCAGATGGTGGTAAGGCGCTTGCTCAAATTCGTGTCTTAGTGGGTATTAATACGATTATTGGAGTATTGGTAGTAGCCGTTGCGAGTGCAGGGCGATACTTGCTTTAATAAACTAGGCATTCAAAATGAGAGCTCTCATGCTCTCATCAGCCCAGTGGACAGCTTGTAAATAAGACTGTGTGTATTCACTTGCATTATCATCTGAACTGTTAATCTCGTCCCAGTTACATTTTTCATATTGCAGCACATATTTATATATTTCGCCCTGTGAACCTGTTTTATCTAGCAAGGCAAGCTTTATGGGTGTGCTTAAGATGACAGTATCGAGTAAGTCGATGAGAGGTTGATCCATGAGTGCGTCGAGTACAGAGAAAAGTCCAATAATAAACATTTGGTGCTGTACTTCTGGGTGATGCTTTTGTGCTATCAGTTCGCACATTTTTCCTCGGATCATGCCTGTTACAATAAGCTCTGCAGGTTTTCTCTCTACGATTTTAGACATCATTATCAATGACACCCAATTTTTCAAATTGTTCATACCTAATAAAACTATGGCGTCTTTTATAGAGTCGACTTCTCTACGCAGGCTGAAAGCAGCGCTATTAATATATCTAAGAAGTTTATATGATAATGTGATGTCTTGAACCAGTAGGCCTTCTAGTTCGTCAGACGATATTTCTGGATCTTGTAACTTGTTAATCAGATTTAAGATAACCAGTTTATTACTAGGTAAGGATTTTTTTTCTAGCATTTCTGGCTTGCAAAAAAAGTAGCCTTGAAAAAATGTGAATTCACGGTCAAAGCAAAAGTTATAGAGCTCGTATGTTTCTACTTTTTCTGCAATAAGCTGGGCACTATATGGCTTAAGTAATGCAAGATGCTCGTCAATTTCATCTGAGTTTAAAGCTTTGACATCAATTTTTATATAATCTGCTAACTCAATTAATGGAATGAGTTCATCGCGATATTCAAAGTCATCAAGTGCTATCTGATAACCTTCAGATTTAAGCCGCTTAATTCCTACTATAACTTCGTCATCTGGTTCAATATCTTCGAGTATTTCTAATACAGCTTGTTCTTTGAACATTGGCGTTAAAGTATTGTTAACGATAAATTCGCGGGGTAAGTTAATGAAGGCGAGGGCACTACCAGCTATGTTATCAATGCCTATATGCATAAATGAATTAAGAATAGTCTCACAAGAGGCCTGATCTGCATCAGTAAAATTAGCCCTGTTGATGCTGTCATTTCGATATAATAATTCATATCCCATAACACCTTGAGTGCGGTTGTATATGGGTTGACGAGCAATAAATAGATGATCCATAACTAGCCTAACAATATCAGATTAATATAATATACACTAATATTTAAACAAGTCGAGAAGCTGCCTTATCTCGTCACATAATTTTTGAGAAGGGCATAAATGCAACACCAGTTTTCATTAAACGCAGAGCAGAAGCAGCAAGTGATAGAGAGTACCAATGCTTACATAGAGAAGGCATGTCAATCATTAAGTATAAAGCTGGCAACCATTGATATCCGTTTTGACTTATCGGGCAAGTCTTCTGGAATGTTTGTGGTACGTCAGGGAAAAGCGTATATCAGATATAATGAAATTATTTTTTCCAGCTATTTCGAAGACTCTGTTACTAATACAGTGGCACATGAAGTGGCTCATTATATTGTATATTCCATACACAAATGGAAGAGCGTGAAACCTCATGGGACTGAATGGAAGTCTATAATGTCGATATTTGGAGTGCCACCAGACGTAACTAGCAAATATGATATTAGTTTCTTGCCACTTAAACAGCAACGACGTCATGATTACAAGTGCAAATGTACGAAATATCAGCTAACCACCACACGACACAATAAGGTACAGAATAAAAAGACTGTATATCATTGTAAAAAATGTATGCAGCCTTTGAAATATATTAGCTAAATGATTATGTTGTGATTAAAAGTCTGATGGAATCTAATCTACTAACAGGATTTTCAAGTGCTAATTTGTAGGCTTCAAGCTGTAAACTAAAAAATTCAATTTCTTCATCGCGTACCTGAGGGTTAACCAACTTAAGTGTTGATAAACGGTCAACTTCATTTTCTAGCATAATTAATTGACTTGCATAATGGCTGCTTAAATATTCTGGTGCATCCGATTCAATAGTATTTGAAATATTAGTTAGTGCCGTCTTAATTTCATTTTCTTTAAGTTGAACAATTTGCTTTGCAATTGCTCTATCTACGGGTTTACGTTTTTGTACGCGGAATTGTTGACTAATATCATCACCCGTTTCAGTTAATGTAAACAGTAGTGGCAAAGCCTGTAGTTGTTGGCTATTTATAAGTTTCTGAAACTCAGCAGGTATTTCAATATTTAAGATATAAACCGCTTGTATTAAAAGTTGCCCTGGCTGAATCGTGGGTGATTGAATACTACAAACTGAGGTGTTTCCCATTTCGTTACTTAATAACATATCAATGCCATTAAGTACCATTGGGTGATCCCAACTTAAAAAATGCATGTCATCATGAATAAGTGCAATTTCACGATCGAAGGTAATTGTCATGCCGTCTTCATGAAGGCCTGGGAAAGCGCCTATCATGTGTTCTGCAGGGCTAATGATGTAACTACCTATTTTATGTTCTTCTACATTAACACCGTAGCAATCAAATAAGTTCATCATAAAGGGCTTTAATTCAGACAGTTTCTCAAAGCCTTCGATTTTGCTTTGTAATTTACTAGCGATATCTTTACGGCAGGAGCTATATTCAAGCAGTCTGTCGCGTCCTTCATGCATTAAATGGTTAAGTTCGTCATGCTCTGTTCGACACTTTTCAACAAAAAATTCAAAATCATCATCGGAGCATTTTTTGTTATCTAACAGCTCTATTAACTGTTGTTCATTTTGTGAAAATATTTGTGCACCTGCGGGGCAGGTGGAATTAAACGCATTTAATGCATTGTGATACCAGTTGAATAGACGCTGTTGCACGGTGGATTCAAAATAAGGAGTGTGTATCTGTATTATATTTTCTTGACCAATTCGGTCTAGTCGGCCAATACGTTGTTCTAGTAAATCTGGGTTTAATGGTAGGTCAAACAATACAAGATGATGGGAGAACTGAAAGTTTCTACCTTCACTACCAATTTCAGAACACATTAAAATTTGCACTCCGGTTTCAGTATCAGCAAAATCAGCGGCGCGTTTATCACGATCAACAATACTTAAATTTTCATGGAAAACAGATGATGCTATTGCAAATTGTGTTTTTAATGCCTTTGAGAGATAAGTTGCGGTTTCAGCAAAGTGACAAATTAATAAAAACTTATCGGATTTATATTGTTGCATTAAATCTACTAGCCAGCTCACACGGGGATCAAATTTTGTCCAGTCAGTAGATACGTTAACCAGTTCTTCGGGCTGCAAATGTTTTATAACATCTGTGCTGTGATCTGCATGTTTTTCAAAGGCTGTCTGATATTCTTTTGGAAGTGCCAAAGGATAAGGAATTACCTTTCTTTCAGGAAAGCCCTGTATAGCGGCACGTGTGTTTCTAAATAAAACACGGCCAGTACCATGGCAGTCGAGGAGATGATGAACTAAGTCAGTTTTTTGCTTAGAAGTTAATTTTCCAGACTGTAATAAATCAGAATCTACATTGCTTTCTAAAGAATTTAGTTTTGCTAGTAAAGGCTCAGACAAGGCCTTATCAGCATTTATCGCATCAATAAGATCGGCAATATCTTGATATTGATCTTCCTGTTGTACGAAATTCTCGTAATCATTAAAACGATCGGGGTCGAGCAAACGTAATCGGGCGAAATGACTTTCTTTGCCAAACTGTTCGGGTGTGGCAGTTAGTAATAAAAGTCCTTTACTGCGTTTTGCCAATTGTTCTACTAATTTATACTCAGCACTCACATGTTCTGTGCTCCATGCCAGATGATGTGCTTCATCAATTATTAGTAAATCCCATTCTGAATCAATGACCTGCTGGAAACGATCTGGATTATCAGTAAATAAATTTAGGCTGCAGAGAATTTGTTGTTCAGCATTAAACGGGTTAGTAAAATCAGTGCTCTCCATTATTGCTTCGCAGCGTTCTTCATCAAAAATACTAAAAAACATATTAAAACGGCGTAGTAACTCGACTAACCACTGATGTATAAGTGGCTCAGGGACAATAATGAGTACACGATTGGCACGTCCTGTACTTATTTGTTGATGTAAAATTAAGCCCGCTTCAATGGTTTTACCTAAACCTACTTCATCTGCAAGTAATACACGTGGTGCATATCGGCTAGCAACTTCATTAGCAATGTATAACTGGTGGGGAATTAAGTTGGCTCGTGCACCGGTTAGGCCAGTAATACCACTGTTATAATTTTTCAGCTGGTTTTGCCATGTTTCATAACGCAGTGTAAACCATTTGTCTTTATCGACTTGCCCACTGGTGAGGCGTTCTAGGGGTTTGTTTAGTTGTATGGATGTATCGAGGTCGCGCTCTTCCAGTAGTTCAGTTTCACCAGATTCATTTTCAACAACGTAAGTGATAAGGCCTGCATCTTCTACAACATCAACTACAAGGAGTTTGCGCTTGTAGATGTCAACAATGCTGTCGCCTGTATTAAAGAAAATGCGAGTTAAGGGTGCGCTGGTTTTTGCATAGGTACGAGTTTCCCCAGTCGCATGGAATAAAATACTTATAGTGCGATGTTCTACTTCTAACACAATTCCCAAACCCAACATCAGTTCGGCATCATTAACCCAGCGTTGGCCAGCAACAAATTCAGACACAATTTCACCTAGCGCAAAAATCCAGCTATTATACGCGACAATTAAACAGAGTAATAATCAGGTTTCGCAATGAAGGCTAATGAAATAAAGCGCGGTGCGTTTATTAAGCACAATGGTCAAAATGTAGTCATCAAGAGCCTACATGTACAAACAGCCTGCTCACGCAGTGGCAATACTCTATACAAGCTAAAAGGTAAGGTTTTAGTCACCAAGCAGAAGTTTGAGCATGCCTTTAAAGGTGATGAAAACGTTGAAATAATTGATGTATCACGTCAAAAAGCACAACCCCTGTTCCGTGAGGGTGATGCATGGGTGTTTATGGATTCAGAGAGTTACGAGCAATACACCGTAGATGATGAGGACATGCAGGACGAACTACCGTTTATAACCGAAGGAATGGAAGGTATTGAAGCTTTAGTGGTTGAGGATCAGGTAATGGGTATAGAGCTGCCTTCTACGGTTATTCTAACTATTGAAGAGACCTCACCAGCCATGAAGGCCGCTTCATCCTCCTCACGGACCAAACCAGCCACCCTCAGTACGGGTTTAGTGGTGCAGGTTCCAGAGTACATTACAGCGGGTGAAGCTATTAAGGTAAATACTGAGACGCAGGAATATGTCACCAGGGCTTAATCATGGCTTGGTATGTATATCTTCTTAATTGTGCTGATAACACCTTCTATACGGGCATTACAACGGAACCTAAGCGCCGATTACATGAGCACAATCATGATGATAAAAAGGCTGCAAAATACACCCGTGCCAGAAGACCCCTCAGCATGGTCTACTTTGAGCTATGTGAATCACGTTCTGATGCAGGCTCTAGAGAGTACGCAATTCGAAAGCTCAGTCGAGCCAAAAAGCAGATATTAGCCGATTCTATGTCTGAGCGAATGTTTATCCAACCGCTTAATGATATTAATGATTAGATAATAATAACCCCAATTTATACCTTAATTTAATTTATGGTGGAATAAAGACTTTCAGTCCGAGCTTTGAGTCAATCCGGTATATGATGTCTGCACAAACTATAAAGCTGGTGGTGTGCAAGGCATTGCCCGTGACATAAAAACGATCAACATAATATGATTATATAGAGGATCACAAATGAAACTTATTCTATTAGGCGCACCCGGCGCTGGTAAAGGTACTGTTGCTAAATTATTGACTAAGATGGATGGTTCAGTTCAAATTTCTACAGGCGATATATTACGTGCGGCAGTTGCTGCGGGTACAGAACTTGGCAAAAAAGCACAAGCAGCAATGAAAGCGGGTGATCTGGTATCTGATGATTTAATTATGGGTATTATGGGCGAACGTTTAAAAGAAGACGATTGCCAAGCTGGTTATCTACTAGATGGTTTCCCACGTACAATTCCCCAGGCAGAGGCATTAAAAGTAATGCTAGCTGATATGGGTGAAGAATTAGATATGGTTGTTGATATTCAAGTAGGTCGAGATGTGATTCTTGATCGTTTAACAACTCGTCGAACCTGTACAGATTGTGGTGAAATTTATAATGTTAAATCTAACCCACCAAAGACAGAAGGCGTCTGTGATAAATGTGGTGGCGCAGTTGTGCAACGTGATGACGAAACTGAAGAAGCAATCAGTAATCGTTTAGATGTATTTAATGAACAAACAGCACCATTAGTTGGTTTCTATGAAAAAGAGGGTAACTTGGTATCTGTTGATGCGACGTCAAGTCAGTCTGTTATTGATGCAATACAAGATCGTTTAAGCGCAAACGCTTAAAGATTTCTGTGAAGCCCTTGCTACTTAGAGTAGTGAGGGCTTTTTTGTGCGTGTAATAATATAATGTATTACTATGAATCCAAAGTTATCAGAACCACAAGATACGGAAGTAAGCTGTGATAATTGTCAGGCATGTTGCTGTCGTCTGGAAGTTATGATTATTTCTGAAACAGGTGTGCCTCAGTATTATATTGAAGAAAATGAGGCAGGCAATAGTGTGATGTCCCGATTGGAAGATGGTTGGTGTGTAGCACTAGACCGTAATACTATGAAATGCACGATTTATGAAAAACGCCCATGGGTATGTCGTGAGTTTGTTATGGGCGACTATGAGTGTATTGTAGAACGAAACGAAAACTTGTGAGTTATTTAGAATTATAGTTTTTAATAAACTCTTCAAAATCCTTTGCTGGCATTGGGTGACTAATAAAATAGCCTTGCGCAATATCACAGCCAAGTTTATTAAGGTGGTCTAGTACTTCTTTAGTCTCTACGCCTTCAGCAACAACTGTTAAGCCAAGATTATGTGCTAGATCTATTATCGATCTAACAATTATTTGATCATCCGCAGATTCATTCATATCTTTTATAAATGATTGATCAATTTTTAATTCATTAACAGGTAGCTTCTTTAATCGGCTTAGAGATGAATAGCCTGTACCAAAGTCATCTATAGATAATTCGATACCTAGTGAACGTAATCGGGTAAGTGAGTCAAATACAAATTCTTGGTTTGATAAAAATAAACTTTCTGTTATTTCAAATATAATGCGCTTGCTTATTGAGAAATCAGTTATTCTGCTTTCAATTTGATTAATAAAATCGGGATTCATTAATGTCTGAGTAGAAATATTAATGGCGATTTTAATATTATGACCAGCAGATACCCATTGTTTGATATTTTGTATGGCTTCATCAATTGCATTGTAAGTGTACTTATCAATAGAGTTGTATTGTTCCAGTGCGTCTATAAAAATATCTGGTGGGATAAATTCTCTAGTAGGATGCTTCCAACGTCCTAAAGCTTCAGCGGAGATAATGGTATTTGTTTTTATATCTATTTTTGGTTGATAATATAGTTCAAATTGTTTTTCATTAAGTGCATGACCAATATCTACAGCTAAACTAACATGTGTATCATTTAACTGGTCTTCAACTTCATTATATATATGATAACTGCTCTTAGATTTTTTTGCGGCATGTAATGCTATGTCTGCATGTCTAAGTAATAAACTACGATCTGTGCCATGCTCAGGGAATAAACTAATACCAAAGCTTGCTTTAATGTTTAATCTATCGTGATGGTTAATTGAAAATTCGTCTTCAAGACGATTAACTAGTAAATCAACTTTTGCGATGGTTTTTAATGAGCTTGTTTCAGGGATTATTAAAATAAATTCATCACTACCTAGTCGACTGAATGTTTCATTTGGAGCTAGTGATTCATTAATTCTTGTGCAAAATTCAATCAGTATATGGTCGCCATTTTCGTGACCCAATGCATCATTCATCGCTTTAAAATTATTAATATCAATAAGGATAATGGCTAATGTATAGTTCTCTTTACTAGCTATAAGTAATTGGGTGCTTATTCTGTCACGAAACAGAGTTCTATTTGGGAGACCTGTTAGAGCATCATATAATGTAAGTTGCTCAACTTTTTGACTAGATTCTGAATATTGCTTGTTTAATTTTTCTATACGGCGTTGATGATCAAGTAGATTATTTTGCGTGTCTTCTAGTTCTTTAACTGATATAGCATTTTCTATTGCAATAGAAACGATGCCTGAAAACATCGACAACAAATTGAGATCACGACGTGTAAACTCAAGTCCATCATTTTTATTAATAGCAGCAATACCACCAAGGAACGACTTTCTGCCTTGTAATGGTACGAGTATTAGTGTGCCGGCTTCTTTTTCCCACTGGTTACGCTCTTGTTCACTCAGTTCATCCAAAACACCACGCCACCAGGCTTTCTTATGCTTCCATACCCAGCCACAAACACCAAGATCAAGCGGGAGGGATTCACCAACTATTTCTTCGATATTGGCACCGGCACCACCGCTGTAGGTATAGGTTGTATTGTTGTTATCTAAAGTGGGAATAAGGATTGTTTCAGCATCTACCAACTGTAGAGCTCGCTTTGCAACTGTATCGAACACTTTCTCGAGGTTCAGTTCGCTAGCGACTAATTTGAAAGTATCTTGAAGTAATTCAATTTCAGACTCTCGTTCCTTCAGTTCTGATCTGAAATCGACTTCGATGATTTGGCTGCTTGTCATGAAGGAATATTTCGTTTATTTGATAATAATAGTAAGTGTAGACACAAATAATATTAAATTTTGTGTGCTTGATAACTATTTCAGTGATAAATAGAACAAAATCAGATAAATAATGACCACAACTGATGCAATAGATTTGCATAATAAAACGTGGGGTTTTAATACAAGCTTTTTTCAAAATGGAATCGCTATAAAATAAACTAAAGTGAACGATTGGCGTAATTTTTAGAGCTTTATCTACATACGTGTTATCGAAAATCATTAAGATATATGTCTGCCGACACGATTTATTTACCACTTCTAGTAATCGCTATAGTAAATCATTGATGACTTTATCTGCACCAAATTTGTGCGCAATAAGATTCCTGTCATGTATTATATATACAAATAATTTCTATTATATTCATTAAATACAATTACTTATATTATTATAAAGAAAATGGCACGTATATTGCATTAAAATATTTAATTGGAATTTGCCCGATCTTTGGAGTCAGCACTGATGAAAGAACAACTTGTCGTTATTGGTAATGGTATGGCTGGAATGCGTACTGTTGAAGAATTACTAAAGCTTGCACCTGAAAAATACGATATTACAGTATTCGGTGCTGAGTCATACGGTAATTATAATCGTATTTTGTTATCACCTGTATTGTGCGGTGAAAAATCCATTAATGAAATTATGCTTAATGATGAACAATGGTATATCGATAACAGCGTAACTCTTTTTAAGGGTGCAAGGGTTACAGATGTAGATCGTAATAAATGCCTTGTCACGGCGGACAATGGTTTAACCATCAAATACGACCGTTTATTAATTTCAACCGGTTCTGATCCATTCATTATACCGATTCCAGGTCATGACCTACCTGGGGTTATTGGCTTCCGTGACATCAAAGATGTCGACACTATGATAGAAGTATCTAAAACTAAAAAGAAAGCTGTAGTGATTGGTGGGGGTCTATTAGGTTTAGAAGCAGCAAATGGTTTAATTAAGCAGGGTATGGATGTAACTGTTGTTCATTTAATGGACTGGTTAATGGAACGCCAAATGGATGATGTTTCTGGTGAGATGCTAAAGCATTCATTAGAAGAGCAGGGTATGACGTTTAGAATGAAGGCCTCGACTACAGAAATACAAGGTGACGGTAAAGTTGAGAAAGTAGTCTTCGCAGATGGCTCTGAAGAATCAGCAGATTTAGTGGTTATGGCGGTAGGTATTCGCCCAAATATTCAACTAGCGAAGAAAATTGGTTTACATTGTGAACGCGGTATTGTTGTTAACGATACTTTACAGACATATGATCCTAAAATTTATGCAATAGGTGAATGTATTGAACACCGCGGTTTAACTTATGGTTTAGTAGCTCCTCTATTCGAAATGGCAAAAGTATGTGCCAACCACTTAGCTGAATTCGGAATTGGTATTTACACCGGCTCGATCACATCAACAAAACTTAAAGTAACAGGCATAGATTTATTTTCAGCCGGTGACTTCATGGGGGATGAAACAACAGAAGATATTGTTGTTCGTGATGCAAGCCGTGGTGTGTACAAAAAAATAGTTATTAAAAACGAAAAGATTCTAGGTGCTGTTTTATACGGTGACACAATTGATGGCGCATGGTATTTCCAGTTAATGCGTGAAGCGACTAATATCACAGATATTCGTGATGCATTAATGTTTGGTCAAGGTCACTTGGGTGACTCAGGTCACGGCGGTAACGTTGCTGCAAGCATGGATGACGAAACAGAAATATGTGGCTGTAACGGTGTTAAGAAATGCGATGTTGTTAATGCCATTACTGAACAAGGTTTATTTACGTTAGATGAAGTTCGTGCACATACCAAAGCATCTTCTTCATGTGGCTCCTGTACTGGTTTAGTGGAGCAGTTACTAGAAGCAACTTTGGGCGGCGATTACGCTGCACCCGAAGCAAAACCAATGTGTGCTTGTACTGATCATACACATGACCATGTACGTGAACAAATTCGTACACAAAAATTAATGTCTATTTCAGATGTGTATGAAAAACTAAATTGGAGTACTGATGATGGCTGTGCATCATGTCGTATGGCAGTTAACTACTACTTAATCAGCACATGGCCTAAAGAGGCATTTGATGACCCACAGTCTCGATTTATCAATGAACGTGCGCACGCCAATATTCAGAAAGATGGAACCTACTCAGTAATTCCACGTATGTGGGGTGGTATGACAACACCTAAGGAGCTTCGTGCAATTGCAAATGTTGCAGAGAAGTTTAATTTAGATACGGTTCATGTAACAGGTGGTCAACGTATAGGTTTATACGGTCTAAAGAAAGAGGAATTGCCGTTGATCTGGAAAGATCTAAACGCTGAAGGTTTAGTTTCTGGTCACGCCTACGGAAAAGCATTACGCACTGTAAAAACGTGTGTAGGTAAAGAGTGGTGTCGTTTTGGTACCCAGGATTCAACAGCTATTGGTATAAAGCTTGAACAACTTTCATGGGGCTCATGGATGCCACATAAATTCAAAATGGCTTCGTCGGGATGCCCTCGTAACTGTGCAGAAGCAACCATTAAAGATTTTGGTGTTGTGTGTGTGGATTCTGGTTACGAATTACATATTGGTGGCAACGGCGGTATTAAAGTTCGTGCCACAGATTTATTAACACGTGTTGATACGGAAGAAGAAGTTTTAGAATATGCAGCTGCTTTTTGTCAAATCTATAGGGAAGAAGCACGTTACCTTGAACGAACAGCCCCCTGGATTGAACGTGTAGGTTTTACTTATGTTAAAGAAAGTATTGTTGATAATGCTGAGCAACGTAAGGCATTAGCGGAACGCTTTAAATATTCGCAAGAAATAACTAAGTCGCAAGAAGATCCATGGGCAGCTCGAGCTACAGGTGGTGTCGAACAACATGAGTTTGTGCCGCTGAAGGTAATCGGCTAAATAATTTGCACCTCATATCGAACGAGGTGCAAAGAAAACTCATTAACTATATTAGATTAAGGTAAAAACCATGGCAAATTGGATAGAAGTAGGATTAGTAGAAGATATACCGGTACTAGGTGCACGAGTTGTTAAAAATGGTGCTAATGAAATAGCAATATTTCGTAATAAAAGTGATGAAATATTTGCAGTGAATGATAGTTGCCCGCATAAACAAGGAAAACTATCGCAGGGTATTGTGCATGATAAGTCTGTGACTTGCCCTCTACATAATTGGAAAATAGATTTAACCACAGGAGAAGCAATGGGCCCAGACGAGGGTTGTACAGGACATTATGCAACAAAAATAGAATCTGGAAAAATATTATTAGAAATAAAATAATACTAATTGAGATAATACCATTGTATTAATCACGCTATGGTACGTGAAAAATATTTTAAAGTACGATGCCTTATAAAAAGGCAATACACGTAAAGCATTATATATTGAGCGTGTAATGGAGGGAGCTTTGATGCTGTAGTTAATAGCTAAACCTTGCTTTAGGGGCATCGTTTGGGCGGTATTTATAAAATAACTATTCTATGTTGTCAGTATGCCTGCGTTAATAAACAGTTGCTTATATTCATATAATCTTAAAAATTCATTACGGGCTATATTTACTAGCTCTACTCTAGTACATGATTTTAACCCATCAATATACCAATAAGTCATCATTAACCAAAATGATGGTTGTTATTTAATGTATTATAAACTATAGGGTTATAGGGGCATGCTAAATCCTATATAAGGAATGGATTATTCAAAGCATTTATCTCTAAGCTAATTGGTGTAGCTATAAAAACCGCTTAATTATGGGCTAAGAATAAATATTAAGTACCAGGATGGCAAATTGAGGGCATAGGCTGATACCATGAGGTTCAGTCGATAAATTGATTTAATAACCGTCAGTGCTTAGTCGCACAGATAAGTAGCAGTTACCACTCTATAATAAGCACTCAAAATTATACGATTTAATGGTTATGGGGACTTAATAAATTCAGAGGAATTTCACCTGATACCATGATAATGGATTTAAGGTTGCATGATTATGATAGGTTAAATGATACAAGAATTGATTATTGATCGTATAACAGGCATTAAACATTACGAAGGTACTATGGAAAGTCACTCATCTAAGGAAGGGTGCAGGTGTGTCTATTAAACACATTAAGTTTGACGTGCTTAAGATTAATAACTGAATTACATAAAACAAGAAAATGAATAGGTAATAATAATTACATGAGTACAGTAGTGAGAAATTTAGAAGAAGTAAATAATTTTATCTATATATGTGAACAAGATGCAAAATACGAAAGATCACTAATCAGTGTATTTGAAAGATCCAACTATGAGGTAAAATCATATAAAAATATAACTGATTTAGAATCAAATATTAAGCTCAAAGTACCTCACACTATTATTGTCCCCGCTCCCTTACCAGATATTTCAGTAGATGAATTAGATAAATATAAATCACTAAATAAAACGGTCAATAATCAATCTTTTCTTGTTTTTTCCTCCGATATAGATACTGCAAAAATAAGATTAAATTCAGTAAAGCTTGGTTGTGATTATTTTTTTTATAAACCTGCAACAGAGATTAGCTTATTTAATATTGTTGATAAAATAAATGATAAATATATGTACAAGGTCCTTATCATTGATGAAGATGAAAACTCACTTAATAATTATCGAACTAAATTAGATCCTAAAAGATTTAATGTTAAAACATTATCAGACCCACTAATGTCCTTAGATCTATTGGATGATTTCAGGCCAGACATCCTTATTATTGATATTAATATACCAGAGTGTAATGGCAGTGACCTTATTAAGATGATACGTCAGAATGACGCCTGGAATTTATTACCTATTATTTATTATTCATCTGAATCTGATCCAGAATTAAATTCACAATATGATGCCATAACAGTGTTTTCTGATAATTTTTTAGAAAAATCATCAGATATTTATCAGCTTGAAAAATTAATCGTAATGCTATCTAGTCGGTCACGTAGATGTAATCAAATATATTGGGATTATGAAAATGTATTAAAAGAAAAAAGTTTTCACCTTGAAGTGATGAATCAACATAATATAGTTAGTGTTACAGACTTGACAGGTGTAATAATTGAGGTAAATGACCGATTCTGTAGCATTTCCGGGTATACACGTGATGAACTACTCGGAAAAAATCATAACATTTTGAGATCAGGATATCACTCTGATAAATTTTATAAGAAAATGTGGTCAACTATAACATCGGGTAAGATATGGCGTGGTGTCATTTGTAATCACAAAAAAAATGGAGAAGAATACTGGGTTGATTCAACAATTGTTCCTTGTTTTGATAAACATGGAATGCCTTATAAATATATTTCTGCCCGAACAGATATAACAGCATTAACCCAAAGCGAGGAAAGATTAAAACGCAGTCAACAATTTGCAAATATAGGAACATGGGACTGGAATATAGAAACAGGTGACTTATTCTGGTCTGATCGAATTGCAACATTATTTGGCTATACTGATGATGTTCCAGAAACTAGTTATGCGAATTTTCTAGCGGCAGTACATCCCGAAGATAGATCTTTTGTTATTGAAGCAATCGACAATTGTGTAAGAAAAGGTACTGAATATAATATTGAACACCGTGTTGTATGGCCAGATGGATCAATTCACTGGCTACATGAGAGTGGCGACGTAGTTCGCAGTAAAGGGGGAAAACCTTTACATATGTTAGGCGTTGTGCAAGATATTACATTACGTATTGAGTTTGATCATAAGCTTCAAGACGCAAAAAATGATGCTGAACGAGCTAATCTTGCTAAATCAAAATTTTTATCAAATATGAGTCATGAGCTTCGTACACCTATGAATGCAATTATAGGCTTTAGTCAATTACTCACTATGGATCCTTCGCAACCGTTATCTATTTCTCAAAAAGAAAGTGTTGATGAAATTAGTAGCGCAAGTCAGCATTTGCTCAATCTGATTAATGAAATTCTAGATTTAAGTAAAATTGAGGCTGGACATATTGATTTATCTATTGAGTCAGTTGATTTGTCCAGAATAATACATGACTCTTATCAGTTAATGGTTCCATTGGCTGAAAAACGAGATATTACTATCAATATAGATCAGGCAATTAACTATCTAAACACACATCCAAATAATGTACGTGCTGACTATACTAGACTAAAACAAGTTCTCCTTAATTTACTGAGTAATGCCATTAAATATAACGCTGACAATGGTTCCATTAATATTCAATGTGAACAAGTTGTGGATGATTTTTTGCGCATATCTATCAGCGATACTGGACGTGGTATTTCAGATAAATACAAACATGAATTATTTAAACCATTCAGTCGATTAGATATAGATTCAGCAAATATCGAAGGTGTTGGTATTGGTTTAATGATTACTAAAAATCTTGTGAAAATTATGCAAGGTGATATTGGATATTATAATAATGAAACAGTCGGTAGTACATTTTGGGTTGACTTTCCTATGGCTAATAAAAATGATGAATCAAATTGTAAAAATGAATTACACCAAAAAAATATCACACACGTAAATTCTGAAAAAAATAATTACTGTGTATTATATATTGAAGATAATCCAGCAAATTTACGACTGATATCACAATTGTTAATGCGTATACCTGGAGTTGAAATGCTTAGCGCTCATGATCCATATTTAGGGTTAGATTTAGCAATGGAATATCTACCAGATTTAATCTTACTTGATATTAACCTACCTGGATTGTCAGGCTTTGATGTATTAGGAAAATTAAGACTGCATAAAGAAACTCAGAACATACCTGTATTAGCAGTTAGTGCAAATGCAATGGCACGTGATATTCAAAAAGGGCTAGACGCCGGTTTTAATGGTTATATTACAAAACCAATCGATATTAAATCATTTTTAGAGACAGTGACTGAAAAATTAGAATGCTAATATTATGTTATTAGAAATTCTTTAAATGAGAATGAACATGCAGGGCAATTTTTATGTATTCAAAATTTGATATTACGATCAATTCTCTCGATGCAAGTATATTGGTTGTTGATGATGAGCCTGCTAATGTAAAGCTGCTTGTTAAATTACTATCGCTACAAGGCTATACAAATATTGTTTCAACGGTTAATCCTGAAGAAGTAATGTCGCTCTACAAAGAAAATAATTTTGATTTGATTATTCTAGATTTGGATATGCCTATACTCGACGGTTTTGCCATTATGGATCAGTTTAAATTAATAGATGAAGATTTATCACCTTCAATTTTAGTTTTAACTGCGCAGCATATGCAAAGCTATAAACAACGAGCACTCGATAATGGCGCACATGATTATGTCACAAAACCTTTCGATGCTAATGAATTATCTTCACGTGTACGGAATCTACTACAAGTTCATCTATCGCATAAATACATGCTCTCTCAGAATGAAATTCTTGAGAGAAAAGTGGCTGAAAGAACACAATCGTTACATGAAACACGATTAAAAATTGTACGTCATTTAGGCAGAGCCGCAGAGTATCGTGACAACGAAACAGGCCTGCACATCATCCGAATGAGTAAAATAGCAGTTGTACTCGCAAAAGCAGCAGGATTTGATAACAAACAATGTGATTTATTACTGAATGCGGCACCAATGCATGATATCGGTAAAATCGGTATACCCGATAGCATTCTCTTAAAACCAGGCAAACTTGACAAAGAACAATGGGATATTATGCAAACCCATGTGCAAATTGGTGCTGAAATACTCTCTGGTGATGACTCAGATTTAATGTGTATGGCGCATGATATTGCTTTAAGCCATCATGAAAAATGGAACGGTAAAGGCTACCCTAATAAGTTATCAGGTAAAGACATACCACTAGTTGGCAGAATAACAGCTCTTGCCGATGTGTTTGATGCTTTAACATCTGAGAGACCATATAAAAAAGCATGGTCTTTAGATGATGCATTAAAGTATCTTAAGTCTGAAAAATGCGAGCATTTTGATCCAGAGCTTGTGGATTTGTTTTTAGTTAATGTTGATGAAATTGTTTTAATTAAAGATAAATATGCAGAGCCGTCACAAATTAATATTCAAAATGAGTCAAAGTAATGAGTAGTTCTTGTAATAGCATAAAAATTCTTGTGGTAGATGATGTAGCGAGTAATAGAGTACTGCTACGAAAAATACTTAATATAGTTATTGATTGTGAAATTATTGAAGCAGAGAGCGGATCACAGGCAATTGAGATATGTAATAACTTAATGCCCGATTTAATTTTAATGGACATCAATATGCCTGATATTGATGGCTACCATACGACACTGGCTATTAAAAAATTAGTAGGTAGTAATTATGTGCCTATCATTTTTGTAACAGCTAATACTGAAGATACATCATTAACGCAGGCACTAAGTAGTGGTGGCGATGATTTCATAAGCAAACCATTTAATGCAAGGGTATTAGAGTCAAAAATAAAGGCACATCTCCGTATAAGAGAGCTTAACCTGGACCTTATCGATAAGAATAATCAACTTAGTAATCAACAGATGCTTATTGAACGTTTTTTTGATAAAGCGTTAGAAAAAAGCTTTCTAGATGAACGAATGATTAAATATCACTTGTCATCTATGTGCGCCTTTAATGGTGATGTATTACTCGTAGAAACAACACCAGATGATCGAGTTTTAACACTGGTAGGTGACTTTACCGGACATGGTTTAACTGCAGCAATGGGTACATTACCTGTCTCAATGATTTTTTTTAAAATGGTGCAGAAAGGTGTAGCCATTACTGAAATCGTTAGTGAGATTAACTCTCAACTTAATAAACTATTACCATCTGGAATGTTTTTTGCTGCGTCCTTGGTAGAAATTGATATTAAGCATAAATCTATGAAAGTTTGGGCTGGTGGCATGCCAGATCTTTACTGGTTTTCAAAGTCGGGTGAGCTAAAAGGTGAGATACAATCAAATAATATGCCACTGGGTATACTAAAAGATGTTCAATTTAGTTCTGCCACGGTTGATTATTCAATCGAAACGGGTGATATGATATATCTGTATAGTGATGGAATAATTGAAGCAACGCATAATGCAGAGATGTTTGGCTCTGAACGCCTCAAATCAGCTTTACTTTCTCACTCAGAAAATCGTTTTACTGAAGTGCTTACAGAATTTAATGAATTCACAGGTGATGCGGCACAAAACGATGACGTAACTTTAATAGAGCTTACCTGTATCGATTTACAATAGTAACTTTTTCTAATTGATTAATACTTGAGCAGTGAAAGAAATTAATAACCCACTTTACCTGGCTGTTTTAACGATCCTAAAGAAAACTAATACTAGTATAAGTTTATTTGATCTGATGAAGTTACTAGAAAAACAAGGTTTCACTTTATCGGGACTTAGTAAGGATGAAGATGTTAGTCATGAAATACTAATATTTAGAAAAAATTTCATTGTTATGAATGCTCTGTATGCAATACAGTCTGATTTAATAAAGGCTGGATATTCATTATATATATCTTCTTTAAAAATATTAATTTATTCTAATGCTCAATTAAATACAGAGCTTACTGACGATTTACTCATAGATGCACAAAAAAAAGATATGGCATTAGGTAAATATTACCTTGATTGGTCAAATTTTGAACAAGCAGATCAGCACTATGTAGATGGTCTTTTTAATATCTTTTGGAAAAAATACAAAGACATTAATAAAAAATCTTTTAATCAAGATAAACGGTCATACGCACTTCAAATTCTTGGAGTAGAATCCTCAGCAAGTTGGAAAGATATCCAACAAGCTTATCGTCAAAAAATCACTCAATGTCATCCAGACAAAGGTGGGACGAGTCATCAATTCATAGAGGTAAGGGAAGCTTTTCAGTTTCTAAAACTATTTCAATAATCGATTTATATTATTGGCCTGGTTATTGCTCTATAAAATATGCGGCCTGCAGTATTACTAACCGCTTATATATTTACTAAAAAATGATTAAACAATACAGGTGATAAAATGACATTAAAGGAACGTTTCCTTGATGCTGTTTCCAATGGGTACTTGGGTGAAGTCGACGATTTCGGAGTAGTGGTGAGTCTTAAACAATTTAAGACATACTTCAAAGATGTAAAATCAGATTATATTAATTCATTCTTGCCAGCGGCAGTTATCGAGATAGGGCAACAAAGTACAACTCATACAAAATATGTGTTTAGAATCAGAAAAGGCCTATATAGAGTACATCCTGATGCACTTCAGGAGCATGCAGCAGCTGAGTATACTGCTGATATTCCGCCAACACACTTAAGTGATAAAGTTGAGGAGCCTTTCTTTAGTTATGCACTGCAACGCTATAACTAAAAGATAGACACTTACTTTCAAACACAAAAAAGCCATATGTGAACTCATATGGCTTTTTTGTGTTTGGAATAAATTCGAGTAATTTCATTGTATACTATCAGTCACTATTTTGACTTATCTATAGTTAATGACAGTTTTCAGGCGTAAATGCGGCGCATAACTGCTATGTAACATGAGTCACATAATTGACTGGATCACATATATAAATTTCATGAAGAATATCAAACAATCTCTACTTACATTAATCGGTATGCTATTCATATACTTCGCACACAATGGCTCAATAGATAACTATGCTGAATCATATACAGAGCAAGGTCTAAACAGAACGCTGCTTACTTTTGCTGTAAGCCGTAGTTTGAATGGTGTCATCTCTGTTGCACAAGGAACAGAAGTAGCCATTTCACCTGCAGGCATCGGATTGAACTTCGCACCCGGGCAAATACTCGATCCCATTAATGACTTAATTGAGCGCTTCTCATGGGTTGTGTTAGCAAGTGGAACCTCATTAGGTGTACAACGACTACTGTTAGAAATCACAAGCTCAAGCGGTGTTACATGGCTATTAACTATTTTATTATTTGCAGCACTTCTTACACTCTGGATTCCAAAAGCTGCTAGAGAGGAATATGGAGCTTCTATTTCCTTGCTTGGCAAAGCAGTATTGATATTACTCTTTTTAAGATTTTCAATTCCATTGATGGCTATCGTCAATGAAGCGATATATTTAAACTTTAGTGAGCAGAGGTATGAGCTAGCTCAAGAATCATTAAATTCATCCGCGATAACACTGCAAAATATCAATGATGACTCTTCAGCTAATACTATGCCAAATGAAACATCCATATTAGAGGATGCAGGCATCATGGGAACGATAGAGACCTGGTTTGATCAGACAGATAAGTCGTTTGATTTTGAAGAGCAGATAGAAGCCCTAAAGAATGAAGCAGACAATATTAGTCAGCAAGTTATTAATATGATCGTAGTATTTGTTATGCAGGCACTGTTACTACCTTTATTCTTTTTATGGCTAATGATTCGTGTAGCTAAACAGAGTCTTTTGCATTTTCGCTTATAGATACTCGTGAGTTTTTATTATCAATCTAGCGCCAATGTATTACTAAATTTTTCTATTTCTCGGTTATTAATAAAGGTATTTAACTGATTTGGGCTATTTTTAATAGGAATGTTGAATTAATTCTATAAACAGTTCTATTTTCAGAGAAAACCACTGAATTTGTCTATACTAAAACAATAAATATGAACAAAATTCATTTCAGAGTATTTTAATTATTAATCTCTTATTAATCGGGTATTAACGTGAATAAACCTAAATATAATTATTTTTTTAGCAGTGTATTCTTGATGTTTTTATTCTTGATGCTGTCAGCTTGTGACAATAATGAGCCAACTCTTCAGGGCCCAAAATATTCCGTTTCTCCAAATATCAACACTAATATAACGTATCGTCTTGCAGTTCATCCTCTACATAACCCTAAAAAATTGATTCAGGCCTATCAACCATTAATTAATTACCTTAACAAAAATATTGAAGGTGTTCTTTTTGAGCTTGAAGCATCAAGAGATTATCAAACTTATGAAGCCAAGTTTCGTGCCCGTAAACCTGAATTTATACTACCTAATCCATGGCAAACACTAGAGAGTATTAAGGTTGGTTACAATGTCATAGCTATGGCTGGAGATGCGGATGACTTTAAGGGGATATTTATTATACGTAAGGATAGTCTTATTCGTGAAATTAGTGACCTTAAAGGCAAAACACTAAGCTATCCATCACATACTGCTCTGGCAGCTAGTATTATGCCTCAGTATCATCTCCACATGAATGGAATTAATGTAAACAAAGATATTATAAATCACTACGTCGGTTCACAAGAATCAGCCATTATGAGCGCATACTTAAAACAATCTGACGTAGGAGTTACCTGGCCGCCACCTTGGCGACTTTTCCAACAAGACCATCCTGTCGAAGCCGCTGAGTTAACTTTAATTTGGGAAACTCCGTCGCTTATGAATAATTCGGTAATGGTACGTGATGATATTCCAGACTCCATATTTAAAAAAGTACAACAGCTATTGATAGACTTAGACAG
>Ga0316204_10002692_pt1 | contig 38986 bp, 48 predicted proteins | sample 6monrhotite_MG_2_FD_205661 | JGI IMG/M metagenome (GOLD analysis project Ga0316204, IMG submission 205661) | Microbial mat bacterial communities from mineral coupon in-situ incubated in ocean water Damariscotta River, Maine, United States -... | ecosystem: Environmental > Aquatic > Marine >...
GAAGGTTTACGTTTTGCTATCCGTGAAGGTGGTCGTACGGTTGGTGCGGGTGTTGTTGCGAAGATATTTGAGTAATATCACTAATTTGTAGGTCGCTCTTTAGGGCGACATGTCAGCCTAAAGGCTGGCCTACATGAAATGAATAAAGGTCGATTCTTTTAATATCGACCTTTTTTTTGCCTTAAATGTTTAAATCGAGGTATTGGCGCATTGACAGACAGAATAGACTGTATTCCAATGCATCTAATCACTAAATGATTTCTCATGATTGTATTTTCTTTATGCTGAATAAAAATTGGAATTAGAACATTGAATTTATCTATGCTTTTCGAATACCTACTTGTTGCTATTGGATTAATTGCTTTGCTGTCATCAGTTCAACCAACGCTGTTAATGATCCAAAAGCTACCCAAAGGTTCAACCCTTACCTTGTGGAAAATATTGTTGGGGCTTATCGTATTTTTTGTGCTTGGATATATCATCGTTTTGTTCCTTTTATCGAGTATTTCAGCTTCAGTATTAAAAAATGCGCTTGTTTACATGCTGTTAGGCGGCGGTTTATTTGTTTGGATAATTACCCGTGTTTCAGTTGATAGTATTGATATTCTCGAACGGTTAGTTATCTTAGAAAGGCAGTCTACAAGAGACTCTTTGATGGGTATTTACAACCGTAGATATTTAGATACTCGAATTGGCGAAGAGTTTAGTCGGGCTCGGCGCTATAAAAAGGACTTAACCTTTATGATGCTGGATGTTGATCATTTTAAGAGTGTTAATGATCAATTTGGCCATGATGTTGGTGATAAGGTTTTGATTGAACTGGCTAATATTCTAAAAAGCGTGGTTAGGGATTCCGATATAATTGCACGTTACGGTGGTGAAGAGATAGCGATTATATGTCCGCACACTGAACGTAAAGGGGCGGCAATATTAGCGGAACGACTGTGTAAGGCCGTTAATGAGCAGTTGTCCATTTCACTGTCTAACTTAACAGTGGTCAATGGGATCAATAAAGAAAATCAAGTACATAACATTACCGTGAGTATTGGCGGTTGTTGTCTAAATGATGAATTTCAAGATGCATTTGCTCTGATTAAACATGCCGATAAAGCATTATATAGAGCAAAAGATAGCGGCCGGAACAGAGTGGTAATGGCTTGTTAGTGAGTGCCTTTCAAAGCCTTCATATAATCTAGTATAGAAGTATATTAATGGTCCATCATTGAGCCTCAGAGTTATTGAAAATCCCAAGGCTCACATTACATTTTGTTTATTACTGGCGCTTATCTTCGGCGAAATAATTTTAGGGCCCCACTAATTACTATAAGTACAATTAAGCCGATTATCCACTCAGTATGAATGCCACTATGAAACGCTTCAGTAGTGGTGTGTCCTTCGTGAGCTAATAATGGTGATGCAACTATTAGTCCCAAAGAGAGTAATAGTTTCACTGATCTGTTTAGTGACTTGTATAAGCTTTTCATTATCTTACCTTAACATTAATTAATTCATTGCCTTCCGGATCGGTCAGATGAACTGCACATGCAATACAGGGATCAAAACTATGTATGGTGCGCAAAATTTCAACCGGTTGTTGTGGATCATGGAGCGTATGATTATCAGCGAGTGCAGCTTCATAAGCACCGGAAACACCATTTGCATCTCGAGGACCGGCATTCCAAGTACTTGGCACAACACATTGATAGTTTTTAATGACTTCATCTTCGATGACAATCCAATGTGCTAAACCACCCCTTGGCGCTTCCATGAAACCAACGCCTTGAGCACTTTTAGGCCAGGAGGAAGGTTCCCATAACACTTCATTAAATGTTCTTGTGTCACCGATCTTAATATTGGTCACCAAGTCATTGAACCAGCCTTGCATGGCATCGGCAAAAATTTTGGTTTCCAATGTCCGAGCTGCTGTGCGCCCAAGGGTTGAGAACAGCGCCTCAACGGGTACATCAAGTTTGTTTAAGGTCATATTAACCAACTCTTTGGTCTGTTCATGGCCTTTTGCATAAAGCATTAACACACGTGCCAGAGGTCCGACTTCCATTGCATGACCTTTCCAACGAGGTGACTTCATCCAAGAATAGGACTGATCGACATCAAGTTGCTCATAGGGTGGTTTGGGACCAGTATAATTTAGATTTGTTTCTCCATCATAAGGATGTAAGCCCTTATCTTTGCCGCCTTCATAGTCATACCAGGAATGTGAGACAAATTCTTGAATTTCCTCTGGAGCATTCATATCAACATCATGAATCGTACTTAGGTCTCTGTTGAGAATAGCGCCGCTGGGTATCATAAATCCAGATGGGTCATCCATGCCATTTGAAGGGAAATCACCATAGGTTAAGAAGTTACCCAAGCCCTCACCACGACTACCCCAATCTTTGTAATAACTCGCAATTGCCAATGTATCTGGGATATAAACCTGGTCTACGAAGGTCATCATCTGGTTGATGATATCCTGTACCTGTGACAATTTTTTAGAGTTAATGGCAGAGTCAGAATTAAGGTCTATAGCACAGGGTACACCACCTACTACAAAGTTAGGGTGAGGATTCTTGCCGCCAAATATGGTCTGCAGACGAGCGACATCACGTTGCCAACTAAGTGCTTCCATATAGTGTGACACTGCCATTAGATTTGCTTCAGCAGGTAACTTGTATGCCGGGTGACCCCAGTAGGCCTTTGCAAAGATACCTAGTTGACCGGCTGCTACAAAACCTTTTAACTTTTTCTTCATGTCGGCAAAATAGCCAGGTGACGATTTAGGATAGCTACTTATTGATTGAGCCAATTCTGAGGTGGCTTTTGGATCGGCATCCAGTGCTGAAACCACATCGACCCAATCAAGTGCATGCAGATGATAAAAATGCATCACATGATCATGAATATACTGAGCACCGCTCATCAAGTTACGTATTAAGTCAGCATTTTTCGGTATTTTATAAGACAATGCATTTTCGACCGAACGTATTGAAGCTAGGCCATGCACTAGGGTGCAGACGCCACAGATTCTTTGGGCAAAAGCCCATGCATCTCTTGGGTCGCGACCCTGCAATATCACTTCGATACCGCGCACCATCGTACCGGATGAGTACGCACTTTCTATCCGATTGCCATCCATCTGGGCTTCGATACGTAAGTGACCTTCAATTCGAGTAATCGGGTCTACGACGACTCTTTGCTTTCCAGTATTTTCGCTCATGGTTTATCTCTTTTTATGAATTTAAAAATTGAGGCAATATCTGGTATTGCCAGTCAACTTCAGAATGTGTTGATTCATCACTATTTTGATCGTCAATAGTGGCGCTTGTAAGGGCCATTCTGCAGCTCATCGCAGCTATCCATGCTGGGTTAGCTGTTGATGATGGTGCCCTGGATACTGCGGCAATCGCTGCCCGACCCACGAAATATCCTGCTTGCTCGGTCCAGTTACCATCTGCACCACAACGGGCGTGGTGATCGACGGTTGCTGCCATTGCAGACTTTTGAGCCATTGATAACTCTTCCCGAGAAGCATCTTTATCCATGGCCGTCTGTACCGCCTGTGTTAAACGCTTGTCATTGCTTAATGGCAGCACATGTTCGACAAATTTTGCAGCTAACATCCTCTGCTGGGTTACGTTCAAGCTATTCAAAGCCTGTTTGAATTCTGCATCATTACTGATCTGGCTCATGTCATTTGCTCCTGACTATTCATTCATTGCCATCAAATATCTAGCTTAAAAATCTAACTATCCTCGAGATGCTCTGCGAGTGTCTCAGTCAAACTCAATAGCGGTATGTCCATATCATATTCTTCAAGTCCATCTTCAAGATGTATGCGACAATTTGAACAGGCACTAATAATTCCTTCGGGTTGAATTTCATTAATCTGGTCTTTCTTACGTTGGAAGACTTTAAGTCTGAGGTCATCTGCGCGCTCATTACTGCTGACGCCTCCTCCAGCACCACAACACCAATTCATTTTGCCTTGGTCAGGCATTTCGATGAAGTTGTCAGCAAACAGCTTTATCAAGTTACGTGGTTCATCAATAACGCCGCCACGGCGAGAGATTTGGCAAGGATCGTGGTAGGTTAGTTTTTGAGTTTCTTTGCCAGATAATTTAATTCGTCCTTGTTTACGAAAATCTTCTAATACTTCTAAAATATGGCGCACTTTAAAGTTAAAGGCCTTGCCCATTAGATTGGGTCCATCCCAGCGAATGGCCATATAGGCATGACCACATTCAGGGCTTATCACTGTTTTAACTTTTAACTTATCAGCAGCAACAACGATACGCTCAACTAATTCTGCGGCTATATCAGTGACCCCGATCTGAATACCACTGTTAGTGGCTTCAAATGCTTCCGAGGAGATTGTCCAACTGGCACCCGCCTTGTCGAAAATTTTAGCAATGGCACCGATAAATTCTGGGAAGTTCATAATCTCCATTGATGATAATAGAAGCATAAATTCTGCTCCTTCAACATCGACGGGTATTTTCATGTCGATTTCCTCTTCTAAGATAGAAATCTGTTTTGCCAGCGCCTTCCATCGAACGCCCATTGGACTACCAATGGTCACGGCGCGTTTGGTGGCACCAATGATTCCTTCTGGTGCATGCCCCGCAGCGGCCATGCCTTCGCGTGTTTTGCGGATCATCAGTGCAATATCATTTCCCACTGGGCAGACCATGGAGCAGCGCCCGCATAATGTGCAACTGTCGTATACCAATGTTTCCCAGTCAGCAAACAGCTTGTCGTCGACCTTCTTACTCAGTCCTAACATTTTTCCAAGACGACCCATCAGCGTATATTCTGACTTCCATATTCGACGTAATGGTTCGGTTTTATTGATGGGTGTTTTTTCGGCTTCACCGGTTTCGGTATAGAACAGGCAAGCATCGGCGCACATTCCACAATGGACACAACTACTAAAGAAAGCAGCAACGCTGGAGTCGATCTGTCCCTTTAGTGCCTGGATTCCTTTTTCTGTTGATGCACTCATGATTGAACCCCCCGATATCCTGAAATTGCCCCGCCATACCAACGTGATAAGAACACTGTGAATACGTGCATTAATTTAGTGAATGGCAATACCACCATCAGCAATTCAACACTGAGGATATGAATGCCTATCATTGTTGGCCCAGATAGGATGGTTCGATGAAAGGCTAGGTAACCAGTAATCAACGGTGCAAAAGTAACAAACCAGACGAGTAAGTCTTCACCATTGGTAAGAAATCTAAGCACTTTATCATTCATTCGGCGTATTAAGATTACCAACAAGGTAATGATTCCGATAACGGTTAACGCATCAACAATTTGAGTCGGTAATGCGGGCCAGTAAAGCCCCGTTACATCTTTGAAAAAGAAAATATGTGGTGCAAAGAAAACGATCACCACAAACAAAGATATATGCAGAAAGAAACCAGTAACGACAGTCAGTGCTGAACGTTGAAAGGTCGTTTTTAATGGCACGGAGCGGGTAATGATGGTTCTTAGCCCGCTCTTCATTTCTGAACCCTTGGCTTCAGCCAAGTTGGCTTTGCGGCCCAGTAGAAAAATTTCAAGGATCCTAATGATAACTCCAGCAACAAAAATTATTGTCGCAATCTGGAGCCCGGTTCCACGCACCCAATTCAAGAAATCTATTTCGTTCATCGGTTCTAATCCTCTATGACGATAGTTAGTATTTTTTACTTTTCCAGATCGTCAATTGTCATTCGTTCATGGGAAGCAGCTACTTTGCTTTTTTTCATTTTGTTCGCAGTACCAACTACTAGGCCAGCTGCAACGGCACCAGCTGCTGCATAAACTGCTGTTTTAGTGAGATTCTCTGTTGGCATTGAAAGTGATTTATAGAAACTGCCTCCATCCCAGAAATCCGGTTCGGAACAACCAAGACATGGGTGTCCAGATTCAATTGGGAAGCTGGTGCCATTATTCCACTTGGTGGTCGCACAGGCGTTATAGGTGGTAGGGCCTTTGCAGCCTAGTTTGTATAAACACCAGCCTTTCTTGGCACCTTCATCATCAAATGTTTCAGCGAATAGGCCCTGATCATAAAATGGCCTGCGATAGCAGCGGTCATGAATGCTTTGACCATAAAACACCTTCGGCCGGCCGAGATGATCCAGTTCAGGTATGCTTCCAAAGGTCAAAAAGTGAGTTAGCACACCGGTGATAACAACAGGGATAGGTGGACAACCAGGGACATTAATAATCGGTTTGTCCTTAATTAAATCGCCAACAGAAACAGCCCCAGTTGGATTTGGATTAGCATGCGGAATACCGCCATAGGTCGCACAGGTTCCCACCGCAATAATTGCTGCAGCGCCACTGGCTGTTTCCATTAACATGTCATAGTTACTGATGCCCGCAATGGTTGAATAACCTGGATTATCAAGTGGTATAGAGCCATCAACGACCAGTAGATACTTGCCGTGATTCTCTTCCATAGCTATCATTCGCGCTTCTTCGGCGCCATGACCTGCCGCCGCCTGCAAGGTATGATGATAATCCAGCGAAATTGCATCAAATATTAGATTCTCAATGGTACCCGTATGGGCGCGTGTTAGTGATTCTGTGCAGCCTGTGCACTCTTGAAATGATAGCCAAATCACAGATGGTTTTCGTGCATTCTCAAGTGCCGCCGCTATAGCTGGCACCATGGAAGGCGATAATGCCATCATAGAAGCTGTGGCAGCACAAAACTTCATAAAGCTACGTCTTGATACCCCATGACTGGCGAGTGTATCTACCAGTGATGCGTGATCATTTTTTGATGTTAAGGTTGAGTTGTCATTAGTCACGATACTTTCTCCACCATTGACTCTTTAGTTTGTTGATTATCGTCCAGACCTTCATTCAGTCGGTGATAGGCATTAAGGATGTCTTCGTCTTGAGAGCGAAGAATTTCAGGCATGGTTGTAATTTCTATAAATCGGCCGATGAGTTCATTATGGTCATTGAAGTGGCTGACAATCCAGACGCCAGCATAGGTCGTTTCATAAATTTCACTGAGGCCTAGGGCATTTAACTCTGCCTGAACTTCACCACATCCGAGCGAGTTGAGAATTGTGTCTTCTTCACCGGGAGCCAGAGGTATACTGCGTAAGTCGATCATTGTAGTTTGATTATTATTAATAAGATTTTCCAGCGCATGCTTTACTTCATGGAGCAATGGGGTGACATTACGTGTCAGTTGATCACTGGTTTGTATATTAAACTGTATCGAATTATCAATCGTTTGTTTCAAAAGAATCACTCCCGATAATTACGCCTGGTTTTCAGGCTAAAAAACAGAATTTATTTCAGCACCTTTGGTAGTCACGATGTTTTGAATTGGCATAAGGCCATGCCATTGTTTAATTAACAAAACGGCTTCATTAACCGCTTCATTCAGCGCACTTTTGACAGCGGGTGTTGGTTCGGTACCCCAATCTAATTTTTCAGGCTGTATTGCAATCAGTGCACGTTTTTCTGGTAAATGCCCTGTTAAGCGAGCTATATCCATTAAATCTAATAACCCAACCTCGTGGGCACTGTGTTTACTTGTTCCTAGAAAGTCATCCATGGCAGGACCAACAAAGGATTTTACTGTACCGGCTGGTTGATCAAGTTTTGCTGCATCGAAGACAATGAGGTGGCTGCATTCTTCTATCCAGACAGCGAGCGTAAAACTAAGGGTGCCGCCATCAAGGAAGGTTAATTGTGGATTATCAGGATAGTATGACTGGAGTTGGTTCAATGCATGAATACCCGCACCCTCATCGGATAACAAGGTATTTCCCACACCTAGAATTAAGGTTTTGGCTGTAATTTTCCTATACCTCACTCATTGTTCCACATAGGTATATCAGAATATTCAAATATACCTATTGATGCAGATCAAGCGCTCAGCGATTCCTTCGAGTATACTTTTAAAGAATCTAACTATACTTCTAATATAACAACTAGCTAATTTGCGAGTGTATTTATGTGTCTTGGCATTCCAATGCAAATCAAATCAATTGATGGCTATACCGCCCAATGCGAGGCAAAGGGCGTTAGCCGTGATGTGAGCTTATTCATGTTGCAAGAGGATGAACTCAAAGTAGATGACTATGTTGTGGTTCATGTCGGATATGCGATACAGAAAATGTCACAACAGGATGCTGAGTCCGCCTGGGAAATCTATGACCAAATGCTTGCTAGTGAAGACAACCTAGGTATCTGAGTACTATGCATGAGTTAGCAATATGCCAATCGTTGTTAAATCAAGTTGAAGACATTGCGCTTCAACACCAGGCTGAGACTGTCAGTTCAATTACTTTAGGCATCGGCCCACTATCTGGCGTTGAATCGCAATTACTGATAAATGCCTACTCGATTGCAAGTGCCGGAACTGTGGCCGAACAGGCGAAGTTAATCATTGAAATTCTGCCCATACGGGTTAGTTGTAGTGAATGTGGAAATGAGTCTGAAGCCCAGGCCAACAAGTTAATTTGTAAATCATGCGGTAATTGGCGAACCACATTGGTTAGTGGTGATGAGATGCTGCTCATGAGTCTTGATCTTGAAACCTTTGATCAGGCTGAAGAAAAGGTGCTGCACTGAACAGATTGAGCTAATAAAAAAACATAATGAATATCATGTGGAGAACGAACTATGTGTGACAACTGCGGATGCAATATTACCAAGGGCAATGAAAGTCTTATCCGGCCAGGCGGTAAACTAGCAAAAACTGAATCAGGAAAAGAAAGTATCAGTGTTCTTCACAGCCTGTTGCATGAAAACGACCATACGGCACATCATAACCGCGAACATTTTGACCAACATAATGTACTGGCTATTAATTTAATGTCTTCACCAGGTGCAGGCAAGACTTCTTTGCTTGAGGCGACCATTCAACAGCTCGACCCAAATTTGAGGATCGCTGTTATCGAAGGTGACCTTGAAACTGAAAACGATGCGGAACGTATCCGCAAACATGGTGTGAAGGCGATACAGATTGCCACTGGCAGTGCTTGTCACCTAGATGCCCATATGATCCATGAAGCTTTGCATAATCTTGAGCTGGATGATTTTGATGTCATCTTTATTGAGAATGTGGGCAACTTAGTTTGCCCCGCCAGTTTTGATCTCGGTCAGCACCATAATGTTACTTTACTCTCTGTTCCCGAAGGTGATGATAAACCTGCCAAGTATCCAGTAATGTTTCGAAGCTCCGATCTAGTACTCATTAGTAAGTGCGATTTGTTACCGATACTCGACGACTTTGTACCTGACCGTGCTAAGCAATACCTTAAAGATATCGCTTGTACGGCACCACTTATTGAGTTATCGGCAAAAGATACAAACGGTATGCCTCTATGGCTTGAATGGGTTGAGCAGCAGCGACAGAAGCGCAGGGAATGGTTACTAAATAATCCAGTTTCAGGCCATCATCACCACCATCATATGGCGACTGATGGCAATCCATAATGACCAGTGCAAAGCAATGGCTTGAACGAATTAATGAGTTACCTCACAAAGGTAAGGTAAAAATAATGAATGTTTGTGGTGGTCACGAACGTTCCATTACTATGGCGGGCTTACGTAAGGCGTTACCTGATTACATCGAGCTAGTGCCTGGGCCCGGTTGTCCTGTTTGTATCTGTCCCGAAGAGGACATTTACGAAGCAATTCAGTTGTCATTGAATGAAGACATTATCCTGGTTGCATTTGGTGACATGCTACGCGTTCCTGTTAATGTAAAAAAAACTGCCGCGCGCACCTTAGAACAAGCCAAAGCACAGGGTGCGGATATACGCCCAATTGCTTCACCCACTGAAGTGATTGATATTGCACTGGCCAATGCTGACAAGTCGGTGGTGTTTTTTGCTGCTGGCTTTGAAACCACAACGGCTCCTGTTGCGGCAATGTTAAAGCAGGGGGCTCCCAAAAATCTATCGCTATTACTTTCAGGACGATTAACTTGGCCAGCTGTCGCGATGTTGCTCGACTCTGACAGTCCTGACTTTGATGCACTTATTGCACCGGGCCATGTGGCAACAGTCATGGGGCCTGAAGAGTGGGACTTTGTTGTCAACCAGCATCATATTGCTGCAGCCATCGCAGGTTTCACAACTGAAAGCCTACTCTGTGCTATGTACTCCACTTTGAGACAATTACTTGAAGGCCGATATTTCCTCGATAACTGCTATCCTGAGGTCGTCCGCCCGGGTGGAAACACAACAGCCCAGGAACATTTACAGCAAACCATGCAAGTCTATGATGCTAACTGGCGAGGTGTCGGCGTGATACCGGCATCAGGCTTTCAGCTCGCTAATGCCTATCAAGAATTTGATGTCAGGAAAAAGTTTCCAAACTATGCAGATGAGGCGCGTAAACGTGCAGGCCAGATGCCTGCCGGTTGTGATTGTGCCAAGGTAGTATTGGGTAAGATATATCCTAATCAATGCCGATTATATGGTACAGCCTGTGTTCCCAGAAACCCTGTTGGCCCCTGTATGGTCTCTGACGAAGGTGCTTGTAGAATTTGGTGGGCAGGAGGTATGCGAGACTCAGTCGCCCCAAAAGATAAAGCCAAGGCTGATGTTTAAAAGCTCGGCTAAGCACCGGCAAGAGAGTGCAGTTAAGTCTGAAATCTTAGCCAAGCAATTGACCTTATCCGGCCAGGTTCAGGGTGTTGGTTTTCGACCTTATATATACCGAATTGCAAAGGCACATAATCTCAATGGTTGGGTAAGAAATTGTCTTGGTATTGTTGAAATACATGTTGAGGGTATTGAACCTGCTATTAAACAATTTAGTGCTGATATTTTTGAGCAATCACCCGCACTTGCTGAGCCAAATCTAGAGTCAGAGATTGTTACTGAGGTATTGCCCTATACTGAATTTAGTATTCTTGAAAGTCAGACTAGTGGGCAAGCGTGTATTAGTGTTCCTAAGGATCTATTTCTTTGTGATGACTGTCTCGAAGAGTTGAACGATAAGAGCAACCGCCGCTATCGATACCCATTTATTAACTGTACACAATGTGGGCCTCGATACACCCTGATCAACAGCTTACCCTATGACCGTCCGAACACGTCTATGGCAGAGTTTCCATTATGTGCGGATTGTTTAGAGGAATATGAAAACCCTGCGGATCGACGTTTTCATGCTGAACCTATCGCCTGTCCAGTCTGTGGTCCGAATTTATCATTTCATACCAATCTTTTTGATAAAGAAGAACCTTTCACAAAAGACAATGACAGTTGTTTAAAACAAGCCGTTGAGTATCTACGCCAAGGAAAGATCGTTGCTGTCAAAGGCATCGGTGGTTACCATTTAATGTGTGATGCTGGAAATACTGAGGCTGTGACCAAGCTTAGAAACAAAAAACCACGACCTGATAAGCCGTTGGCGATAATGTTTCCGGCACCATTAGCTGAGCCATTCAGCTATGCGGAATCTATTGTAAAGCTTAGTGAAACGGATAAGCAGTTTTTACTTGATCCGCAAAAACCAATTCTTCTGGTTCCCCTCAAAGAGGATTGCGACGAGCAAATTTTATCCGATCAGATTGCACCGGGATTAAACGAAGTCGGTATGATGTTACCGTACAGCCCTTTGCACCATTTACTGTTGAATGATTTTTCCGGTCCAGTGGTTGCTACATCTGCGAATATAAGTGGTGAGCCGGTATTAACTGAAAATGCCCAGGTCGAGAAGCGATTAAAACATATCGCGGATGCCTACTTACACCATGACCGGCCTATTATACGACCAGCAGATGATCCGGTGTTTCGAACAATAGCCGGTAAACCAACACCCATCAGAGGTGGTCGCGGCTTGACGCCAATGGAGTTAGAATTAGATTTGGAACTACAACATCCGGTGCTTGCTGTCGGTGCTCAGATGAAAAACACCATTGCGCTGGCATGGGACAATCGTGTGGTTATTTCGCCACACATTGGTGAGATGGATTCAGCGCGTAGCTTATCCGTGTTTGAAAGCAGCATTAACGATCTACAAAAACTATACGGCATCAGTATCCAAAGCATTATTTGCGATGCCCATTCTGGCTATACAACCAGTCGCTGGGCAAAAAATCAAAAGCTACCGATTCATAAGGTGTTCCACCACCACGCTCATTGCTCGGCGGCCTATTATCAATGTAAAACAAAGCAAAACATGATGGTCTTTAGCTGGGATGGTGTCGGCCTAGGTGAAGATGATAGCCTATGGGGCGGCGAGACCTTTGTGGGTTTCCCCGGTGCATGGCAAAGAGTTGCTACAATGCGGCCATTTTATTTGCCTGGTGGCGAATTGGCAGGCCGGCAACCTTGGCGTAGTGCAGCAGCCTTATGTTGGCAAGCTGATGTCAATTATTCGGCAATTCCAGAAACCGATCCGTTGTTGAAAAAGGCTTGGGAAAGTAAAATAAATTGTCCTCAAAGCACTTCTGTGGGCCGGTTGTTTGATGCGGCCGCCGCATTATCTGGATTATGCACCATGGCCAGTTATGAAGGTCAGGGCCCAATGCAATTTGAGGCTCTATGTGGCTCATTAAATGATTATCTGGAATTGCCGCTTGAACAAAAAGCAGGGCTATTAGTAACCGATTGGGCTCCGTTAATCGAGCCAATGTTAGACAAGAATGAATCGTTAAGCAGCAAATCAGCATTATTTCATCACACGCTGGCACAGGCGATACTGAAACAGGCCCTAGTTATTCAGAAGCAATACGGAATTAACCAAGTTAGTTTTTCAGGTGGCGTGTTTCAGAATCGAGTATTAACAGAAAGGGCTATGTCTTTATTATCGAGTCATGGTTTTGAAGTGTTCATGCCGGATGTACTACCTGTTAATGATGCGAGCATCAGCTTCGGGCAGATTATCGATTACGTCTATAGCCATTCAGTTAAAACACAACAAATTAAAAGGTAGCTAAGCAATGCAAGACACTCATATTTCTTTGGCTCATGGTAATGGAGGTCGTTATATGCGCGAGCTTATTGAAGACCTCTTTGCGCGACATCTTGCAAACCCTGAACTGGATGTAACCGCAGATGCAGCTCAGGTGACACTGGACAGTGACAATATCCTAATGACTACCGATGGATTTATAGTTCAGCCACTAGAATTTCCAGGCGGCAACATTGGCTCATTAGCCATCCATGGGACAACCAATGATCTTGCCGTCAGTGGAGCAATACCGAAGTATCTAAGTCTTAATGCCTTTATTGAAGAGGGTATGGAGATTGCGGCATTAGAGCGGATCATTAAGACCTTGGCGGAAACTGCAGCCGAAATAGGTGTCAAAGTAGTTTGTGGTGATACCAAGGTAGTACAAAGAGGTGAGGGTGGCGGTTTGTACCTTGCAACCACTGGCATTGGAACGCTAAATGGCCATGTTCTATCCATGCACAATATCCAACCGGGTGACAGTATCATTGTCAGTGGACCTGTCGGTGACCACGGAATTGCTGTGATGCTAGCGAGAGAAGCTTTTGGCTTAAGAGGCGATATTCAGTCAGATGCGGCCAGTGTCTTAGAACTGTGTCTAGCCGCGCATAAATTTCCGGGTCTTCGTTTCATGCGCGACCCAACTCGAGGGGGAATTGCTACGGTCTGTACTGAGTTACATCGAGCAACCGGTTATGGCATTCGCCTACAACAGCAACAGTTGCCTATTCGTGATCCCGTGCAATCAGTCTGTGACATGTTAGGTTATGACCCAATGTACCTTGCTTGTGAGGGTAGAGTAGTGGCGGTTGTTGATGCTAATGAAGCTGAGCAAGTTTTGGAACAATGGCGCAGTCACGAAGACGGTCAACAGGCTGCCATTATTGGTCATGTAGATGCCGGATTAAACTGTGTAGTAATGGAAACTGAAATTGGTGGAGAACGGATTTTAGAGGAACTGGAGGATGACCCATTGCCTCGGATCTGTTGAACAAAAAGCCATATTAGTTACCGGTGCGAGCACTGGTATTGGTCGACATCTCACTGAAATGCTAACTGGAACGTTTATGGGACCCTACAGTATGAGTAAACATGCTATGGAGGCAATTTCTGATGGCTTGGCAAAAGGAATGGCTAAATTTGATGTTGCTGTAAGTGTTGTTGAACCGGGTAATTATAATTCATCCATTGGTAAATCATTGGTTAGAAGGCTCAGATCAAATACTGATGGGTTTAAAAATTCTCGTTATAAAGAAGTATATGATGAAATGCTTAAAGGTGATGGTGATAGGGGACATTATAAAGAGCCAGTGGCAGTGACCAATGCAGTTATCGATGCGCTATTTTCAGATAAACCAAAACACCGTTATATGGCTGTACCTACTGCAAAGGAAGCGAGTTGGACTATCACTCAATCGATGCGAAAAATGATTCAGCAAAATCATGATCAACTCTATAGTTACAGTCGGGAAGAATTGATTAAGATTATCGATGAAATAATCGCAGAGACAGAGGCTAGGTAATTTGAAATATTAGTAGGGCTAATGAGCAACATAGGCTAGTTTTATGTTGTCATAAGCCCTATAGCTATCATAGATTGTCTATTTCTCTTTTTAATTGCTGCTTAGGATCAGTTATTATTTTTTCTAATATGGCGATACGTTCCTTCAAGATAGATATTTCTTTTTTATCATCGCTTGACCGGCTTTGATATTCCATATCACCGAACAATTCAGCACATAAACTGTCTTGGCCATTTTCTTTATCTGTAAATAGTTTATTTAAACCAAGGCCACAGCCTTTGTCTGCGTAAACACAGTAGGCAAAAATACCGACTGAAAATATTAGCCAATTAAATTCTTGTAGTAATTCCATTCTAAACTCCAGGTTGATTAAATAATTCTTGTTTACAATCCTTTAGTACAGGGTCTAGGATATTTCTTACAAAAATATTTAAAAAAGTTTAGAACCAGTCTCGTTACACTTTAAATTGTTGAATAAGTTCTTGTAAGTCATTAGCGAGTTTATTTACTTTAGAACTTGACTGACTGAGTATTTCTGCACTGTGGACAGTACTGCTTGCGATTTGATTTATTGCTATAACATTCGAATTCACTTTAGAGGCATACTGGCCCTGTTGATCAGAATCGGATGCAATTTCTGTGTTCATGGTAAGCATTCCATGAACTGCATTTTTAATTTTATCTAAGGATTCCCCGGCTTGGCGTGCCTGAGTTAAGCTTTCATTGGCTTTTTTACTACCAAAGTTCATCGCTTCAACTGCATGTTTAGAGCCTTTCTGTAGTCTCTCAAGCATGGGTTCTATCTCATTGGTTGACTCTTGGGTTCTAGAGGCTAGTGAACGTACTTCATCTGCGACCACGGCAAAACCTCTACCTTGTTCTCCTGCTCGCGCGGCTTCAATGGCTGCATTAAGGGCTAATAGGTTAGTTTGCTCTGCGATACCATTAATTACTTCAAGTGCTGCACTAATAGCGTGTACATCAGATTCAAGTTCATTTATTACCGTGGACGCATTTTGCATTTCACTGGCAAGATCTTGATTCGATTGAATTGAGCCAATGACTGTTTCATTGCCAATTACCACCTGATCATTGGTTGTCGTAGCCAATGCTGCAGCTTCTCCAGTATGGTTAACAACCTGTTGGATCTTAGACACCATTGTTTCCACATCCGTACTGATCTCATCAAATTTTGTACTTTGAGTTGATACATTGGATTTTGTGCCACTTACCACGCCAGTCATTTCCTCAGAGCTTGAAATAAGTTGACTGCTGCAGTCTTTTATTTGAGTCATCAGTGATTGCAGTTTCATGGAGAATTGATTGAAGGCATCCGCTAGTTCACCAAATTCATCAGTTGATTTGACAGCAAGGCGTTTTGTTAAGTCACCATCACCATCGGCGACTTCTTGAATCGCTTGAACCGTTTGGCTTAAAGGTACAGTAACCATTTGATTAATCACATAAGCACTGCCAGCTCCAAGTACTATTGCAATTAATGTAATTATAATCAGTACTGTAAAGGCCATTTTTATATTTGATAGGAGTTCTTCACTGCTTTCGAGCATAGTCTTAGTTTCACCTGATACCAAAACATCAATTTCTAATTGCATTGATTCTAGTAAGGGCAATAATTTCTCATTCAGTAAATAAATATCCATACGGCGTTTATTACTTTCATTCTTTTCAATCATGACCTTGGTGAGATCGAAATATTTCTGCAAATTTTCTTGTATTGCTGGGACCTCATCTTCTTGTTCAAAATTAAATAGATCTGAGAACTTAGACATACCATTGACATGTTCAATAGATAACTCAAGACTATTGATTAGATTATCCTTTGTTGCTGCATTTGGTGCAGTTAAGTACGTTCTAATGGTTGTCAGTAATTTTTGGATGTTATAGCGAACTTCGTGTTGATAATTAAGCCATTCGTTTCGTTCACTACTTACATCCTCATCTTCTTCTGTGGCGATGATATTTGACAGTGAGCCTAAGACAGCATTTGCAATTGGATTAAGATTTTCACCTGCGAAAGCCATGGCCGGTTCATTACTCACTTGATTTATCGCTAATTCGAGCAGCTCTTCTTTATAGCTTGTGTATTCTTGTAATTGATTTTGAAGTGTTGTGATCTGTGCGATGAGTTCGGCTGAAGACTTTACATAATCCATTTCAGATATGAGATTAATCTTGTCTATCGCCAAGGTTAAATTTTCAATGTAGTTTTGCTTTTGCTTATCTGACTTGGTAATAAGGAAGTTGGCAAGTGATGCTGATGCCTGAGTGAGATAGTTATTATAGGTGTGAGCTTCCAATACTAATGGGTTGGATTGTTCAATAACTGCACTCACGGTATTGTCCGTTTTAGTTAAATTAAGCACTGAGATAATGGCGTTTATAATAAATAACGCAATAACAAAAGCAAACCCAAGCCATACTTTTTGTTTTATAGACAAGTTCATCATGAAAAAAATCCATATTTGATTGATGCGGAGTTAACTTAAAATGCCAATAAGATGACAAATTGTGTAATTATTATTCTATTGAGTATAGTCATGGGCGCAATTTTTGCAATTTTAGCTGTAATAGATAGTGCGTTTAGTGCGAAATCTTCCAGCCAGTCTAGAAATCACCTATTTATTAACTTTTAGCGGTTATATTGGTTGACACCTGAGCCGTCCTGAGTATAATAGCGCGCCTAGCAGATGGCTCCCTGTACGTTACGGAACCACGCAATTTGCTAGAAACGTCGCTAAATTCTTGATTTATCAACAGGTTAGCGCATAACAACAGACTCAATTGGAGTCTGAACGTAGCAATAAACGATACCGCCTCCGGAAACGGGTTAAAGGTGGGGTCATTTTTTTACGCAAAAAATTGGAGTGTCTTTGCAATGGCAAAGCAGCAAATACGAATTAGATTAAAGGCGTTTGATCATAAACTGATTGATCAATCTACTTTAGAAATTGTCAACACTGCAAAACGTACTGGCGCCCAAGTGGTAGGTCCGATTCCTTTGCCTACACGCAAGGAAAAGTACACCATCCTAGTTTCACCACACGTGAACAAGGATGCTCGTGACCAGTATGAAATTCGCACCCATAAGCGCATGGTCGATATCATTGAGCCAACTGAAAAAACAGTTGATGCATTAATGAAGCTAGACCTAGCAGCTGGTGTGGATGTTCAGATTAGTTTGACATAGTAATTAATTATTGAAGTGAAACAGCAAATTGCTGTTGTGAGGAAAATACAATGACAATCGGAATTGTAGGCGTCAAAAAAGGTATGAGTCGAGTCTTCTTAGAAGACGGACAGTCTGTACCTGTGACGGTCATTGAAGCGACACCGAATCGCATTACTCAGCTTAAAACACCTGACTCTGATGGCTATACAGCTATTCAGGTGACTGCTGGAAGTCGTAAGGCTTCTAGAGTCAACAAGCCAACGGCAGGAATTTTTGCCAAAGCAGGTGTGGAAGCGGGACGTGGTCTGTGGGAATTCCGTATGGAAGACCTGGCAGATATGGATGTTGGTGGTGAGCTGACCGTAGAGCAGTTTCAAGAAGGCCAAAAGGTCGATGTAACCGGTACATCTAAAGGTAAAGGTTTCCAAGGTGGTATTAAGCGTTGGAACTTTTCTATGCAGGATGCCACCCACGGTAACTCGTTATCGCATCGTTCAAATGGTTCAATTGGTCAAAACCAGTCTCCTGGCCGTGTATTTAAAGGTAAGAAGATGTCTGGTCATATGGGTGCTGAGAAAGTTACAACCCAGTCACTTGAAGTTGTTCGCGTTGATGCAGAACGTAACCTATTGTTGATTAAGGGCGCTGTACCAGGTGCTCCAGGCGGTGATGTCATCGTTAAGTCAGCTATAAAGGTTAAGGGGTAATAGCGATGGAACTTACTTTAAAAGCTTCCGGAAAGGATAGTGCAGGAGCAGTTACTGTTTCTGACGTTGCATTCGGTCGTGAGTTTAACGAATCACTGGTTCACCAGGTTGTAGTTGCTTATTTAGCAGGTGCTCGCGCTGGTACTCGTGCTCAGAAGACACGTTCTGATGTACGTGGTGGTGGTCGTAAACCTTGGAAACAGAAAGGTACTGGTCGAGCTCGTGCCGGTACAATTACAAGTCCTATCTGGCGTACAGGTGGTGTTACATTTGCCGCACGTCCACAGGACCACAGTCAAAAAGTTAATAAGAAGATGTACCGTGGAGCGATTCGCAGCATTTTCTCTGAGCTAGTTCGTCAAGAACGTCTAATTGTTGTTGAGTCAATTTCAGTTGAAGCACCAAAAACTCGTGAGTTATTGGCCAAGCTGAAAGACCTAGAGCTAGATGATGTATTAATCATCACTGAAAAGGTTGAAGAGAACCTTTATCTAGCAGCACGCAATTTGCACAAGGTTGACGTACGTGATGTAGCAGCAATTGACCCTGTCAGCCTAATTGGTTTTGACAAGGTGATGGTTACTGTTGAAGCTCTGAAGCAAATTGAGGAGATGTTGGCATGAACCAAGAAAGACTTCTTGATGTAATCAGGGCGCCTCATATCTCTGAAAAAGCTACTGTTATTGCTGAGCGTGATAATCAGATAGTTTTCAAAGTAGCAATTGATGCGACTAAAACAGAAATTAAAGCGGCTGTTCAAATGCTTTTCGAAGTAGAAGTTGATTCAGTACGCATAGTTAGAATGAAAGGCAAAAGCAAACGTCACGGAACTGCCATGGGCAAACGTGCTGATTGGAAAAAAGCCTACGTTTCACTTAAAGAAGGCCAGGAAATTGATTTCCTTGGCGCGGAAGCATAGAGAGGATATAGGTCATGGCAAGTATTAAAAGTAAGCCAACTTCTCCAGGACGCCGCTTCGTTGTCTCAGTGAAGACGGACGATCTTTGGAAAGGTAAACCACACGCACCTCTACTAGAATCAAAGAGTAAGAGCGGTGGTCGTAACAATAATGGTCGAATCACTACCCGTCATATCGGTGGTGGTCATAAGCAGCATTATCGTAAGATTGATTTCAAGCGTAATAAGATTGGCATTCCAGCCACTGTAGAACGCATTGAATATGATCCTAATCGTAGTGCTCATATCGCACTTTTAAAGTACCTAGATGGTGAGCGTGCATACATTATTGCACCAAGACATTTGAAAGCGGGTGATCAAATAATTAATGGTGAAGATGCGCCAATTAAGACAGGTAACAACCTGCCTATGCGTAACATCCCTGTTGGTTCTGTTATTCACTGCATTGAAATGAAGCCAGGAAAAGGTGCTCAGATAGCACGAAGCGCAGGAGCATACGTTCAGTTAGTTGCTCGTGATGGCGCTTACGTAACATTGCGATTACGTTCTGGTGAAATGCGAAAAGTTTTGGCTGAATGTCGAGCTACCATCGGTGAAGTTGGTAACTCTGATCACAGCTTGCGTAAATTAGGTAAGGCCGGTGCCACTAGATGGCGCGGTGTACGTCCAACAGTTCGTGGTGTTGCTATGAACCCTGTTGATCACCCGCACGGTGGTGGTGAAGGTCGTACATCTGGTGGTCGTCACCCAGTTACTCCATGGGGTGTTCCTACCAAAGGTAAGAAGACTCGTAGCAACAAGCGTACTGACAAGCTAATTGTCCGTCGCCGTAATAAGAAATAGAGGAATAAATTGTGCCACGTTCACTGAAAAAAGGCCCATTTATCGATCTGCACTTGATGAAGAAAGTAGACGATGCTGTTACTAATAATAACAAACGTCCCATTAAGACTTGGTCTCGCCGGTCTATGGTTTCTCCAGAAATGGTTGGATTGACAATAGCTGTTCATAACGGTCGTCAACATGTTCCAGTCTATATGACTGAGGATATGGTTGGACATAAATTGGGTGAGTTTGCTCCTACCAGAACTTATCGCGGTCATATCGCTGATAAGAAGACGAGGAGATAACCATGGAAACTATTGCAAAGCATCGTCAAGCAAATATATCTGCTCAGAAGACGCGTTTAGTTGCAGACCAGATCCGTGGAATGCAAGTAGAGCAAGCTTTAAACTTACTAACATTTAGTAAGAAGAAAGCGGCTGTATTAGTAAAGAAGGTTCTTGAGTCAGCAATCGCTAATGCTGAGCATAATGATGGCGCTGACATTGACGAACTTACAGTATCGACTATTCATATTGATGAAGGTCCTACTTTAAAGCGTATTCGTCCACGTGCTAAGGGTCGTGCAGATCGCATACTCAAGCGTACTTGTCATATCACCGTTAAAGTTTCGGACTAGGAGTTAGGAATGGGACAGAAAGTACATCCAACTGGTATCCGATTAGGTATCGTTAAAGATTGGAATTCTACCTGGTATGCAGAAGGTAAAGATTTTGCAGATAACCTAGAAGGTGATTTGACCGTTCGAAGATATCTTTTGGAAGAGTTGAAAAATGCTTCGGTTTCTCGAATTGATATCGAGCGCCCAAGTAAAGCCTTAAATATTACTATTCATACAGCCCGTCCAGGCATCGTGATTGGTAAAAAAGGTGAGGATATTGAGAAGCTACGTCGCAAAGTGACTAAGCTAACTGGTTCTAAAACCACTATCAATATCGAACAGATTCGTAAGCCTGAGCTAGATGCTAAATTAGTAGCTGAAAGCGTAGCTCAACAGCTAGAACGTCGTATTATGTTCCGTCGCGCTATGAAGCGTGCAGTACAAAATGCAATGCGTCTAGGTGCTGAAGGAATCAAAATTCAGATTGGTGGCCGTTTAGGTGGTGCAGAGATTGCACGTTCTGAGTGGTATCGTGAAGGTCGAGTGCCTCTACATACACTACGTGCTGACATTGATTACTCTACAGCGGAAGCTCATACAACCTATGGTGTATTGGGTGTGAAGGTTTGGATTTTCAAAGGTGAGGTTTTGCCTGGTCAAGAGCATAAAGTAGTTGATGCTGAGCCAGCCAAGAAACCTGCCAAGAAAAAATAATTAGGAGTAACTGAAGCATGTTACAGCCGAAACGGACAAAGTTCCGAAAACAACATAAGTTGCGCAACCGCGGTGTTGCAATTCGTGGCGGTAAAGTAAGCTTTGGCGAATACGGTCTTAAAGCTACAGAGCGTGGTCGTATGACAGCTCGCCAGATTGAAGCCGCTCGTCGAGCATTGACACGTCACATGAAGCGTGCCGGTAAGGTTTATATTCGGGTTTTTCCTGATAAGCCGATTACCAAAAAGCCGTTAGAAGTGCGTATGGGTAAAGGTAAAGGTAGCGTAGAGTACTGGGTAGCACAAATTCAGCCTGGTCGTATGTTATTCGAAGTGGAAGGTATTCCTGCAAACCTAGCTGAAGAAGCATTTGCTTTGGCTGCTGCAAAACTACCTTTCAAGACAACATTCGTTAAGCGGACGGTAATGTAATGGAAGTCAAAGACTTAAAAGATAAAAACGTTGAAGAGCTGCAGCAAGAGCTGCTTAATTTGAAGCGCGAGCATTTTGACCTTCGTATGCAGAAAGGTTCAGGCCAGCTAGCTCAGACTCATCGTCTAAAAGAGGTGCGACGTGATGTTGCACGTGTAAAAACAATTCTAACTGAAAAGGCGGATTCGTAATGACTGAATCAGCTCAAAAGATACGTACCATTACCGGTAAAGTTGTGAGCAACAAAGCTGACAAGACGATAACTGTATTGGTTGAACGTCAGGTGAAGCATCCTTTATATGGAAAATTCATGCGTCGTTCTAGCAAGTTACACGCTCATGATGAGCAGAATGTATGTAACGAAGGTGATATCGTAACAATTACTTCTAGTCGACCACTTTCCAAGACCAAAACATGGCGCTTGGTAGAAGTGATAGACAAGGCGAATGGTTAATAAATAGTTAACCAATTTATTTCGGAGATTCATCAATAGCTCGACTATTGATGGTAATTGCGGAGAAAGCAAATGATCCAGATGCAAAGTGAACTCGATATTGCTGATAACAGCGGTGCTAGACGAGTAATGTGTATCAAAGTATTGGGTGGGTCACATCGTCGTTATGCTCATATCGGTGATGTAATCAAAGTGAGCGTCAAGGAAGCAATTCCTCGAGGCAAAGTGAAGAAAGGTGATGTAATGAACGCATTAGTCGTTCGTACAGCCAAGGGTGTGCGCCGTTCAGACGGTTCATTAATCCGCTTCGATGGCAATGCTGCGGTATTGTTAAATGGCAATCTTGAGCCTATCGGCACTCGTATTTTCGGGCCAGTAACCCGCGAATTGAGAAACGAGAAGTTCATGAAGATTGTTTCACTCGCTCCTGAAGTACTGTAAAAGAGAGACTTAAGATGCGTAAATTAAAAACTGGTGATGAAGTCATCGTAATCGCAGGTAAGAGCAAAGGCGATCGCGGCAAAATCACTAAATTAGTCGGTGATAACCGAGTACTCGTAGAGGGCGTGAATCTAATTAAGAAACACGTTAAGCCTAACCCTAATGCAAATGAGCAGGGCGGCATCCTTGAGCGCGAATCAGCACTCGATATCTCAAACGTAGCTATCGTCAATGGCGATAAAGCTGACAGAGTTGGTATTAAAGTGACTGACGATGGTGAGCGAGTACGTTATTTCAAATCAAGCGGCGAGTTGATCGACGCTTAATATTAATGGTGTAAATTAAAATGGCGAAACTGCAAGACTTTTATACAGACACTGTCATGGGGAAACTCCAGGAGGAGTTTAACTATGCATCAGTCATGCAAGTCCCGAGAATTACCAAGATAACCCTTAACATGGGTCTAGGTGAAGCTGTCGGGGATAAGAAAGTATTAGAACATGCTGTTTCAGATCTCACAGCGATATCTGGACAAAAGCCGGTTGTTACGGTTGCCCGTAAATCAATTGCCGGTTTTAAAATTCGTGATGGCTATCCAATTGGAGCCAAGGTAACCCTACGTGGCGATAGAATGTGGGAATTCCTTGAGCGTCTAATTTCTATTGCTATTCCTCGTATCAGAGACTTTCGTGGACTTAATCCTAAGTCATTCGATGGTCGTGGTAACTACAGCATGGGTGTTAAAGAGCAGATCATATTTCCTGAGATCGACTACGATAAAGTCGACAAGGTTCGTGGTCTAGATATTACTATTACCACTACTGCGGCAACGGATGGTGAAGGACGTGCATTACTTAACGCCTTCAATTTCCCGCTGAAAAATTAAGGAAACGAGAAATGGCTAAAGTTTCAATGGTACAGCGTGAAAAGAAGCGCCAGAAGTTGGTCGACAAATATGCGGCTAAGCGTGCTGAGTTGAAAGCGCTGATAATTAACCCCAATATTTCTGATGAAGAACGCTGGGATGCACAGCAAAAATTCCAGAAGCTACCTCGTGATGCTAGCCCTAGTCGCCAGCGCAATCGTTGTAGAGTTACTGGACGTCCACATGGTTACTTACGTAAGTTCGGTCTATGCCGTAACAAGTTACGTGAAGCTGCAATGCGCGGTGATGTACCCGGTCTTACCAAGTCAAGTTGGTAACAGGAATAGAGGAATTTAGATTATGAGTATGCAAGATCCTATTGCTGACATGCTGACGCGAATTCGTAACGCTCAGAGTGCAGAAAAGAATACAGTTGCTATGCCTGCGTCCAAAGTAAAGTCTTCAGTAGCGAAGGTTTTAAAAGACGAAGGTTATATCGCAGATTTTCAAAATACAGAAGTTGAAGGCAGAGCAACATTAAACATTGCTCTTAAATATTTCCAAGGCTCACCAGTAATCGATAAGATTGAACGTGTTAGTCGCCCAGGTTTACGCATCTATCGTAAGACAGATGATCTACCAAACGTAATGGGTGGAATGGGAATCGCAATCATCTCAACTTCAAAAGGTCTTATGACTGATCGTGCCGCGCGTAAAGCGGGTCACGGCGGCGAAGTCCTTTGCTATGTGTCTTAACGGAGGGGAATGAAATGTCTCGAGTTGCAAAAGCTCCTGTAGTTATCCCTTCTGGTGTAGAAGTGAAGCTTGCTGATCAGGTACTTACTATCAAAGGTAGTAAAGGTACTCTGACTCAGAACATTCACGCTGCAGTTGAGTTAACACATGAAGATAACGAAATTAAGTTCGCGCCCTTAGGTGACAATGGTAACTTTTGGGCAATGGCTGGAACAATGCGTGCTTTAGTAAACAACATGGTAACTGGTGTTACTGATGGTTTTGAAAAGAAACTTCAGTTAGTTGGTGTTGGATACAGAGCTAAAGCACAGGGTAATAAAATCGATTTATCTCTTGGTTTTTCACATCCTGTTGTTTATAACGTTCCTGCTGAAATTAAAGTAGAAACTCCTTCTAACACTGAAATCGTGTTGAGCGGAGCGGATAAGCAAATACTTGGTCAGGTAGCTGCCGAGATCAGGGCTTTCCGTCCACCAGAGCCTTATAAAGGTAAAGGTGTACGTTATGCAGATGAGCGCATTATCCGTAAAGAAGCTAAGAAGAAGTAACGAGAAATGACTATGGAAAAGAAAATTGCAAGACTACGACGTGCTAAGCGCACTCGTATGAAAATGAAAGAGCTGCAAGTTGACAGACTGGTAGTTAATAGAACTCCTCGTCATATCTATGCTCAAGTCATAAGTTCAGATGGTGGCAAGATTATAGCTTCAGCATCTACAGTCGATAAGACGGTTCGTGGTGATGTTAAGTACAGTGGTAACGTTAATGCAGCAGAAGCTGTTGGCGCACTGATTGCTGAACGAGCTAAAGAAGCGGGTGTAACCAAGGTTGCTTTTGACCGAAGTGGTTACAAGTATCATGGCCGAGTGAAAGCTCTGGCTGAAGCAGCACGGGCTAATGGCCTACAGTTTTAAGGGTTAAATGATGGCTAAAAGAGAAACAGGCATGACTGACGGCTACATTGAGAAGTTGGTTAACGTTAACCGCGTAGCTAAAGTTGTAAAAGGTGGCCGAATTTTTGGTTTCACAGCTCTGACTGTGGTCGGTGACGGAAAAGGTCGCATTGGTTTTGGACGTGGTAAGGCTCGTGAAGTGCCTGCTGCTATTCAAAAAGCAATGGAACAGGCTCGTCGCAACATGGTCAATGTAGCAGTAAAAGACGAACACACACTTCAGCACTCGATAAAGTCCAACCATGGCGCTTCTATCGTATACATGCAACCAGCCTCTGAAGGTACTGGTATCATCGCTGGTGGTGCAATGCGTGCTGTCTTTGAAGTGGTTGGTATACAAAACGTACTGGCTAAGAGCATTGGTTCAACAAATCCGATTAACATTGTTCGCGCAACAATCAAAGGTTTAGCTGCTATGGCGACACCAGAGAGTATTGCTGCCAAACGTGGCAAATCGGTAAGTGAAATATTGGATTAAGACAATGGCCAAGAAAACTATTAAAGTCACACAGACAAAATCAAGTATCGGTCGTTTGCCAAAGCATAAGGCAACATTAACCGGTTTGGGTTTACGCCGTATTGGTCATACCGTTGAGTTGGAAGATACACCTTCTGTTAGAGGAATGGTGAATGCTGTCAACTATATGGTAAGAATTGAGGACTAAATCATGCGTTTGAATACATTAACTCCTGCTGAAGGATCTAAGAAAACTGCTAAACGCGTTGGACGCGGTATTGGTAGTACTCTAGGTAAAACAGGCGGACGTGGCCATAAAGGTCAAAAGTCTCGTTCTGGTGGTTCTACAGCAGTAGGTTTCGAGGGTGGTCAGATGCCACTGAAGCAACGTTTACCAAAGTTTGGCTTTACATCACGTAAGTCATTGGTACACGCTGAAGTTCGTTTAAGCGAACTAGCTAAGGTTAAGGGTGATGAAATTACTCTGGACGACCTAAAGACAGCGAACGTTGTTACTAAGAACATCAAGACAGCTAAAATCATGCTATCTGGTGAAATCGATCGTGCAGTTACTGTTCGTGGCATTCCGGTTACTAAGGGTGCACGTGCGGCAATTGAAAAAGCAGGCGGAACGGTAGAAGTATAATGGCGTTGACCTCACAAAAACAATCAGCCCCTAAAACGAGTGGTGGTGGTTTGACAGAACTTCGTCAACGCCTGTTCTTCGTATTAATGGTATTGGTCATTTTCCGAGCAGGATCTTTTGTACCTGTACCAGGTATTGATAGTTCTGTGTTAGCTAATTTAATGGACCAGCAGTCTGGCACATTATTAGCGCTATTTAACGTTTTTTCTGGTGGAGCTCTTGAGCGTGCCAGTATTTTTGCCTTGGGCATCATGCCTTATATTTCTGCATCGATTATTATGCAGATTTTAGGTTTTGTTGACCCACGCTTACAGCAGTTAAAGAAAGAGGGTGAAGCTGGTCGCGCTAAGATCACGCAATACACTCGTTACTTTACTGTAGTACTTGCAACTGTTCAGGCAGTGAGTATTGCATTAAGTTTCCCTAGCTTAGCTGCTGGCTTAGTTCCAAATCCAGGTACAGGTTTTTACTTTACTGCAGTGGTTAGTTTGGTTACTGGTACATTATTTATAATGTGGTTAGGTGAGCAAATTAATGAACGCGGCATTGGTAACGGTATCTCGGTACTTATCTTTACTGGTATTGTTGCTGGTTTACCAAGTGCTGTTGCAGGAACTATGGAACAAGCTCGTCAGGGCGAAATTCAAATTCTAGCATTGTTGCTTATATTGGTTATGGTTCTACTGGTTACTGCTTTTGTAGTGTTTGTAGAACGTGGTCAACGCCGAATCGTAGTTAACTACGCAAAGCGTCAGCAAGGCAAGAAGGTATTTGCTGCTCAAAGTAGTCACTTACCACTGAAGGTGAATATGGCCGGTGTAATCCCCGCAATTTTCGCCTCAAGTATCATTTTATTCCCAGGTACTATCGCCCAATGGTTCGGCCAGGGTGAAGGTATGGGTTGGTTGCAGGATATTGCTTTAGCGATGTCTCCTGGACAACCGTTCTATATCATGTTGTATGCTGCAGGCATTATCTTTTTCTGCTTCTTTTATACAGCGTTGGTGTTTAATCCCCGTGATACGGCGGATAACTTGAAGAAATCAGGTGCATTTATACCTGGTATCCGACCTGGTGAGCAAACGTCTAATTACGTTGACAAGGTCATGACTAGATTAACCTTTACTGGTGCTCTATATATGACTGCAGTTTGTTTGCTTCCAGAATTTTTGATTTTATTCTGGCAGGTACCGTTCTATTTCGGTGGTACTTCGCTATTAATTATTGTGGTAGTAATCATGGACTTTATGTCTCAGATTAATGCCCATTTAATATCGCATCAGTATGATTCGGTATTGAAAAAAGCGAACTTTAAAAACTACGGATCATCTGGCCAACTGCGTTAATTGTTGTCCAGCTAGGAAGAAGATTTTTAAAAACAAAAAGTTCAATTCGGTTTCGGATCGAATTGATGAGTATATTGGTTGCAATTGAAGTGGTTTCGCGATACCCTTGCGCACCATTTTGTTAGCACCAAATTAAGTAAAGTATTTAGGAGACTGTTTAATGGCCCGTATTGCAGGCATTAACGTTCCGGTAAATAAACATACCGTGATTGCTCTAACTTCCATTTATGGAGTTGGTAACTCGACTGCGCAGAAGGTTTGTGAAGCGACAGGCGTTGAACCTAACCGTAAGATTAGGGAGCTTAGTGAAGGCGAAGTTGAAAGCCTTCGTAATGAAATAGCAAAATTAAATGTGGAAGGTGATCTTCGTCGTGAAGTTTCCATGAATATTAAACGCTTGATGGATTTGGGTTGTTACCGTGGCATGCGTCATCGCAGAGGTTTGCCTTTACGTGGACAACGTACCAAAACAAATGCGCGTACCCGTAAAGGTCCGCGTAAGCCAATCAAGAAATAATTAATCGTTTTACGGGAAAGTAAGTCATATGGCTAATAAACCGACACGTGCACGTAAACGCGTAAAGAAGCATGTTGTAGATGGCATGGCACATATCCATGCATCTTTTAATAACACAATCGTAACCATTACTGACCGTCAGGGTAATGCTCTGGCATGGGCTACTGCAGGTGGTTCTGGTTTTCGTGGTTCACGTAAGAGCACACCATTCGCTGCACAGGTCGCCGCTGATCGCGCCGCCAGTGCTGTTAAAGAAATGGGCATGAAGAATGTGGAAGTATTCGTAAAGGGTCCTGGACCTGGTCGTGAATCTGCCGTACGCGCTTTTAACGCTGCTGGCTTTAAGATCACGAACATTACGGATGTTACACCTATTCCACACAATGGCTGTCGTCCTCCTAAGAAAAGACGCGTCTAAAAATTACTGAATATAGAGTATTAGATAATGGCAAGATACATTGGACCAAAACTTAAACTGGCACGCCGCGAAGGTACAGATTTGTACCATAAAAGTGGTGTTCGCTCTATTGAATCAAAGTGTAAGTTAGAAACTCCTCCTGGCCAGCATGGTCAAACTAGAGGTCGTTTATCTGACTACGGCTTGCAGCTACGTGAAAAGCAGAAAGTTCGTCGTATATACGGTGTGCTAGAGAAGCAATTCCGTAACTATTACAAGGAAGCTGCACGTTTGAAGGGTGCGACAGGTGAAAACTTGTTACAACTTTTAGAACGTCGATTAGATAACGTTGTTTACCGCATGGGTTTCGGTGCTACACGCGCTGAGTCTCGTCAGTTGGTATCTCACAAGGCTATCTTAATCAATGGTAAAGCTGTGAACATTCCATCTTACTTAGTTAAGCCATCAGATGTTGTTTCTATTCGTGAGAAATCTAAGAAACAGTCACGCATCATAGCTGCTATGGAATTAAACCACCAGAGAGAAGCTATCGCATGGATTGAAGTTGATGAGAAGAAAATGGAAGGTGTATTCAAATCACTTCCAGAACGCAGTGACCTGCCTTCAGAAATCAATGAAAACCTAATTGTGGAGCTTTACTCTAAGTAAGCTTGATCAGTAGTAACTAATAATTATTATTCAACCCACTTCAAGAGGATGAAATATGCAGGGTTCAGAACTTGAATTCTTAAGACCGAAGCAAATTAAGGTCGAGAGCCAAGGTACCTATAATGCTAAAGTTGTACTAGAACCATTCGAACGCGGATTTGGTCATACTTTAGGTAATGCGTTAAGACGCATTCTGTTGTCTTCTATGCCTGGCTGTGCCGTGGTTGATGTTGAAATTGATGGTGTGTTACATGAATACACTACAATTGAAGGCGTTCAGGAAGATGTAATTGACATTCTTCTTAATCTTAAGAATCTATATGTGATTCTTGAAGATAAAGATGAAGCGAGTCTTGTTCTACAGAAGTCAGGTAATGGCCCTGTATTAGCGAGCGACATTCAAGAGCAGGCTGGGGTTACTATTGTAAACCCTGAGCATCAGATTTGTACTTTAACTGATGATAAGTCAATTAGCATGATTATTAACATACGTCGTGGACGTGGTTATGAGCCAGTCAGTGGACGTAAGTTCCCTGAAGGCGAAGATGCACCAATTGGCCGTCTTCAGATTGATGCTTCATTCAGTCCAATGCGTACAGTTGCTTATACTGTAGATTCGGCTCGTGTTGAACAGCGCACTGACTTAGACAAATTGATTCTTGAAGTTGAAACGAATGGAACAATTGAACCAGAAGAAGCAATCCGTCGTGCTGCGACCATATTGCAACAACAACTATCTGCGTTCGTTGAGTTAAAAGACGAGAATGATATTGAGCAGGAAGATGAAGAGCCAGAAATAGATCCAACACTTCTACGTCCAGTAGATGATTTGGAACTAACGGTTCGTTCAGCTAACTGTTTGAAAACTGAAAACATCCATTATATTGGTGACCTAATCCAGCGCACAGAAGTAGAGCTGCTTAAGACACCTAACTTGGGTAAGAAATCACTTACAGAAATCAAAGATGTATTAGCATCTCGTGGATTGTCTCTGGGCATGCGTCTAGAAAACTGGCCACCTGCTAGCATTCTTGAGAGTGAATAACGAATACTTAAAAACTGATGTGAATCAGCTTTAACTAGATTGAGAGAAAGGATAAAGAAATGCGTCATCGTAAAAGCGGTCGCAAGCTAAATAGAAACAGCTCGCACAGAAAAGCCATGTTCCGTAACATGGCGGCGTCATTATTCGAGCATGAGCTAATTAAAACTACGCTACCTAAGGCAAAAGAATTGCGCCGTGTAGCTGAACCACTAATTACTCTTGCTAAGAAAGATAGCGTAGCAAACCGTCGTCTAGCTTTTGCCCGTCTGCGTAACGACGCAGTAGTAGCAAAGTTATTCACTGAATTAGGTCCACGTTACGAAGAACGTCCTGGTGGCTATCTTCGCGTACTTAAGTGTGGATTACGTGAAGGCGATAAGGCTCCAATGGCCATCGTTGAACTAGTCGACAGACCTGAAGTTGAAGAAGTTGATGTTGAAGAATTGGCTACTGAGACTGAAGAAAGCTAGATTCATCAAAGATTATAAAATACCGAGGCTAATTCCTCGGTTTTTTTATGCCCGCAATAAAATTAGTTTAATCCTCGCAATTCATTAACAACCATTAGAATCACTTTGTTAGCCATAAAATGCACCGGTAATGTATTGTTATTGCTACTTTTTTGATGCATACGTATGTAAATGATTGCCTACAATTGCGCACTGTCATACAGTCTATTTATTATAAAAAAAATAGCTTTCTGCACCTTAAAGAAACTAACAAAGGGCTGTAATGAATATACCTACTCATCAAGGTTATGATGATGTGAAATTACGTCAACGTATTGAGCATCATCTCAGTTATACACTTGGCGATTTTGACAAAGAATCATCACACATAAATAAAAGAGCTTGGTGGCAGGCGCTTTGTATGGCTGTGAATGACACTATTTTCTTAAAGCTTAAAGAAACACAGCAAAGACATAGAAATCAAGATGTTCGGCGTGTTTACTACCTTTCGCTTGAATACCTCGTTGGACGGTTGACTACCAATAACCTAAACAACCTCGATCTATATGATGTGATGAAAGATGCGGTAGCTAGTTTCGGTATGGATATTGCCGATTTATTAGAAGAGGCGCCTGATATGGCGCTTGGCAATGGTGGTCTTGGACGCTTAGCAGCCTGTTATATAGATTCTTTAGCAACCATGGATTTTCCGGCAATAGCCTATGGAATTCATTATGAGAATGGCCTTTTTAAACAAGAAATAGATCAGGGCCGTCAGATAGAACGCCCAGATGTATGGCGTGAGTTTGGCAACCCATGGGAAATATGCCGGCCTGAGTTTTTACAAGAAATCGGTCTATATGGGGCCGTTACTGATATTACTAATGATCAGGGTGAGTCTGTTAGGAGCTGGCAACCTGCTTCTACAGTTACTGGTGTCCCATGGGATATCCCAGTAGTTGGTTATCAATCAAATACCGTCAATATTCTTCGACTCTGGCAATGTCGTGTCGAAGATCATTTTGATTGGGACCAGTTTAATGCAGGTCTGTACCATGATGCGCATAGGAACCGAGTGCTGGCTGAAACAGTTTCGCGTGTACTTTATCCGAGTGATGAAACACCGCAAGGACAAGAGTTACGTTTTGTTCAGCAGTACTTTTTCTGTGCCTGTTCTATAAAAGATATTGTGGCAAGATACCAAAAGATTCATGGTGATGATTGGAGCCAATTAGTTGATAAGTGCGCTATCCAATTAAATGATACCCATCCCACCATTGCGATATTAGAATTGATGCGTTTACTAACCGATGAAAATGGTATGAGTTGGTCGCAAGCATGGTCGTGCTGCCAGGAAATTTTCTCGTATACGAATCATACGCTGTTACCGGAAGCGTTAGAGTCTTGGTCCGTTAGCCTCTTTGAGCGTGTACTGCCTCGGCATTTAGAAATTCTTTACCGAATTAATGAAGAGTTCCTTAATAACTATGTTGATAAGCATTGGCCCAATAATATCGATATGCGCCGTAAGCTTTCCATAGTTCAAGAAAATGGTCATAGAACCATACGAATGGCTAACCTTTGCGTTATAACCTCACATAAGGTCAATGGCGTCGCAGCAATACATTCTGCATTGGTAAAGAAAGACTTATTTCCTGAGTTCAATGAGATATGGCCTGATAAATTAATTAATGTAACTAACGGGATAACGCCTAGACGCTGGTTGTTGAGTTGTAACCCTGAGTTGGCTGAGTTTTTAAATGAGCGGGTTGATAACAACTGGCCTACAAACCTGTACTTATTAGAAAAGCTTGCTGAATATGCCGATGATAAGGACGTCCAAAATACCTTTATGGCAATTAAGCTTCGTAACAAACAAAAACTAGCGGATCACATTAAGCAATTAGTTGATGTCGAAGTGGACCCCAAGGCCATTTTTGACGTACAAATTAAACGTTTACATGAGTATAAGCGACAGCATTTAAATCTATTACATATCCTATCCATGTACCGTCATTTACTCAATAATCCGGATGATCCGATGGCACCGAGAGTATTTATTTTTTCTGCCAAGGCGGCGCCCAGTTACCATCTTGCTAAGGAAATTATTTATGCCATAAACAAGGTGGCAGATCGCATCAACAATGATGCGCGAATTAAGGGCAAGTTAAAGGTTGTTTTTCTTCCAAATTATAGAGTCAGTCTGGCAGAAAAAATTATTCCAGCCGCTGATGTTTCTGAGCAAATCTCTACTGCGGGTAAAGAAGCTTCTGGTACAGGTAATATGAAGTTAGCACTTAATGGGGCCGTTACCATCGGTACTATGGATGGTGCCAATATTGAGATTGCAGAAGCAGTCGGAGATGACAATATCTTTATATTTGGCTTAGATATAGATGAAATGAAAGCCTTGGATGATCATGGTTATGATCCTATGGACTACTACAATAAGGATGCGGATATTAAGGCCTGTTTAGACTGGTTAACCTCGGATTACTTTACGCCAGAAAAACCGGGTGAGCTTTCAGCAATCAGAAACAATCTTTTAGAAAGCGATCCATACAGGGTACTGGTTGATTTTGATTCCTATAAAAAAGCCCATAGACAGCTCGATGTAGCCTATAGAGACAGTTCTGGATGGGCTAAGAAAGCAATCATCAATACCGCGATGATGGGGAAGTTTAATTCAGACCGATCAATTCAAGATTATGTTGATCGTATTTGGAATTTAGAGCCAAGTTAGCAGAGATATATAATGAATCAACTAGACCGAGAAATTAAAGCGATCCTGAATGCAGAGCATACGGACCCTTTCGCATTTCTGGGTATGCACAAGAATGTAAATTCTGGATGCCTTGTGATTCGTGCTTTTTTCCCCTTCGCAGACAGTGTCAGGTTGGTTTCTATAAAGACCAATAGGGTGGTTTCTATTATGAAGCAGGTTGCTAATAGTGGCTTCTATGTTTCAGAAACTAAGCGAAAGAAAAAGTTTGATTACTATTATAAGGTTCATTATAACAATTCGGATCAACGCTTTGACGATCCCTACAGCTTTGGTCCAATACTAGGCGAACTAGACTTATATTTATTATCACAGGGTAAGCATCGTAAGCTGTATCAAGTACTTGGTGCACACAGTCGTTGTCTTAATGGTATTGAGGGTACGGCATTTGCACTTTGGGCACCCAATGCAAGCCATGTCTCAATTGTGGGTGATTTTAATGGCTGGGATGCCAGACAGCATCCCATGCGTAAGCATCATGAGGCCGGCTACTGGGATTTATTTATTCCTGGTGTATCTGAGCTAAGTTGTTACAAATTCCACATCAAGGACGCTGACGGGAATCTACTGCCACTTAAAGCCGATCCGGTTGGTGCTGCTGCTGAGCATCGACCCAGTACTGCATCAAAAACAGTAGCTCACCGCAGTTATAACTGGGCTGATGATGATTGGATGTCTGGTCGTGGTAGTAAATGTACCATTGATGCGCCTATTTCTATCTATGAGGTTCACCTTGGCTCTTGGCGTCGGAGTAAAAATGGTGACTTTTTAAACTATAAAGACATAGCACAACAACTTGTGCCCTATGCCAAGGATATGGGTTTTACCCACATTCAATTATTACCAATCAGCGAGCATCCATTCGATGGTTCATGGGGTTATCAACCGGTCGGTATATTTGCTCCTACATCGAGACATGGCAGTGTTGAAGACTTTAAGTCATTTGTTGAATCTTGCCATCAGGCAGACCTAGGGTTACTTATTGACTGGGTACCGGGCCATTTCCCAAATGATGATCACGGCTTGGCAAAATTTGATGGCAGTCATCTATATGAATATGAGGATCCTCGAGAAGGCTTTCATCCGGATTGGAATACACATATTTATAACTTTTCTTCTAAACAGGTCAGCAACTTTTTGCGTGCCAGTGCGATGCAATGGATTGAGCGATATCATCTTGATGGAATAAGAGTAGATGCTGTGGCATCCATGTTATACAGAAACTACAGCAGAGAAGATGGAGAATGGATCCCTAATATCGATGGTGGCCATGAAAATTACGAGGCGATTGATTTTCTTAAAGAGTTCAATGAGGAGCTGTACGGCACCTACCCAGGGGTATTCAGTGTTGCCGAAGAATCAACGGCCTGGCCAAATGTTTCAAGACCAACTTCTGATGGTGGTTTGGGTTTTGGTTTTAAATGGAATATGGGCTGGATGAATGACAGTCTAAGGTATATGAGTAGAGAGCCCATTTACCGAAAGCATCACCATGATGAAATAAGCTTTGGTTTGGTCTACGCTTTTGATGAACAGTTTGTTCTACCTCTGAGTCATGATGAGGTGGTACACGGTAAAGGTTCTATTCTAGGAAAAATGCCCGGTGATGGCTGGCAACAGTTTGCTAATGTTCGAGCATACTATGGCTTTATGTGGACACACCCCGGTAAAAAGTTACTGTTTATGGGTTCAGAGTTTGCACAGGGTAAAGAATGGAATCATGATACTGAACTCGAATGGCAGCAGCTTGATATTGACTGGCATCTTGGCGTTCAAAAGCTGGTGCGTAAGTTAAATCACCTGTACCGATATAATGCCGCTTTACACCAGTTAGACTGCTCTAGTGATGGATTTTCTTGGGTTGATCATAGTAACTCTGAACAGTCTATATTTATATATTGTCGTTACGGACAGGATCGTAACAAACCGGTTATTGTTATTTGTAATTTCACCCCGAACGCCTATGAACATCATCGAATTGGTGTACCTTTTGCGGGTATTTGGAAGGAAATTTTAAATACAGACGATCGGGAATATGGGGGTAGTGGACTTCTAAATACTCAACCCATAAGTTCTGAAGCAGTAAGCAGTCATGATTGCGACCAATCAATAGCTATTAAGGTTCCTCCTTTGGCAACAATTGTTCTTGAGGTTGCATGAGCTACCATATTCTACCTGCCAAGCCATTTCCATTAGGCGCCCATTATGATGGTACTGGAACACAGTTCGCCATCTTTTCAGCCCATGCGACTGAGGTGGAATTATGTCTCTTTGACCGCAGTGGTATGGAAGAGGTTCAACGTTTAAAATTACCTACCTATCGGGATCAGATATTTTGTGGTTATGTACCCAATCTGGAACCAGGCTCACTGTATGGTTACCGTTGTCATGGTCCTTATGAACCTGAACAAGGCCATCGTTTTAATCCACATAAGTTACTTATCGATCCATATGCTCGAATGCTTTCTGGTGCACTGACTTACCACCCATTACATCTTGATTATCAATCTGATTGCAGTGATGGCATCGGGTTAATGGATGAACAGGATAGTGCTCATGTGATGCCTAAATGTGTGGTTACTGTTGATGAGTCTAAGCTAGCTAGATTTCAGAGTAATAAAAGTGTTGAGCAAACGGTGATCTATGAGTTGCACGTTAAAGGTTACAGCCAAAATAATCAGCGCATTGCGAAATCCATTCGTGGCACCTATCGAGCAATTGCCAGTGATGAGTCCATTGCCTACTTAAAAGACCTTGGTGTGACAGCAGTTGAACTCTTGCCCATTCATGCATCTACTGCTGAGCCATTCTTACAGCAAAAAGGCTTAACAAACTATTGGGGTTATAACAATTACCATTATTTTGTACTGCAATCTGCCTATGCCGAGCAAAGTGCTTTAGAAGATATGCGCTACATGACTCAAAAGCTACATAAGGGCGGCATAGAAGTGATTGCTGATGTTGTTTACAACCATACTGCTGAAGGTGATGCTATGGGCCCAACATACAGTCTTAAAGGCATTGATAACCGCTCCTATTATATCCTAGATGCAACTGACCCAAGCAAGTACTACAATCACAGTGGTTGTGGTAATAGTTTAAATACCAGCCATCCAAGGGTGCTACAACTCGTTATGGATAGTCTCAGGTATTTAGCTGAGACAGTCGGCTTGGATGGCTTTCGATTTGATCTGGCCAGTGCACTTGGGCGTGATGCAAAGGGTAACTTTAATACCAATAATTTATTTTTTAGTTGTTTAAAGCAAGATCCTGTTTTATCACAGTTGAAGTTGATTGCAGAACCTTGGGATCTCAGTCCAGGTGGATATCAGTTAGGGCAGTACCCATTAGATTGGTATGAGTGGAACGATCGCTTTAGAGATTCAGTCCGGCGATTCTGGCGCGGTGATAAAGGCATCGCGCCTGAATTTGCTAAACGCATGCATGGTTCAAGTGATCTATTTGGGCAACCGAGCCGCTCACCGTACGTCAGTATCAATTATATCTCTGCTCATGATGGTTTTACCTTACGCGATTTGTTGTCATACGAACGGCGTCATAATGAAGCTAATCTAGAACACAACAATGATGGTCATAGCGCTAACTTTAGTGCTAACTATGGCAACGAAGGTGCTACAGATAATCCACAAATAGTGGCACTACGTGTTAAGCAAAGTAAGAATATTTTGGCCAGTTTACTCTTGGCACAAGGCACGCCGCTGTTATTGGCTGGGGATGAGTTCGGAAACTCTCAGGCTGGTAATAATAATGCCTATTGCCAAGATAATGACACCACATGGCTGGATTGGCAGAGCCTAGAGCTCAATAAAGAACTGCACCAATTTTGCCGACAACTGATTCAATTGCGCGCGCAACATCCGCTGATTAATCGAGCCAACTTTCCACATGGGCAATCTGTATCAAGTCGCACTGGCTTGACGGATATTAGTTGGCTCTCAGTTTCAGGCAAGCCATTAATTGAATCAGATTGGCAGCAGTCTGATTTGAGATGTTTTGCCATGTTTCTTGCCACCACAAGAGAAAATGGAACACTAACCGATGGCAAGACAATATGCAGTCTTGATGATGCCTTACTGGTAATTTTTAATGCCAGTGATGAATCTCAAATGTTTAAATTTCCGGAAATTGATGGCTATTGGAATGAGGAGTTCAATACCAGCGATTTATCAAATCAACAACAAAATGAATCCTTGGCACCGAGTGACCAAACGTACATAGAACAGAAAAGCTGTGCTGTATACAGCTACTCTTATCGACAAGGTTTGAACAATAATAATGAGAAAAACTAATATGAGTAGTCTTCAAAAACTAGCTGATTTATTAGGCTTCCTGCCTTCTTATATCAATAGTTTTAATGAACAAGTAAACAATTCAGAACAGGCTGTAAAAGCTTTAGTTAAAGCCTTGGGACATGAGTCTGAGTCCGAGTCTTTAATACAGGCAGATATTGAGCAACTTACAAATAAGGGATGGCTACAGATGTTGCCATCAAGCATTGTCTTAGTACAGGGTGGTAATAGCACCCATACCATTGAGTTTTCATTACCGCTTGCAAGTGGCGATTTAACCTGGTCAATGGATTTGGAAAATGGCCAGCAGCTTGAAGGCACTGTTAATCTTTCTGAACTTGAACAGCTCGATTCGTGCCAAATTAATCAACAACAGTTTATTCGTTATAGCTTAGCTGTTCCAGAAATAGCATTAGGCTACCATGAGCTTACTCTTAACTGCTCAGACCATTCATGCAAATCACAACTGATCGTTGTTCCAAGTAAATGTTATTCGCCAGCACAGGCTTCTGATAAAAAGGTCTGGGGGTTTGCAGCGCAACTGTATTCACTTAGTTCTGATAATACTTGGGGTATTGGTGATTATGGCTGCCTCTACGAACTTATAAAGCAAGCTAGTGAGCGCGGTGTTTCAGCCATTGGTTTAAATCCATTGCATCCTCTATATCCAAGTAACCCTGCACACCGGAGCCCTTACTCGCCAACCAGTCGTTGTTTCTTAAATACTATCTATATTGATATTCTAGCGGTGCCTGGTTATAAGCAATCGGGTATCGAGCAATCATGGTTGAGTTCAACAGAATTCGAATTGTTGTTAAAAGAGGTGCGAGGCAGTGAGTTAATCGATTATCAGACCGCCGGTTACATGAAGTATAAAGCCTTACGGGAAATATTCGATAAGCTTTCAACACAGTACCTAGATAAAACAAATGAGTGGGGTGAAAGCTTTGCATCCTTTATCGATAGTAAAGGACAAGAGCTCATTTCATTAGCAACCTATGATGCCCTTTATGAGCGTTTTAAGAATCAAGGTCTC
>Ga0316204_10002693_pt1 | contig 38968 bp, 28 predicted proteins | sample 6monrhotite_MG_2_FD_205661 | JGI IMG/M metagenome (GOLD analysis project Ga0316204, IMG submission 205661) | Microbial mat bacterial communities from mineral coupon in-situ incubated in ocean water Damariscotta River, Maine, United States -... | ecosystem: Environmental > Aquatic > Marine >...
TGAGCGGGCATGATGCCATCGCCTATTGCGCCTGGCTGCAACAAAAACTGATCGCGCAGGCTCGGCAGCGATTGTCTGATTCTGTCGTATTGAGCGCTGAGCAGACAGCGTTCTGGCGTGGCCTGGTAGAGGATAAACTCGCGGTAACTTTGCCCTCAGAGCCTGAATGGGAAAAGGCAGCACGGGGTGAGCAGGGGCTTATTTATCCCTGGGGTCAGCAATGTGATCCAGACAAGGCAAACTATCATCAAACAGAGTGGGGGCAAACCAGCGCCGTCGGATGCTTCCCGCAAGGAAAATCGCCTTACGGTTGTGAAGAGATGAGTGGCAATGTGCGGGAGTGGACTCGCAGTGTCCGGGATAGCTACCCTTATCCACAAAGGGGGCAAGCATTACAGCAAAGGGAAGCGATGCAGGGGAACGATCCCCGAGTGTTGCGCGGCGGCGCGTTCTACGACGATTCGGGGTATGTTCGGGGAGCGTGTCGCCTCAACCTCCATCCGAATAACCGTTTCAGAAATATTGGTTTTCGCGTTGTGGTGTCCCCATTTACTCTGGACGATGACAACTCTGAACGCTGATACTCTGGGGTTTTCTCTGAGGGGGTTATATGGGTCGTGAAGAGATGCCGATTTTTACGCGCAGCTACGATTTGTTGGTGTGGCTGCTGGAAGTGACTCGACATTTTCCCAAAGCAAATCGGCACGATTTTACTAAACGTCTTTTAGACGCTGGGTTTGATTTAAGAGAGTGCCTTGAAGAAGCGAATTTAGCGCGTGGTGCTCAGCGCCTGAATCGCTTGAACGAAGTAAATGGCGAAAGCTATTCCTGGCTGCGTACAGTTGGCAGTGCCAAGCAAATATTATAACGCCCGTTTCCTGGGAGCATCCTGAAACGGGCACCCTGCGAGTAAACGATTTGGCGACAACGTTTGAAGTACTCTGGGATTCACTTAAGGAGTACGAACAATGGAAGATAAAGCCGACTCAATCAGTGTAAATGAAAGTTCTGTGGCTAATACAAAGAGCCAAGGAGATGCCTTGTCGGCCAACAATGGTTCTACGATTGTTAAGGCCAGTAATGTCATCTTTTCACCTGCACAGGTGAATGACCTAAAGTGCTTAATGCCTGCATCGTTGAGTGAGGCAGCGCGTGAGGCTTTGGCAACACGCTATCTGGAGTATCTGATTAACCGGTATTCGTTTGTTCAATTCAAGGGCATGGGGATTAATAACCTGCCTTTAAAAATTCCATTATTGGATCTTTATGTCCCATTGCGGACTCGGCCACACATGCCCGAGGGAGATTGCTGGACGGAAGAGCTTCGCCTTGCCGGGCGTAAAGCATCACAAGAAGAGATGGTAGCGATCGGTTCACGAGTGGGCGTCCCAATACCATTGTTAGCAGTATTGGACGCAACATCGTGTTTAGTTGTATTGGGTGATCCCGGTTCCGGTAAAACAACATTTCTTAAATACCTTGCTTTACGCCTTGCCATGGGACAAGCGCCTAGCGAAGGTTTACGAGGTTATTTCCCTGTTCTTTTACCGCTTTCTGATTATGCGGACCGGCTTAGCTATGAACCGGATCTTTCGCTGGAACAGTTTTTTAACGACTATTATTACGCGGAATTTAATGGTGAGCCATTGGGTACATTGGTCGCCTCGGTGTTGGATAAAGGTAAGGGGCTTGTGCTGCTGGATGGTCTGGACGAAGTTAAAGAAGAAACGGTCCGAGGCAGAGTGGCCGACCGCGTGGCGCGTTTTTATGCCGCACAGCACAAAAAGGGAAATCGTTTTGTGATGACCAGCCGTATTGTGGGCTACCAGGAGGTTCGACCGACCGCTAAAGGATTAATGGAGTGTACGCTGGTGGATTTTGACGGTGATGATATCGAATCATTCCTGAAAACCTGGACCGATTTAGTGGAGCAAGCGGCCCAAGGGCTGGGGCCGAGCGCAGACTACAGCGCCAAACAAGAACGTGACGAGTTGCTCGCTGCCATTAAGGGCAATGAACGTATCAAACACTTGGCGGCCAATCCGTTGTTGTTGACCATACTTGCCTTGATGAAGCGGCAGGGCGTGGTGTTACCTAAGTATCGGGTGCAGCTCTATCAAAACTATGTGAACAGCTTGCTCACTGATTGGCATACTGCACGCAGCCTTAAGGGAGAGGCACTCAGCGTGCCGGGTGGAGATCAGTTGCTCAAGGTGTTATGGCCGTTGGCCTTGTGGATGCAGGAGCAGGCGCCAGGCAAAGGCTTGGTGAAATATGGCGCCTTGCTGGAGTGGTTGCGTCAGCACTTTGATAAACCGGGTGTTGATGATGCGGAAGCCAAAGCGAAAGCGTTTATTGAAGATGTACGTTTGCACTCGGGTCTATTGTTGGATCGTGGCGGTCGCCAGTTTGGATTCATTCATCTTACCTTTATGGAGTATCTGGCCGGGGTTGCGATTGCACGCAAGTTTCAAACAGGTGGCGTGGCAGCGGTGTTGGAAGCATTAAGCACTTATGTGGATGAGCCGGATTGGCATGAAGTGATTTTGCTGTGCATCGGGCATCTGGCTATCAATATGCAACTGGATGAACTGGTTTCACCGTTGTTGGAGGATTTATTGCAGCAAGCACCAGGGGAAGTGGGGCAAACAGCGCTGATTGTGGGTGAGGCGCTGGCTGATATCGGTCAATCGGGTGTCAGCGTTGAATGCTGGGTTCACGGCCAACAGGCGCTGTTAAGAGCGATGCAAAACCCATCCGTAGCGACTATCAAGCGAATGGCATGTGCAACGGTACTTGCTCAAATAGGTGACCCACGACCGGAGGTGATGACACTGGATGTGATGGAGTTTTGTCGGGTGCCAGCAGGCGCATTTTTCATGGGTGCGCCTGTGTGGGATGAGGCTTCCGAGCATGAGGTTAAGGGCGCGGGTGAGTATGCACTGGCCTATGACTATTACATGGCGCGCTACCCGGTGACGATGGCTCAATTTCAACAGTACCTGAAAGCTTCGGGGACAAAGCCTAACACTCCTGATTGCCTAAATGGCGCGACCAATACCCCGGTGATTTATGTCAATTGGCATGAGGCAGTGGCGTTTTGTGAGTGGTTGAGTGAGCGCTGGCGGGCGGCCGGGTTTTTGCCCGATGGCTATAGGGTGTGCCTACCCTCTGAGCCTGAATGGGAAAAAGCAGCTAGGGGTGGTTATCAGGTCGAGGAGAGAGCCTCAATGGGCAGCTTGATGAGTGTGGTGGGCAAGGCTGTGACTTTAATGCCTAATTCTTTGCCACAGCGCCGTTATCCCTGGGGTAATGATTTCATCGAAAACAATCTTAATTGCGCTGAGGATGGTTGGTGGGATGTCAGTGGGATGGGGGTATTCCCTCAGGGCGTGACTCCCTGCGGCTGTGAGGAGATGAGTGGCAATGTCTGGGAGTGGACGCGTAGTCAATATGACGCCTATCCTTATCCTGCAGGTGGAGAGGCTTTATTGGCTAGAGAGTCATGTGAGGGAGGCGATAGTCGGAGCTGGGTGTTGCGCGGCGGCGCGTTCGTCAATAATTCAAGGCACGTTCGGGCCGCTGCTCGCAACGGCTACCATCCGGAGTTCTGTTCCAACTACGTTGGTTTTCGCATTGTGGTGTCCCCATTGACTCTGGACGATGACAACTCTGAACGCTGATACTCTGGAGCTTTTAGTTAAATTGTGTCCAGTCCTTGGAAAAAATAACACGACATGTCGCTAATATTGAGTGGGGTGATTTGATTGGTTGTCCTTTATCTTTATGAACGCTAATTATGCCCCTTATTTTGGAGACGGAATTGTGTCGGGTAACTGTTTGGCCGGCTTTGTCTATGACCCTGCTATTCGTGTTAACTCACCCCAATGACAGCTTCAGCCGAATGTCCCACGGCTATGAATGACGAGGTGCTTGGCCGTATTCCCCGTGGTCAGCTATTTGAGAGCGCGCCGCAGAAAATACCAGAGCGCGTGGTTTGCGGGTCTGCACCAGAGCGCAGAGAGTCGATAATGAGAGGGAACGGCATTTTTCTAGCGTCGTGTTTGAACTCTTTATTCCTGGGCAAAATAGAGAGACAAGCAGCTCGACCGGGTTGACACCGTCTTGGATTTCACTAGAATAGCGCTTCGCTTTTCGGGGCTATAGCTCAGCTGGGAGAGCACTTGCATGGCATGCAAGGGGTCGGCGGTTCGATCCCGCCTAGCTCCACCACATTGCTGGGAAGCGTCGGTACTTTGTAGTGAGTAGTAGATAGTAGATTAGTAGTACACCAGTCAATGTCCCCATCGTCTAGAGGCCTAGGACACTGCCCTTTCACGGCGGCGACAGGGGTTCGAATCCCCTTGGGGACGCCATTTTATTCCGCAAGTTAGCTGCAAACCTGTAGCTGACTTCGGCTTCATGACTGATCGGATCAAGTGTGATCCGGTCACTGGCCTACGCCGGAACGATTATTTTCGCAGCAAGCTGCGGGGAATCACACCCACAGAGATTGAAGATAAAAGGTCTTTTAAAGCCTCGCTGTCCATACCTTCCATATTTTCCGAGATCCTGCTTAGGAATGACGTGGCGTGTGACTCTGTATAATTTTCTAAGAGTGCGGCGAAGGTATACCCTTGTTCCTGTTTTTGGATTTCAGCCACTAACGTTTTTTTTCTTCTCCCTGATCTCGGTATTGATTTTTGGCGCTCATGCCAAAAAAACGTCTCGCCTACGTGATAGCTCATTCTTTTTGCCTCGAGCGCCCCGCGTCCGGTCCAACTTTGTATCGCCTCGTAAACCCGCTACACTAGGTTAGCCCTACCTCAATGGCTCTATGGACACGGTGTTAATGTTCACTTGACAAGATGGGTTGTAGTCTGCGACTGTTGCCGAATTAGGACATGTTATGGCTTGTGGCCATTATTTTTATTCTATTGAGAGGAGTGGTTAGTGATCGATATCGCGATTAGACACATCGCAGATGAGTTGAACATTCACCTAAAAAGAAACTTTGAAATAGATGAAGATATCGTTGTTGTATCTAATATTTTAGAGCAGGACGGTTCTGTCGCTAGTCATATAAATAATAAGATCGTTGTTTCATTGGTTAATATTCAAAAAGATACGATGCCTTACCAGCAGCAGAGTGTTGCAGGTGTGCGTAATATGCGTACTGTTGTAAGCAGCCCTCCGGTATTTTTTAATTTATATCTCATGTTCGCAAGCTATTTCAGTGGCAATAACTACCAAGAGGGTTTGAAGTTTATATCGAACTCTATTAACTATTTTCAGGGGCAGCCGGTGCTTGATCATAGCAATACACCTAATCTGGACAAAGGGATCGAGAAGCTTATTTTGGATGTTGAAAATCTGAATACCAGTGACTTGAGTAATTTATGGGGTGTATTAAGTGGTAAATATTTACCTTCTATTTTATATAGGGTGAGAATGGTGACATACGATTCCGGGGCTGTTGTTAAGCAAAGCCATGTCGCTACGAGGCCCGAGCCAACGGTGGGTGGTAACTAGTTAACTAAAGTTTTGAGTATGAGTCACTATATTCCATTTTTCGGTGTTTCGGTTGAACATGATTACTTTGGCGGAGGACGATGCCCGCATCTAGATTTTGTTGTAACTAAATCTACTAAACGACTGATAAATAATGCCGGGCTGTTGCTGCGCAATACTTGTAATGGCATTGATGTCGCCTATGATGATTCTAGGCTAGACGTGTTACGGCAGTTTGCACAAGACCCGGATGATGGTTTATGTTTCGAGTTTAAAGTCTATTCCAGGACACCTGAGTTTAGGGGCTATACCGAACCATTCTCAGGAAGCAGTGGGGAAGTTCTTTATTTCAGTAATGAGAGCCAGGGGGGGGAAGGCGAGATAAAATTACATCCCCATGATTATGCGTCTTCAGGTGATAGGTTATTGGTTAGCTCAGAGAAGCTCAAGGATGCGCTTAGTCGTCAGGATAAGGTTGTTCCTCCGGTGTTCTTTATACGAATCATGATGGAGGGCGCAAAGTCTCAATTTTTTGACGATCAACTCAATCCAATAAGCCATCAGTGTTGTATAAAGCTCAAATCAAGGCAAACAATCTGGACGTATTTTGTACTGGGTAATGCTGCGAAGGAGGGTGTCTATATTTCTGACGCCAATGAGCAGATTGATTTTGAATACATGGGCAAGGCAACATTGGCTGATTCGCGCGTGGCAATGACCTTTAGATCCAAGCAGAGTATTCCATTTACTGAAAATTATAATTATAACTTTCAGTTGAAAGAAAAGCGTATTGGGGGAGATAAAGTACACATCAAACGGTTGCCGGTTGCTCGCGTCGGCCAGGTTGGAAAAGGAGTTAATACCGAGCAAGGTAGCATTGTATCGGAAATTTATATCAATAGTTAACACTACATATCAATAGTTAACACTAAAGGGAGACACTATGGGACAGATGAAAACCCCTGGCGTTTATATCGTGGAAAAGAATGCTTTTCCAAATTCTGTTGTTGAAGTAGCCACTGCTGTGCCAGCTTTTATCGGGTATACCGAGAAGGCTGAGAATAGCGGGCGGTCGTTGCTGAATAAGCCGCAGCGGATTACTTCAATGTCGGAATTTCATAATTATTTTGGCCTTGCTCCGAATCCTACGTTTAGTATTGATGAAAAGTCGGCTGATTCAAATGATGAAGGCGATTTTTCGCTCGACGAAAAAGAGTATGTACTGAAACAAAGTTCCGATAAGCATTTGCTTTATTACAGCATGCTGTTATTTTTCCAAAATGGCGGTGGCCCATGTTATATCGTTTCTGTTGGCGGCTATGGTAGTGGTGTTGAGGCAGATAAGCTGAAAGGCGGTATAGATAAACTCGTTAAAGAGCAGGAGCCTACGATGGTAGCTATTCCTGAAACTGTTTTGCTTGATGAGCAAAATAGTATCAGTGTTCAGCAAGCTGCATTAGCCCATTGCGGCGGTAAAATGAGAAACCGCGTTGCAATATTGGATATCTGGGGGGGCGATAAGGATTTACAATTTCCGCTGGGTGAAAAAGGGGAAGATTGCGTTGATTTATTCCGCTCTGCGCTTGGCATTAATTACCTGGATTTTGCAACGGCCTATTATCCTTGGTTAAACACAACCATCGTTCAGGATAATGATCTGAACTATGAAAATATTGCTAATCCTGAGGTGTTGCAAACATTGCTGCGCACTGAAATTGGCCTCCCGGAAACGGTGGATGACACAACCCCGGCGAAAGTGAAGCAGCAAGCACAAGCTGTTAGTGATATTAACAGTACTTGGGACGATACGCCTAAAGATGAAATTGACGCGAACAAAGGCTTGTTGAATAAGAGTCTGATTGCAATGAGCCCGTTGTTTGGGATCATCCTGGGTGCTGTCAAAACAAAGTTGAACTTGCTACCACCCGCCGCCGCAATGGCGGGCGTGTATACTATGGTTGATAATTCGCGTGGTGTATGGAAAGCACCCGCAAATGTTAGTTTAAATGCGGTCGTTTCACCGACGGTCAACATCACACATGATGAACAGGAAGACCTGAACGTAACCACTCAAGGTAAGTCGATCAATGCTATTCGTACGTTTATCGGTGAGGGCACTTTGGTTTGGGGCGCACGTACTCTAGATGGTAATAGTCTGGATTGGCGTTATATAAGTGTACGTCGCACCATGATCATGCTGGAAGAGTCTATTCGTTTAGCCACTAAGGCCTATGTATTTGAGCCGAATGTGTCCAACACTTGGACAACAATAAAGGGCATGATTATCAATTTCCTTACCGGAATTTGGAAACGTGGCGGCCTGGCTGGCGCTATACCTGATGATGCTTTTAGTGTGCATGTGGGTTTGGGGGATACGATGACCTCTGAGGATATTTTAGAGGGAATTCTAAAAGTCACGGTGTTGGTTGCTATAAGCCGTCCGGCAGAATTCATTGAAATTACTTTCCAACAACAAATGCAGAAGTCTTGATATCGCTTAGAACTGATTCTTAACATATACATGATGTAGTATTCAAATAATAGGGGATTAATTATGTCTGATGATGGATCTGCACAGTCAGCTACCGTGTGGCCCATGCCAAAGTTTTACTTTAAGGTTACTTGGGGTGGGAATGTCATGTCTTTTCAGGAGATTTCTGGCCTGGATGTGGAGGCGCAACCGATTGAATATCGACATGGGGATAGCCCTCAGTTTTCCACAATAAACATGCCCGGTATTAAAAAGTACAGCAATATCACAATGAAAAAAGGTGTCTTCAAAGCGGATAACAAGTTTTGGGACTGGTTTAATCAAATTAAGATGAACACCATTAAACGTGTACCGGTGGTTATTAGTCTTTTAGATGAAGCCGGTACAGATACGATGGTGTGGACCCTTGCTAATGCCTGGCCGACCAAGATAACGGGAACCGATTTGAAATCAGACGGTAATGAGGTGGCTGTTGAAACAATCGAAATTGCTCATGAGGGGCTCACGATTGCTAATGGCTAATGGCTAATGGCTAGGGGCAAAGTTAACTAACGTAAATAGAGAAACAGAGCTAATGCGTAGGGTGGTGGTGCGCCTTGTCCCTGTTTTTTTGTTGGAGGGGCTATGGCTAGTTTAGAGTCGTTTGGGCTTGATAGTTATCAACCGACGGCATTTTATTTCAAGGTGACTTTCGCCGCTACGCTTGGACTTTCTGATACCTCTTTCCAAGAGGTGAGTGGCATTAAGGTTGAGATAGAGACTGAATCATATACTGAGGGCGGGGAGAATAGATATATTCACCAGCTTCCAAAGGCTGCAAAAAGTAGCAATCTCGTATTGAAGCGAGGGATATCGGCGATTGATTCTGCGCTTTACATATGGTGTAAAGCTGTTTTTGAAGGCGGTTTTTTACTGCCGATAACACCCATGCCCGTCTTTGTATATCTTATGAATGATCAGAAAATTCCCGTTAGGTCGTGGTGTTTTGCTAACGCGTACCCTGTTAGTTGGGAAGCCGATCCCTTTAACTCGACCAAGAATGAAGTAGCGATCGAGAAAATTGAACTAAGTTACAGCTATTTTACCAGGCTTACCTAAACAGGCCCTAGTGTTATGACGATTGAAGTAAAGCAGATGATCATTAAAGCGACCGTGGAAAAGGGGCAGAATAGTCGCGATCGCTCTGAACTTAACGCTGTCGATATTGAAGAATTGCGTAAGAAGCTTTTAGCTGAGTGCAGTGAATTGATCGCTGATAATATGAATGAGTTAAGGGAGCGATAATGTTATCGTTAAAGAAAAAGCTGAAGATATCTGCTTGCAAAGTTAATGATGGCAGCAAGTCAGTCGATGACAGCAAGTCCTTTGAGGTGATGTTGAATCCCTCTAGTTACACTCATGATTACACGATTAAGTACAACAAGGATGAGGCTCAAGGAAAAGCAGCGAGCGAAAGTAAATTTTCTAAAACCGAACCTGAGAAAATCAGCTTCAAAATAATGTTGGACGGCACAGGTGTCGTTGGCTTATCCGACATACTATCGAAAAAAAAAGATGTAAAGTCACAGGTTAAAGCGTTAACCGATATCGTCTACAAATACAAGGGTGATCTCCACGAACCTCAGCATGTAAGGGTGTTATGGGGAAGTTTGATTTTTTACGGGCGGTTGGAAAGCCTTAAAGTGGAATACACCTTATTTAAGCCAAGTGGCGAGCCGTTACGTGCAAGCATTGATTTATCTTTTTCCGAGTTTAAGACAAAAGAAGAAGAGGCCCTCGAGACTAATAAGTCTTCCCCCGATTTGAGTCATCAAATCGTTGTCAAGGCCGGCGATACCCTACCGGCACTGTGTTACCGAGTCTACAGAGACAGCTCTTATTATTCAGATGTTGCTCGGGTAAATAACATCACCAACTTTCGCGATATTGTGCCGGGCAGCGTACTCCACTTTCCGCCGTTGAGGTAAAAATGGCCGTTTCCCCGTTAGATGATAGCGATGGTGTTATTAAGCTCACTATTCTTAGTGAGGGCAGTGAGATAGATGACGTGATCCCGGTCGTTTCCGTCTCAATAAATAAAACGATAAATAAAGTGCCTACGGCAAAAATTATACTGCTGGATGGGGATATGCCCGATGGAGACTTTCCGCTGAGCAATGAAGATACCTTCAAGCCGGGTAGCGAAATTACGATCAAAGCGGGCTACGGCGACAGTGAAGAGAGTGTATTTGAAGGGATAGTGATTCGGCACGGTATTAAGATCACCGGCGATAACTATTCGCGCCTGGTGATTGAGTGTCGAGATAAAGCCATTGCTATGACGGTTGGACGAAATAGCGCAAACTATATAGACAGCAAAGATAGCGACATTATCTCTAAGCTGGTCTCCAATCATTCGGGACTGAGTGCTGACGTAGACGCGACCACTACGGAGTATAAAGAGCTGGTTCAGTACTACAGTTCCGATTGGGATTTCATGCTTTCGCGGGCTGAGGTCAATGGCCTATTGGTCACGGTGGAAGCAGCCAAGCTCACCGTCAAGGCACCGCAGACGAGTGAAACGCCGGAGCTTAAAGTGACCTATGGTGATGACTTAATGGAATTTCACGCGGATGTTGATGCACGTAATCAACTCAGTGAAGTGAGCGGTACCAGTTGGGACCCCGCAACCCAGGCGATCATCGAGGAACAGGTAAAGCCGCAAACACTTAACGAACAAGGTGACTTAGCCTCAACAGATTTAGCAGAAGTTCTTAATATTACATCCTTCGCTTTACAAACACCCGTCCCCCTTGAAAAGGGTGCGCTCAAAGACTGGGCAACCGGTCAGCAGATAAAGTCAGGCCTCTCGCGGATTCGTGGTCGCATGAAATTCCAGGGCAGCGCCAAAGCAAAGCCTGGTGGCTTAATCGAACTCGCAGGGGTAGGCAATCGTTTTAACGGTAATGTCTTTGTTAGTTCTGTGAAACACGACATTTCAAACGGTAATTGGTTTACTGCTGTCGAGTTTGGCATGTCGCCCGATTGGTTTGCAGAACGACGCGATCTAGTGGCTCCCCCCGCGTCTGGTTTATTGCCTGGCGTGGAGGGCCTTCAGGTGGGTGTTGTAATGAAGCTTGATGGAGACCCTTCGAGTGAAAATAAAATTCAGGTATCCGTGCCAACATTAAAGGCCGAGACCGAAGGCGTGTGGGCAAGGTTGGCGAACGTCTATGCGTCGAATACGTTTGGTACCTTTTTTATCCCGGAAATAGGTGATGAGGTCATATTAGGGTATTTGAATAACGATCCCTCTAATCCAATAATTTTAGGCAGTCTTTATAGCAGCAAGTTAGCTCCGCCCTATGAACTTACCGCGGATAACTATACGAAAGCTGTGGTAACCAAGAGCAAGCTGACGGTGGCGTTTGATGACGAAAAAAAGATCATCACGATCAATACCCCAGGGAACAATAAAGTTGTGTTAAGTGATGATGGCAAATCCATCTTAATGCAGGATCAAAATGACAACAAGGTTGAGTTGTCTGACAGCGGTATTGTGCTGGACAGCCCGAAAGATATCAGCATTACTGCAAAAGGTAAGATTACGATTGATGCTACTGGAGAGGTTGGTATCACTTCGAAAGCCGATGTTAAAGGCGAAGGTATGAATGTCAGCCTCACCGCTAATGCGGGCTTCACGGCTAAGGGGAGCGCTACCGCCGAGGTCTCAGCCTCCGGGAATACGACCATCAAAGGGGCCATGGTCATGATTAACTAATCCGTTAACGTGGTTTTGCCCGCTAGCACGTTAATAACAATAATATCTGAGGGAAAAGAATATGCCACCTGCTGCACGATTAACCGACATGCATACTTGCCCGATGCAAACACCCGGTGTACCGCCTATTCCACACGTCGGTGGGCCTGTTATCGGTCCGGGTGTAGCGACGGTGATGATTGCAAAAATGCCTGCGGCCGTGGTGGGGGATAGCTGTGTTTGTGTGGGGCCACCGGATACCATTGCCAAAGGGTCCGCTACGGTGATGATTGGAGGTAAGCCTGCCGCGCGTATGGGGGATACCACCGCGCATGGTGGCAGCATTGTGTTAGGCGCACCTACCGTCATGATTGGGGGCTAGACCGTGGCAGCATCAGAGCGTGATAAAAAGTTTCTCGGCGTCGGTTGGGCATTTCCACCAGAGTTTAATAAGTTTGCTGGTTCCATGCAGACAAAGATGGTCTCTGAGGAGGAGGATATACGTGAGAGCCTCAAGGTCTTGTTGTCTACACGGCCAGGCGAACGCGTTATGCAACCGACCTACGGCTGTCGATTGCATACTTTAGTGCAGGAGGTTATGAATGAAAGCACTATTACGGAGATTCGCGATTTAATTGAACGAGCGGTGTTGTTTTTCGAACCCCGTATAGAGCTCAATAGTATTGATGTCGACGAGGAGCAGGCCTACGAAGGCAAGCTGCTGCTGCAACTTAACTACACCATTCGAACAACCAATACCCGCAGTAATGTGGTTTACCCCTTTTATTATATTGAGGGGACACATGTACAGGTATAGTCATATGTCTGATTGGGCTGGCAGGGTCATTACTGATGGTACAGACCGTAGTGGGCGCATCTCTCCCGCTTTGCAGCCGGACTATTTTAATGTCGACGAACTGGTGTTTGAGCAACTGCTGGCCATGGGGACTGAGTTTGCAGCCAAGGTTAATTATGTCAACCTTAGAAACAAGGCGGATGGTAGTTGGGCGGAGCTTCTCAGTGCTGACGAAGCGGTGATCATGGCCATGATCTTAAGCACAAATCTGGAACAATTAGAAGCCAGGTTTTTATCCTTGTTGAGCATGCGGCCCAGTTGGGCTGCAGACTATATTTTGCAAACGGCCAAGCGCATGAATTTTTGGATTTACAAGCTTGACCGCAACGGACAGGATGCGGGTGATGCGCTGGGCTATAAATTGAACGGTCTTGTTGAAGAGACCCTGGCGCAAGAGTTGCACACCGTCGCGGGCATCGCTCATTTACTATCAAGCTCTTCATCATCCCTTGATAGCAATGAAGCGCCGCTTAATTTTAATTTCAGTGAGTTTACTGCTGTATGGGGGATAAAAAAAGCAGAGGAAAGCTTCTTATTTCCGCTTGCCCAAGTTTCAGTGATGGGAAGTGTTAATGACATCAAGCGGCAGTTGAGAAGTGCTTTTTATGTATTTTTTAATGCCATGTCACATATGAAGACGATAACGCCAAGTTATCTAACAGAGAGTCTAGGTAGTCAAGTGCATGAGCCTGCGGTGAGTCTTTTCGTGGTCTTTCTTAAGCTCTATGAAAAAGCGCAGAAAACGATTAATCAATTTACTCAGCGCCACCTTGATTTCTATTACCATCGTGTACTGCAAGCCAAGCCGAAGAAATCCTTGCCGGAAAGTGCTCATTTGCTATTAGACATTCAACCCGGTATGCAAGGCGTGTTAATAGAAAAGGGACGGCCATTTAGTGCAGGTGCTGGCAAAAATGTGGATGAGATTATTTATTGTGCAGATAGCGACCTGTGGATGACTGATGTCAGGGTCGCAGCACTTCATACCCTTTATCTGCAACGTGATAACTTAATTGCACCCGAAAGTGAGTTAGGCTATGTCACCCGTATAAAAGAGAGCCGTTTGTCACTGCCCGCGCCCGGTGAGACAGCCGCTAAGGCATGGCCATTGTTCGGCGAAGAGAAACGGGGTGCCGAGAAGCCGGTCTCCAAGGACGCCGAGATTGGATTTTCCATTGCGACCCCCCTGTTACTGCTGGATGAAGGGGAGCGCAGAGTTGAGTTAAGTATCATTTTTGATAAGCGAGATGGCAATGATGCCGATGCGTTGACCGCCGAGCTGTGCCAGCCTAACAACGAGCAGCCACCCTGCGAAAAAGAGATCTTCTTTAAACAATTCGGCGCGTTGTTTAGTCGTTATCTTCTGTCTCCTGAAGGGTGGCTGAGTCGTGAAAATAAGGACAGTATTGTCGGCAAGGCGGCTGAACTGCTGGAGGGCAGCATTGCCGATGACATTGCTCACCTGCTGGCGCAAGATTGGCAAGGGTTGTTTTATCAGTTGCTTGAGAATATTTTCTGCATTCAATTAACCACGCAAGAGGGCTGGTTGGACGTTGATGACTATGTCGTCACTCCCTATGTTGACGGTAGCAACAATGCGCTGGGTTTGAATATTGAGTTTGATCTAGGGCAGGAACTCGATGCGGTGGTTTCATACTCGCCCGGTGTGCATGGCGAAAACCTGGATACCGTGCATCCGTTATTAAAGTGTTGCATCAATGCACAAAGTAGTTTTTACCCGTATTCTCTGTTTAGTGACTTGGCCGTTAAGGCCGTCGATCTTAAGGTGTCTGCGAAGGGTGTCAAGAATCTACAGCTCTACAATAATCATGGTCAGCTTGACCCTTCAAAACCGTTTATGCCGTTTGGGCCGCTACCGGGCAGTAATGCTTATTTGGTTTTTGGTAATTACGAGCTCGCCAAAAAGAGATTGCTCGCGTTAACGCTGAACCTTGAATGGGGTGAGCTGCCCAGCGAGTGTGGCGGGTTTTCAAAACACTATGCGGCTTATGAAACTAATTATCGCAACAACGGTTTCAAGGCGAGTTTTGAAACACTGGCTGATGGTCACTGGTTGCCTCGAGAAAGGGAGGTGGAACATAATGTATCATTGTTCGATTCCCAGGGTGAGGGTGAAATAAAGGCGGATAGAAGTGTGGCTGTTAATGTGTTGGAGCATGCTAAACCGATGGCGGCAGGCATTGGAAAAGACGATTACCAATACAATGTTGCGAGCAGAAATGGATTTTTTAAGCTCTCATTAAGGGCACCGCAGAGTGCCTTTGGCCACGCGGAGTACCCTGAGCTACTCTCCCAGGTGTTAATGCAGAATGTAAAAATAAAAATACCAAGACCCACACCGAATGCCCCCTATACCCCTACATTGAACCGAGTGTCACTTGATTATTCTGCCCATGGTCGAATTTCTTCGACAACGCATGACAATCAGGAACAACCGCTTCATGCAGAAAAAATATTTCATCACCACCCGTTTGGCGTTAATAAGGTATCACCAAGCTCTGGTGGTCAAGCACCTCGGCTCTTTCCTCAGTTCGAACATCGGGGAAACCTGTTTATCGGTTTACTCGCTAAAGAACTTCGAGGCAGTGTGACCCTGTTTTTCCATCTCTCAGAAGACCATGGTCAGGAGGTGATCACCGAAGCATCGCAGTTCAGTTGGTTCTATTTGGCGAAAGAGCGCTGGAAGCGTTTACCCGCAACGCGGATTATTAGAGATACCACCAATGGGTTTTTGTCGTCGGGCGTTGTTACCTTGAATATTCCTAGCGAGATTGATAAGGGGGGGCATGAAATGCCGGGTGATCTTTATTGGCTTCGCCTCTCTTCAGAGAAAGAGGTGCAGGGGCGCTGTAGTTGCTTTAGCGTGCATTGTAATGCGGTGCCAGTAACCCGTCAGTTACAGGCAGGTGTAGAGCAACAAGAGGTCGCAAGCAATGAGGCAAAGTGGCAACCTATGGTATCCATTCCTGGTATCGGTAAGGTCAGTCAAATTGGGTCTCTGTTTTCTGGACGCTCGCAAGAGAACGAGCTTGATTTTAAGACCCGTGTGAGTGAGCAGTTGCGCCATAAAAACAGGGCATCGACCCCTTGGGACTATGAACGCCTAGTGCTTGATAACTTTCCCAGTGTTGCGAAAGTTAAATGCTTTGCAAATATGCGCAGTGATTGGAACAGGCCCGCACCAGGGCATGTACTTGTTGTGGTTGTGCCGCAAGTGGATACGGCATCGGTCAGTGCGTCTTCAAGGGCAATGGTGAGTTCGGTAGAACTCAGCCGGATACGTACCTTTCTCCTGCGCCATACGGCCAGTTGTGTAAAACTCGAAGTGCGAAACCCCGATTACGAGCAAGTCCAGATTAGATGCACGGTGAAATTCTCCACCAGCCTCGGGGATGGTGCCTGGGGTAACCGTCTTGATCGAGACATCTCTGAGTACCTGAGTCCCTGGCGGCTGACCGGCTATATATCGCGTTTTGGCTGGGCGATTCGCCAAAAAGATATCGAGTCCTATATTCGCGAATTGGAATACATTGAATTTGTCACTAATTTTTCAATGCTTCATCTCACGATGAATAGTTCAGGAGATCATTTTTTAGGGGACACCGCGCGAGAGCAACAGGCAAGCGAAATGATCATTCGGCCACGCAACCCCTGGAGTTTAGTCACGCCTGCTGATCATCATTTCATTGAAACCACCCAGGTAATCAGTGGCGTAAAAGCAGAGATAACCGGGGTTAACGAGCTTGAGATTGGCAGTACCTTCATCATTAGCGGAAGTAATGAGCATGGCTAAGAAAAATAGAAGCACATTAAAACGATATTTTAGTGAAGGCGCGATGCCCTCGGCTGATCAGTTTGGTGATTTGATTGATTCATCACTCAACACCATAGATGAAGGTTTTACGCGCACCGTAGAGAACGGCTATGAAATCTCCTTAATCGGTGAGCATGATCGTCTCATTAGTTTTTTTAGAAACGCAGCGGATCAACAGCATCCCGTTTGGTCCATCAGTTATGATAAGCGCCGCGATACACTGACCTTTATAAAAGCGGATGATGAAGACGAACAGAGCGTTCCTCCCTTGACGTTGGCACCTGATGGTCGGGTAGGGATCAATAACGATGACCCGCAGTGGAGCTTGGATGTAAAAGGCGTTGTTGCAGCCACAGGGCGTATTGGGACCAGTTTAGGCGGTAAGAGTCAGGCTCCCGCCGATTGTAACGCTTTTGTTTTAGCCGACGGAAACTGGCATGACATTACGGGCCCATTGGAAGGCTGTCACGCCTATGAAGTTATGGCCGGTGCGGGAAATAAAGGGACCGGTAACTATGCCCTTATGAATGCCATTGCAATGAATACCTTTAATCCTCGGGGTTGGCTATTTAATATCTTTAACCTAAAAAAACGCATCAACTACCATGATGCCTATTACTTGTCGCGGGGAAATAAAATAAAGCTGCGATGGCGAGCTGACGGCGACAAGTACTATTTACAAATGCGCACCAACAGCAATTACGGCCCTGGGGTAAGAATTCGATACTACCTCACTCAGCTTTGGTTTGATGCTGATATGAGTGGTTCTTGGAATCCAGATGAGGCTCCGCCATCCATTGAGGGGCAAGCTGAGTAGTTATGTCTGAAACTGTTTTCATAAAAAAACGTGATCGTAAGAAGGTCGAAGGAGGCTTTGATGCTCTGCGCCACGAAGGTCTTAAAGTAGCACAACAGCTGTCGGGGAAAATCTGGACCGACTATAATCTGCATGACCCCGGCGTCACGATTCTTGAGCAGGTAATCTACGCGCTTACTGAGCTTAATTACCGTGCAGGTTTTGATGTTGAAGACTACTTAGTTGATGAGCAGGGAAATCTCGATTATCAGCAGCAGGCATTGTTTTCCCCTGAGGAAGCATTTCCTTGTCGCCCGACCACTGAGGTGGATTATCGCAAAGCGATTCTTAACGCCATTAGCGAAGTTGAGAATGTTTGGTTGATACCCAGTGAGCAAAGTGATGCAGGACAAGGTTTGAATCGTATCGCCATAAAGCTTAGACAAGGCCTTAGCGAGGCGGATAGTCAAAAGGTCAGAGCTCAGGTAGAAAATTTCTATCATGCGCAGCGTAACTTGTGTGAGGACATTGAAGGGGTTTACATCGTTAATGGGCAAGACTATGCGCTATGTGCGGAGGTCGAAGTCAGTAGCCACCATCGTGGACGTCCGGTGGATATCATGGCCAATATCTACTTTGAGTGCTCACAGCGTATCGCTGGGGGCATTTCGCTGTACAGCTATGATCAATTACTTAAAGAAGGTTCGTCGCTGGACGAGCTTTTTACTGGCCCATTTACCGAGCACGGTCGCTATAAAGATGAAGAGTTTTGTGGCAATCAAACAGAGTTTTCTGTTACCTCCTTGTACTCATCCATTAACTCACTTGAAGGTGTTGACCATGTAAAAGAGGTTTATCTTGAGCACGGCGGCGAGAAACTTTACGACGTCATAAAAAGTGATGGCCCCGAAACAACCTTTAATCTTCTCATTCCAGGGGAGAAAAATCCGATCAAGGTAGTGCTGACGGCGAACGGTCGGGTATTTTCTGTGTCCGAAGATGATTTGCGCGCAAAGTTTGATGAGTTGAGTTTTAGACACTACTCCGCCCGCATCCGCACCCCTGATATGCAGCAAGTTTATCGTCTTCCTAAAGGTACACCTCGGCCTCTGGCTGCGTATGCGTCTATACAGGAACAGTTTCCCGTTGAGTACGGGATTGGTGCTTTTGGCATACCCGATTCTGAGTCAGCCGCTGTAAAGGCGCGTGCGAAACAGCTTAAGTCATACCTGTTGTTGTTTGAACAAGTCATGGCTAATTATCTCGCTAACCTGGCGTCTATACGTTCACTATTTTCCGTCGATGAGAAAAGCGATAGTTCCTATACCGTTGCGGTGTTGAACGAGAAACAAATTTCTGGCTTGGACGAGTTTTATCCAGATAAACCAAAAGAGGTGCTGGAAACTATTTTAGAACAGTTTGATGATAACAATGAGCGCAAGAGTCGTCTGCTCGACTACCAGCTGGCTCTCTATGGTGAGACCTTTTCACAAAATTCGTTACGACACTTCAACTATTACTACAGTCAGAGTGAAATGGCGCAGATTATCGTCAACAACAAAATCGAGTACCTTCGAACGGTTATCGAGCTTGGCCGCGATAGAGGCGGGGCGGCTGATTATACGGGCGACTTATGGGTAACTTGGGGGCATTCGGGCTTGCAGCAGCGGGTCAGTATTTTGTTAGGGTTTAAAAATCGTACAGCACGCGCATTGAGCATGGCCATTCTTAAGCAAGGTTTGAAATTTGCGCGCCATCATGTCTACGAGCAGCTGAAGGCAGGCAGCCCTGAACTGGAATTTATTGATGCCACGCGCTTAGAGCAGGCCGGGTTTGAAGAAGTGCCTGGCCTGAAAGCGCAAGAGCCTTATTCAATAGCCGGGATTCGTCGCCCTATAGAAGAGTGCATACCGCTCAAAAATAGCCTGTTGAGTGATTTCTTGCTACGTCACGGCATCTATCTGTCTAAGTATAGGCTTGGCAGCCTTACATCAGATCAAAATTACCAATTGACGTTTCAAACAGACGACGAGCGTTACTGGTATTTAGGGACCTATGAAGAGAAACAAAAGGGAATCAACGCAGCCAATGCCTTGCGCAAATTTCTGATACAACTCAATATCGAGAGTGAAGGCCTGCATATCGTCGAACATTTGCTTCTACGCCCACAAGGGAAAGCCCATCACAGCGGTATTAAGCTTCCCGCAGATGACGATTTTTATTCGTTCCGCGTAAGCGTTATTTTCCCCGCCTGGACCGCGCGTTGTGACAACAAACAATTTAGAATGTTGGCCGAAGAAACGGTTTTAATGAATGCTCCAGCCCATGTCTATCCGGAATTTTATTGGTTGGACTTTCATAAGATGTATGAATTCGAACTGCTTTATGAGGCATGGATGCGACTTAAGAGCCAATCACCCAGCGCGCCGGAAACATTGGAAGAGCTCAATCAGGCGGCATCAGTCTTGATTAGCTTCCTGATAAACAATCGCATGAGTGGCGAGGCGGAGGAGTCCTCTTAGGCTATGACGAACGCTCACCTTATCGACACAGCGGCATTTGATATTAACTTCAGTTCTGAAGAGCTGGCCTTTGCCCTGCAATCGGAGCTGGAGAGTCTTATAAAAAATGCATTAATGCCGGTTGTTAGCGAGGTTTTTGACGCATCATCCGCTGTCGGTAAGCTTGTTAGAATACCGCTGCTTGAACTCGACATAGGCACGGTGACTGAAACCAATTATCGCGAGGAACTGCCAAGACGCCTTAAGGAAAAACTCATCGATTGGTTTGGCGAGATAGACCTAGCCGATGTCGATACCCCAACCAACAATGGCCAAGTTCTTGACCCCGGTAAATCACGGTATGATCTTATCACTTATTTTCTAGTGTATGGCTATTTTCCCTGGCATGCGCAACTGGGACCAGACGAAACCATTGAGCAATGGTTAGTTGAATGGCTTGTAGATGAACCGCAGATGTTTATTCAGTTTTTGCGTTCGACTCAACATCAAAAAATCGTGCTTGATAGATTAATGGCTCAGTTCTCAAGTCATACGATCTTTTCCATTGTGCGTTTGTTATCACCGAGCTACGCAGAAAGCATCAAACAGCGTATAACGCAATGGCTGGCATTTAACGCCCATGGCGAAAGGGCGTCGGGCCATCGCAACAGGGCTGAGTCGAAGCAAGCACTTTGGTCTGCGGTAATGCAGGTTCTGTTAGATAGGGGACAACAAGCACTGGATGATGAGAGAGTTTTTGATCAGGCACTGTTAAAGCTAAAGCACGTCACCAACAGTAAAGCTTTGGTACTAAATACTGAATCGAAGCTCTTTGGTATTAATAATATTAAGGCCGAACACCAAGCGCGTTTTCTGCAACTGCAAAAACAATGGGCCGTGGCCATGGTTACGGGCGTTTTTTCTGACGTAAAAAACGTGTGGAATGAGTTATTAAAAGACTATCCGACGCTGATGGAGAAGGGCTTACGTCACTACGGTCAACAGGCCGAAACCCGTAAGCGCATAGCCCATGGCTTCCCTGAGCCTGCGTTGCAGAAGATTTTGATGCAGCTAGAACCTCGTGAGCATGGTTTTATCTCGTCACTCATCGAGCATCCCGAGTTATTTCAGCACCACTTAACTTCGCCTCCCCAGCCCAAAGTGAGCGTCATAAAGCAGTTGTGGGAATACACCCTGGCCTATCTTTTAGTAGAGGGTGGCAGTCGCTTCAACAAAAAAATGTATTTAGAAAGTGTCATTAGACAAATGGCGGCCGCTAACATCCTTGTTCATGCTGATCTGTTGACAGGGCTCAGACAGCAACTCTCTGTATTGGCAGAGACAAGCAGTTCAGCCAAGCAGATGTGTCAGTTGTTAATGGAGTTAACACAAGAAACAGGTACTCACTCTACCGATGACGCAATCCAAGATGCCAATGTTGTGACGATGCACCAGCAGCAATACACGCTTTATGATGAGTTGATAACCGTCCTGAGTCAGGGAGGAATGCAGACGAAAGGCAAATTACAACGGACAATGGATGCATTAGCTCGCACAGCACCGTGGATGTTGATACGTTTATTACGTGAGTTGCAGTTTAATGACTTGGCGCCTTCGGTTTCTATAGAAAAACTATCTGCATCTCAGTTACAGCCGTTGGTAATGATCTTTTTGAGGTTGTCACAGGCAAAAACCGCCAGCGTAGATTTCGATCTCATTAAGGCAATAGAGACGTACGCCAATCAATCACTAAATCGCACATACTATTTTCGGAAGATATTGCTTTGTCTGTTACAAGATGAGTTGATTGATTTTGATGTGATTATGGCTGAAACAAGTACAGACTCAGATGTGCAAGTTACTCCGCCCTTAGAAAAAAAATCCGTGATGGGAAAATCAACTGCACCGCTGAATACATCACGGTCAGTTATGGCCGATGATGAAACCGTCATCGTCGATTATCTAAACAGCGAAGTATCGGTTTCACAACGTGAAGCGATGCCCTTAATAGGTGCGTATACACGCCTACTCAACCGGCATCCGCAATACCTTCGTCAATATTTGCCGGAAATCATCGCGGATAAGCGCCGCTTAACGCGGTTGCTTTTGTTACTGCCCGAGCGCTTGCTTAGCCATACGTTATCACACATGGGGATGAGCGAGCCGGGGCGTTTATTTGTTTGTGCGGAACTGATTGCATCTGCGTGCCATTTAAATGCGCTGAAAATAAACGCAAAACGCATTAGCGAAAGAAAATGGCAAGCCATATTCGGCTATTTAACAACGCACGGGCGCACGTTTAACGAAGCCCGGTTTGTATCGTACTTATTGACAGAATTTTACAGACAAAGTGGTGAAGAAAATAAGGCACATTTTAACGCGCTGATTAGCCAACAACTTGAAGCGAATACATTGCCTTCAACGGCCGAGCTGACAAAACGCATCGTGCAAGGTATTGTACAAACAGAGTTGTCACCAAGCGTTGAGAGCTCTCCTCCATCCACGGTAGCGGAACAGCACGAAGCTTACTCGGACGCGTTTCAAGACCCCGAGCTCTTGGTTGGGGAGAGTATCTATATTGCCAATGCTGGAATGGTTTTGGCCAGCCCTTATCTGCAGCGTCTGTTTAGCATGCAAAGCCTTACCGAAGGTTCGGCGTTTAAAAACCATCAAGCAGCAACACGTGGCGTACACATGTTGGAGTTTATGGTTAATGAGTCTAGCAAGAGTCCAGAGTATCAGCTGGTGTTAAATAAATTGCTCTGCGGCGTAAAGGCAGGTGAAACTATCGAACGAGACATTGTTATTAACGAGCAAGAGAAGCAACAGGTCGAAGGCCTGATACAAGGCATGATTCAAAATTGGAAGGCGCTGGGCAGTACCTCTATCGCGGGTTTTCGAGAATCATTCCTTCAGCGCGAAGGGCATCTTCAGCTTAAAGATGATGCTTGGCATTTATTGGTAGAAGCAAGGGCTTTTGATATGTTGTTGGATCAAATACCATGGAGCTATAGCACCATTAAGTACCCATGGATGGAGCGGGTTATCTATGTGGAGTGGCGATAAGTTTATGGCTATCTTAAGCACAAAAAAATCAAACTTCTCTTTGGTGCCGCTATTTGTGGTGCTGCTGTTTGTGGTGTTGCTATGAAATCAGCTCAGGAAAACACATACAGTTTGGAACGTGAGATCGATTGGTTTACTCGCGTCTTACAGACGCGCATCTGCCTCTACTTCCAACAGCCTTGTGATCAAGAGGATATCTATGCGATAGAACCGCCTGATCTATCCGCAGATGAATCCGAGTTTTCCCGCATCGTCAAAGAACATAACATGGGCTTTGATGAGCGTATTGTTTTTATTTTAGCGATGGCCCCCCACGTTCGACCGCAAGTTTTGGATACGCTGTTTATTCGTAACAAAGCGCTAGATCGAGGTTATGCTGAGTTTGGCGGCTGGAAAGGCAGTAACCATGGCGGTTTTTTACCCACCTGCGAGACGGCTGTGTTTATCCTTGCGGGTGAGAGCTTGAGCAAACGTTTCGACATTCAACAGTTATTTGATGAAGAGCATGACTTCAACCGCAAGGGAATATTGCGAATTGATCGCCAGAGCTTGAATGAGCCATTTTTTAGCAGTGCGTTAATGATGTCAACGGAATACCTAAATCGCTGCACCTCCGGTGTTTACCATAAGCCTGACTTCAGCATGCACTTTCCGGCCAAACGTATCACCACACCGTTATGCTGGGATGATTTGGTATTGGCGCCCCAGGTCATGGCAGAGATTGACAACATCCGAACCTGGATGAAACACGCGAAAACGATCATGGAAGAGTGGGGCTTGGAAAAATCAATTAAACCCGGTTATCGCAGCCTCTTTTATGGACCGCCTGGCACAGGTAAAACATTAACCGCTACCTTGATCGGTGCGGATGTGGGCGTAGATGTTTATCGCATTGATCTCTCTATGGTCGTGTCAAAATATATTGGTGAAACCGAGAAAAACCTTGCCAATGTCTTTGATCAAGCCCAAGACAAAAACTGGATACTCTTTTTCGACGAAGCCGATGCGCTGTTTGGCAAGCGTACTCAAGCTTCTAGCTCCAATGATCGTCATGCTAATCAAGAGATCTCTTATCTATTGCAGCGCATCGAAGATTTCCCCGGTGTGGTGATATTGGCAACCAACCTAAAGGCCAATATTGATGATGCCTTTGCACGGCGGTTTCAATCATTGGTCTATTTTCCTGCACCCGACGTGGAGCAGCGGTTCGAACTCTGGAAAAACACGCTGGATGGCAAAACACGCCTTGAAGACCAGGTAGATCTATGCCGCCTTGCTGAGGATTATGAGTTGACAGGTGGTGCGATTACCAACGTTATTCGTTTTGGTGCCATCAATGCTTTGCAACGGCAACACGAAAAAATCAGCCATGATGACTTAGTAAGCGGTGTCATTAAAGAGTTACGTAAAGAAGGGAAGACCGTTTAGTAATGAAAAATCAATATATCACATTCGTTACCGTCATTAGCCGCTGGCTTCTACTGCTGCTAATGACCTTTTGTAGCGTATCTTTAGCTGCACCTGCACCTGCACCTGCACCTGAAACAGAAATGGAAGCAGAAGAAAAACCAGAAACTGACCCATCTGCAGACCAAACAACAAATCAGGCACTAACAATCTGTCCATCCGTAGAGGAAACCGCAACGAATGAGGTCGAGCAAGACTCAGGTGCATCTGTCTATTACCGTTGGGCGCTACCTGTTAAGGAGGAGGATGAGAAGGAATCAGATGCTGATGCTTGCTCACCGGAGGCGCAAGCAATGGCTCAATTGGAAAAAAAGCACAACGATGCGCTCAGTGCCTTAGCCACGATAGAAGGCAAGTTTTATCCCAATAAAATGATGTTTGAATACGCACTGAATGCGTTGGAAATAAAGGATCAAGAGGCACGGAATGATATATTGTTACTTTCACGTGTGAGCGCAGCTGCTCCGTTAACGGAACTCAATGTCGCCGTGGACGGCTGTGGTTGTTCGAGAGATTTTTCCAGTCTTGTTTATGGGTTTTATCCTTATTGGTTAGCCGAAGATGACAAAGCGCAGCAAATTGACTTTAGTGTCTTTGATCGTATTGCCTATTACGCGGTTGCATTAGATGAGCGCGGAAATATCGAAAACGCCTATCAATGGAGTGACGACTGGAATGCAGCAGAGTTTATAAAAAAGGCGCATAAATACCGTGTTGATGTGGATCTCACTGTCTATGCCAACGGTTGGCAAACGTGGGATGAAAAACTCTTAGAGCGGGCAACCCGAGCTACGGCTAACGCCGTTACGCAACAATATACAAATGCTAATACTAAAGTCACCGCCCAAGCGGATGGCGTGACGCTCGTTTTTCAGGATTACGGCATCAGTACCGACAAGGGTAATGTGATTAAATTTGTTGCTGCGCTAGAAAAAACTTTGGCGACAAAGGAACGTGACTACCAAATTAATATATTGCTTGATCTCGATATCACTCAACTGGCAGGAAAAACCGATTTTGAAGACATTACCGCCATTTTGTTAGGCAGCAAAGAGCAAGCGGCAGCCGTCGATAATGTATTTGTATTTTTGCAAGAGCAAACAACCCATACCAAGAAGCTGTTGCGCAGCGCGATAGAAAATGAGTTCCGTGGTGCTGACCGGGTGAGCGTACTACAAAAGGTGGTTCCAATACTTTCATCGCAAGGTCATATGAATGATCCACAGGGTGCATTCATTCAATTTACCGATGACCTCATCTACCTTAAAGAAAACTTTGCCGGTGCCGGGCTGTGGCCGCTACCGCTCGACTCCGAGCCGGATACGGCAATGATAAAAACAAAAATCATTGATCTCTATACGGATACCGATGACGATAATTACCTCGGTCAGCTTCTTAATCAATACGTGCCGAAATTGTGTGAAATCGCTTGTCCAAATCGCTGGGTATTACGTATAGCCTTCGATGTACTTGCTGCATTACTTGTGGCCTATGCTCTCTTGGCACTGTGGCTGTATAGTCTGCGCAAATTTTTCAATGCGTACTCTATTTATTTTGCGGCGTACATCTTAGGCACGATTGTGATCTTTATTGTGTCCATGGTATGTGATCCCTTCTGGCAAGAGCGCGCCAATGCTGTCGTACTTGGAATTATTTTGGCGATAATCGTCATCACCATTATTAACTACATAAGCAAAGTAAAACGACCCCCGTTGCCTTAAACTTTTGAAGACCCAACTTAGGCATGGAGCTGAAAAATGGACTACAGAAAAAATATCGCATCGCATAAAGAAACTAATCGATCAAATCGAAGTGCCTCCACATCGCTTAGTCATGGCACAGCACAAACCGTAAATTTTGTAGACAAGCGAAATTCTACTGCTGCACAACTTAAATTGATCGAAGGGATGAGCAATGCGGGTAAAGCTGATCCGGTTCAGTGTGCTGAGGACGAAGAGTTATTGAAGGATGAATTGGAAACCGCTCAACGTGTTTCTGATGAAGAAAAGCCACTGCAGGGCAAGTTTTGCGCGGAGCCCATTCAGCAGAAATCTGAAGCCGCATCGAATAATACAGGCCTACCCGACAACCTCAAGGCAGGTATCGAAAACCTTTCAGGTTATTCAATGGATGATGTCAAGGTCCATTACAACTCGGATAAACCGTCGCAATTACAGGCGCATGCCTATGCACAGGGGACAGATATTCATGTGGCTCCAGGGCAAAATAAACACCTGCCCCATGAGGCATGGCATGTGGTGCAGCAAAAGCAGGGACGGGTTAAGCCCACTATGCAGATGAAGCAGGGCGTTTCTGTTAATGCTGATGCAGGCTTGGAGAAGGAAGCTGATGTGATGGGTGTCAAGGCTGTATCCCAGCGACTCAATACAAGCCAAATGAAGGTCTCGACAAATGCCCATTTAGCAACTTTACAGTGCCGCCAAGATGTTGTGCAAAGGCTTGAAGTGGGGGAGCGACCCTTTGAGAATGCCTATGAACAGATACTAAATAATGGCCAATGGTTCCCTACCGCGACGGTGTATGAGAAGCGCTTGGGTGCATATAGTTCTGGCCATGGTAAAGCAAAAAGCTCATTGACGGCAGGGATCACTAAGCTACATTCGATAATTAGAATGTACTATCAGAATACTCATAATTACGAAGACGTGCTAAAAACTGCGTTTTTTAAGGATGATAAAGGCAGTGCGGGGCAAGTCGGATTGGATCTTGATGTAACGGCTATGCTTGATGTGATTAACAACGGCAGTCTCCGAGAAAGAATGACTGCATTTTATAACGCCGCTTATTTTGCAGGAGGGTACGGCGGTAATATTAAAGAAGGTTTTAAACAGATTCTTCACGATATTATTTTCAATCAAGATACACAAAAAGCGAGTGACCTGGGTCTCGATCAATCATCGCTTGGGGAGCAGATGTCTTACTACAATGACTTAACTAGTGCCAAAGGGTGGCTGCGCGGCGGTGCGGAATTTTTATTAGGCTTAGCCCCGGAAGACAAAGCCTATTTGTTTGCCAAGGACGTATTTGCGCTTGGTAATTTAACTTTGCAGTCATCGCTCGGTGATCTGAAAGAGATCATGGATAGTCAAAAAAATCGCACCGTGCGCGATAAAGATGATCAGGATCAACTTCGTAGCACGCCAGAAGATTATGCCAAGATGGGAGTTCCTCTTTCTGATCGTGAGTTAGCCTATGCGTTTCCTGAAGTTACGAGAACAATCCGGAATTTTTGGAAATGGGAAAGCACTATACGCAGAGAAGATAACAAGGACGCCAAGCTACCATGGCTTGAAGGTAGTACGTATTACACCATATCACCAGACAATAGTTGGTATAAAAAATTTCATGACCAGTTAAAGATGCCGGTTGTTGCGGGGGTGTCTGGTACCACTACCCGGATGTTAACGGCCTACAAATTCCTCAATACAGGCGCCCCGCTTGTCAATTTTCGCCTAGCAATTATGGGGTGGATGCTCACAAGCTGGGATCACTCGCTCTATGAGATATTGCGGGGCGCTCATATCGCAGGGCTTAAACCAGCGGGTGAGATAGATCGGATGAAAGATGTTATTCGAATGTATATGACCGTTACCCCTCTTGATACACCTGAATTACGGGCGAATGTTGCGAATAATAAAATGTTCCCCCATGAGGAGATATATGCCTTATTAGCAAAAGAAGGTGATCAATCCAAAGAGCACCTTAAAGCACCGACGGCGGAGATCGCTGGGCGTGCAGAGTCTAAACTAGCAACGGCAGAGTCTACGGATGTTACAGGGGAAATGTCGGGCGTGAGCAAGGCACATGCGGTGGCGATCGGAGGGTATACAAGCGGCGTGCATGCCTTGGTTAACACTGTGATGTCATGTATGGCTTACCCTGACCTTGTCGGCAAAAAAATTATCCGCCGTAAATTGGCTAGCGTTGTTACCGACCGGCAGACAGGAGCCGGTTTGCTTGAATGGATTAATGTGCTTGACCCTAAAAAAGCTGAGATTCAAGCACTGAATGGTATGGCACCGGATGCGCAGTCGAGCGCGCGAGTTAAGATCGACACATGGCTGACACAGTTAGTAGAAAAGCTTTATCCGGAACTAAAGTTACATGCCAATATGACAATCGAAGGAATGAATAATTTGCCGTCAGTGGATGGTATTACCGTGTACCGTGGTGATTGGAAGGCTAAGGTTGGTAGTATGTATAAGGTTGGCGGCGAAATTTCCTCAAATACTTTTGCCAGCTATAGTAAGAATCGTGCTACAGCGGTCGGGTTTGCATCTCAGTATGATAATACATATAGCTCTCACCCTGTGCTTATAGAACTGAACTTATCAGGCAAGGCTGGTAAAGATGTGAAGAAGTTATCGATGATTGGAGGCGAGAATGAAGTATTGCTCATGCCTGGAGCTAAGATTCGAATTCAAAACTCAAGCTGGCAGAATATTGGTGGGAAAGATATCGAAGTGTTTCGTGGCGTTGAGATTTAGCCGGGTAGGGCAGCGTGCTGCACACCATTACCTTAGGGTACTCCTACTTTAAGAAAAGTAGCAAGAAAAGCAAGACATAAATTTATAAAGAGAAAAGGATTTTCTCCAATGAAACAACAAACTTACTGGTGATTATTGTCCGCTTGGGGTAGATGATAAATATAACTTGAAATTGCACAAAGCTGGAGTTGAAGATGAAAAAGAAAAATTTTTCTGAGACACGCAAGACAGCTAACCGTTACGATCGAAGAGTTGCTGCATCTCAACATCAAGGAACTGAGCAAGGATTTTTTTTTGACGATAACCGAAACTCAACAGCAGTCCAGCGTAAACTTATCGAAGGCATTAACAAAGCCGGTAAAGTTGATCCTACGGAAAGCGGTGAGGAAGAGGCATTACTTCAGCGCAAGTTTGAAATGACTCAACGGCAAGGCGTAGCTGAAGAAAAGTCTGTACAAGCTAAGCATGCTGAAAAGTCTGCGATTGCACAACGGCAGGTGCAAGCGACAGCGGCGGAAAATAAAACAGGACTGCCCGATAATTTAAAGTCAGGTATTGAATCTATGTCAGGTATGGATATGTCTGATGTACGGGTTCACAGAAACTCGAGTAAACCTGCTCAGTTGAATGCCCATGCTTATGCCCAGGGCAGCGATATTCATTTGGGCGCAGGGCAGGAGCAACATTTACCTCATGAAGCCTGGCACGTGGTGCAACAGAAGCAGGGGCGAGTGAAGCCGACTCTGCAGATGGCAGGGAAGCAAGTGAATGATGATACCGGGTTGGAGCGAGAAGCTGACATCATGGGACAGAGAGTATTATCATCAAGACTAAATGTTAACTCAATTGATTCAGTTCAACCGTCAGGGCCGAGTAAATCCGACAACTTAACGTCATCCACAAATACCGGGCAAGTGACGCAGGGAGTATTTATATTTCCTGATTCTGATAAAGAAGTGAGCGTGGTGCCTAATCTTCAAAAAATTACTCAAAACTGGGCTATTCATGCACAAATGCGGTCTTTAGCGACAGAAAGTGCAAAGCATTATGTGTATGACTGGGATGATGCGATTAATATGGCTGAAAAGGTTTTAGTACGAAGAGGACGAATGCCTGCCCCGGATGAGTCGAACAGGCATGTCGTCGATATGAGCAAAGTCAAGGTCAATACTGGAACCAAAGATGTCGAGTTAACCCCCATTGTCGGCGCGAACAAAGTGCAGAAACAGAACGCCGAGGCTGCAGGAAAAAGAGGTTATGTAGGCACAGCAATCGTTTATACGGGGGAGAATAATGCGGCTGGCTTAGCTGAAAACTACATCAATAATAGCCAGGATTGGAGTATCTCGGATAGAAAGGCCAGATTAGCGGTGAACTTTGGGATTAATAGCCGCGCAGAGTTTGAACCGGGGCTCAACAGCAAAGCAAAATCCGATGTTAATGCTATATCCAGTGGTAGTTTTGGAAAAACGAAAGATAAGGTGACGACGTTTGTTCAAGGCTGGGTGTGGGGTTATAAGTACAACAGTGGAAATCTGCCCAAATCGACAACAAGTGATATTAGTACGTATCTAGCTGACGGTAAGATCAAAGGGAAAAAGGCGGTATGGAAGACTGAGGAAGACGGGAGGGTGCTTGGGAAGATGCAGGTGCTTAAGAAACTCAAAGAAATTCGCGGCAGCGCGGGCGTTCCTTACGGCGCCTTGCGCAGTGCAACCGGGAAGAAAACAGCTGAAGCCGAGACGCACCTTAAAACGACGAATCATACGGGGACTGTTTATGTGCATTCTATTGATGCTGATGCGCCTGACTTTTCAACCCTTAAAGAAGGCGATGAGCTCGGTGAGTGGAAGAAAGTTCTCGATGCGTATGATGAAATACTCGAGAGCGGTGATCGTGACGTGGTAATCGGTGGTTATAATCTTCTGGCAGATTCTGATAAATACAGCGGAAAAGACTATCAGCATACGGTTCGCTCAAATGTTGTCGATCTTGCTATTAGGCAAGCGGTGCATTCGGTTGAGCCGCTAATGACCTATCCTACTGAGCCAAACTTTATTATTAAAGCAACGGAATACCGAAATGCAGATACTCAGTCTGGTCGCAGCAATGTTTGGGGAAGTGGTGCTTATGAAGGGCGAAACTTTATCGATAATTACATAAAGTCTAAAGGGGCCAGTTCGGCAGATATACACTATGACCCATTGGCTTCTGTGCCTACAGGGGTCGATAAAGGGGGGGCTCGTCTAAAAATTGAAAGCGGTAAACGCTACAATAAGGATTCAATATTGGGGCGGCCTCAATACGACACGACTTCAAAAAAATCTCAACACGTATCTGTCGAAGATCAATACGTGGTTCAAGCGCAATCATGGTCGGGAGCCTCAAGAATAGCAACGGCTTTTCGCTCTGCTTATGCCGCTAAGTCCGGTGGACGATTTACTGGCAGTAAGCAGGAATCTATCGATGCTTTTTCGCCGATTGAACTTATGGTTCAGGCGTTGGTATCCGATGAGCGCTCTGTAACAGACTGCTCGTGGGATGTGAGTGCATTTGATACAAAATATGGTACAACCGTTAGCTCGAATAATATCGATGTGGGCAAAATACTCAAGGCGGTAAAAACACGATTAATGGTATTAGAAAAGCACCCTGATTTTTCTAAGATTGTGGAGTGATGAAAGTTTAAAGAACTTAGAAATAAGTAAAGAAAAGGGTTTTCTCCAATGAAACAAACTTACTGGTGGTTATTGTCCGCCTCAGTGTCAGCGCTACTGATTTTCGTGCTGGTGAGTATGTGGGTTCAGATGAATCAATACGAAGTCGATCCCACGCAACTGGTGAGCGAGCAGGCGACCAATGATTATCTTAAGAAGAATTGGGAAGACAAGCTGAATGATGCTCAATCTGGCTCAGGCAGTACCATCAAGATCAAAACCGGAATCTTTATTCAGTCTCTGCAATTTTTTAACTCTAGCGACGTCAATCTAACAGGTTATATCTGGCAGCGTTATACCAAAGGTGAGCATGATGCGATCAAGCCCAAGCAAGGTGAAGTCGGGTTTATTCTGCCTGAACAGGTCAATTCAGGCAGTGATATTGCCCCCCGTGAAGTCTATCGTGTGCCTGATGGTAATGATGAAGTCATTGGCTGGTATTTTGAGGTGACGCTCAAGCAGCCGTTTGATTACTCCTATTATCCTTTTGACCATAAAACAGTTTGGGTGCGTATGTGGCCCCAGGAATTTTCGCGTAATATTGTATTGGTGCCGGATTATCAGGCCTATAAGGCTACGGGGCTGAATGATATTTTCGGCATTGAAGAGAATATCGTGCTCGGCACGTGGGAGCGTAAGAATACTTATTTTGACTACAAACTTACCAGCTATGATACTGATTTTGGGATAGCCGATTATATCGGGCAGGAGGGCTTTCCCGAGCTTCATTACAATTTTGTGATTAAGCGAAAGTTTGAGAATGCTTTTATTGTTTATCTTTTCCCTCTGTTTCTTGTTTCGGCGTTATTATTTGCCGCATTGCTAACCGTCAGTGCGAAAGAAGAGCTTTCGAGTCGACTCGGCTTTAGTACCTCGGGTTTTATAGGCGCCAGCTCGGCGTTATTTTTTGTTGTTATGTTGGCGCATATTCAGTTGCGTGAGCAGTTTGCAGGCACAAGCATTGTCTATATCGAGTATTTCTACATTTTGATGTATGGGTTGCTTGTAATGGCGACGGCCAATACCTACTTATTCTCTATAAACGCCAAGGGTTGGTGTAAAATTATTTTGTATGATGACAATATCATTCCCAAGGTCGCCTACTGGCCGGTCGTGCTGGGGAGTTTGATATTGATCACATGGATGGTGTTGTAGGCGATGGTGTGCCGCAGGCGGTAAAAGTTACGACTCTGCACCAGACAACCACTCATTGCCTATAGGGATAACGGAGTCCGGAGGGGGATCGTCTCGCCAGTCAGTTGGCAGCACATCTTCCGGTCACGTCATTAGCTTATTGTTACTGAAGGAAATCGTGCAAAGTATAAAATGATTCAACACATCAACCCGGTGTAAATGGATAAGCTTTTCAAGTGCGGCTACTGCAATAGAATCAGAAGCGTAAATAACGGATTCACCCTTGCTATTCCATCGGCCACCGTAAAGTTTAGCGCTTTGAGGATCTAGTGGTTCTGAGGCGTACTTTTTCTTTATCAATCGGTCTTACAAGCCGCGCGTAGTCTGGATATTAATACCTATTTTGATCGATGCTGTTGCGCGAAAGCTGGATGAGCTCCCAGTGTTGCCTGCCGATAAAAACAAAAAATGCGAGAACAAAAAAATAGCACAAAGTTAAAAACTTCCATGACTGTCTGGCGAATCATAGGAAGATGGTGCTGGCGTTTTTGTACGACTTCTCATTGCCCTTATTGCTTACCATTTTCCAGATTTAAGACCTGTTGACTTAAAGACAATAGTGAATGATGAATGAGACGGGGTCATTTGATTTCTCCCGATTCGAAACCTTTTCTATCTTTCATTCGTTGTTACAGTGGATTTTTGATAGAGTGATAGGCTGTCCCATTTCCATGAAGATACTGGTTACTTGGGGGCGCATATGATTTTGCTGGGGATTTTTAGAGCTTCTAAAACCTTACATACGGAGCGGTAACTATGAGCTTAAAGACAATATTTGGTGGACTTACTGGAATTGCCATCGTCACGCTGGTTGGTTGTGGTGCTGGAGAAGAAGAAGGAAGTGACCCATCCCCTTCCCCAAGTGTTGATAATGTCACCCTTGGCGGCACTGCGGCAAAAGGTATTATTAATGGCGGCAATGTAGTGGCCGAGGAGCTGGATACCAGTGGCGCCATCATTGCCCAGATCGGTAATACCACTACCGCTGCTGATGGCAGTTACACGCTTACAGTGGATAATAATTATGCTGGTGGGCCTATTCAGGTCACGATCAACGCTGATGCAGATACCGAGATGAAATGTGATGTGCCGCTGGGATGTGGTGTACGTACGGACGACATTGGGGATACCGACAACAACATCGATTTCAGCGAATGGTATAAACCCGGTAATCTGACAATGGTCGCTCTGGTTGCTGAGGCGGCCTCCGGTGACACTATCGATGTCAACATCACGCCTTACACGAATCTGGCCGCCAATCGCGCTATGGCAGCAGGTTCACTGACCGCTGTTGAAATTTATAATGCCAATTCCGAGGTATCCAATTTGCTCGGTGGTATTGATATTCTGAATACCCAGCCTTTGGATATTACGGACACAACGGCAATTAGTGAAAATGACGACAGTACGACCGTTGCTTATGCCGCTTTTTCGGCCGCTATCGCTGCACTGGCGAATACCAGCGGGGGTAACCCGGATATTAATGCTGCCCTCGAAATTCTGTCGAACTCGTTCAATGGTGGCACTATTATCGGAGATGATGCGGGTACGGCGATGGATGACAGCACCATATCCCTGCAAGAAATTGTCGATGCTGCAACGAACGCTCTCGCCGAAACGGGCAACGCAGATACTTCCGGGGCCTTTAGCGCATTACAGGCAAGCATTGATGATGCGTCTGGCAACAGTGTTGATCCACAACCCAGTGAAACCGCAGGCGATACTGCATTAGCCAAGGTTAAAACTTTTGTCAGTGACGTTCGTACCTGGGGTACCGTTGTCGAACAAGAACTCAGATTTAACGGTGAGGCTTTCAGCAAGCAGGTGGATTTAGCATCAACCGCTGCTGACGCCAGTGTGGAGTTAGTCATTGGCCCTGCGTTTGAGCATACGATCAACGCAATATTCAAGCGTCTCACTGATACAGAGGCCACTGATCTTAGTGCTGACGTTTACATGATGGGAATGCCGGAGGACCCACAATTTGAGTCTGGCACCATCACGTACGCTGATGGCGTTGTAACGATCAGTAACGGAGTCATTGATGGTGTTACGGTTGATATAAGCGTACAGCTACCCGACGATGGCACAACGGTAAATTCAGCGCTCACTGCCAGTATCAACTCGGCAACATTTATGAGCACATTGAGTGATCTCACCATTAGTAGTGGTACTGTTTCGGCTACCCTGGCTACGCCGTATCTCGTGGATTATAACGCACTGAAAATGGGTACCGCAGATGACCCTGACATCTCGGGCGGTTCTGTCGATTTAACCGTGGCGCTAACTCAAAAAGGGGAATCAGGAGGTTCGCTGACTTCACCTGTGACCTTTGTGGGCTCATTGGCGACCACGCTGGTTAATCCTATTAAAGATGACATAACGGGTGAAATAATCTGGCTGACACCCAGTACGTTGACTTTGGCCGGCAATGTCAGCGATACCATTGGCAATAGCTTTGATGCCAGCCTCACAGCCAATATCAGCAATGCTGAGAACTTTGAGCCTGTTGGAGAGCTGAGTTCTGGTGATGATTTTGTTCTGGAAGATGCGAATAACTGGCTCGCTGCCACTATTGGCCTTGACTTTAGGTTGAAACTGGTTGGGTTACCGGAGGCTTCTGTCAATATCAGTGGTGATCGCACAGATTTTGAGGAAGGTACCGCAATGATCACTATCCGCTATGATGGTCGGCAGATTGTTATTGATGGTGACTTCACTGACAGTTCATCAACAGGCAGTGTGGCAATTACCAATCAGGATGGCATAACCATGTATATCGTGGGTGCGGACTTTGATGCATCATCCGGTGACATTGAATACAATGGTCAGGTCTATGGCAGCATTACCGAGTTAAACAATGGTATGACAAAAATCACATACATTGATGGTACTTTCGAAACTCTGTAAGACCTGTTATTCACCAACAATTATCCGGGCGGCCCATGTGGCCGCCTTTTTTTTTGGAAAATTGATGAGAAATTTTGTTTTCATATTGCTGCTTTCTTGTTTAGGGACATCCATATCAGGTGCTGATACCTGTACATATGATACTTATCGATGGAATACGTTGACTAAAAATGCTGAGGACTATAAACGGATACAAAAAACCTATTCCCAATTAACGGAAGAAGAAATTGATGAATTAACAGGTTGCACGGTATGCCTGGAGGATCAGGTTGACGTTTTTATTGAAAACCTTCCGCCCTTTAAAGTCTGTAAACATCTTGCAACAGATGTGAAAACCGCATTAGAAGAATCCATTTTCTTAGGTCAAATAATAACGGAGGTTGTGGGTTACCGGGTCGGGAAAACAAAAGGTGGTGTTGATGGGTTGGGAAGCCGAACTCAATTTAGCAATCATTCTTTTGGTTCGGCGATTGATATTAACCCGCAATTTAACGGCCTATACAATAACTGTGTCGACTACAATTCAAGTTGCCGTTTAATTAAAGGAGGAGCATGGAACCCTGCTCGTGCAGAATCATTAAAGGCCGATGCACATATTGTGCGAATTATGAAGTCTATTGGGTTTAAATGGGGTGGTGAAATTGCAGGAAAACAAAAGGACTTTATGCATTTCTCTATATCAGGTTATTAGAAAGTCAATTAAGGGATAAATCACCTTGTTAGCACTTTGACTACTGAAACCGTCATTCCAGCATGTTTTTAGCTGGAATCCAGGGGGGGGTTAAACTCCCGGCAAAATGCTCTAGCACATTGGGAGCTTATGTTGTCGTGGCACTTGCAACGGTCCATGTGATGTGCCTTATGCTATTACTTCATCAACTGGCAACATTTCCCACCCACTACGTACCGTAAGAATGGAAATTTGATTTTGTTCGATTCTGTAGATGATACGATAATTTCCCAATATTATTTCACGGTAGTTCTCTAATTTGATTTCAGCTACAACGCGCCCACTACTCGGAAAATCTTCAAGGCATCCGACAGAATCAAATACTTTTTCCACCCACTTTTCTGCTGCTGATGGTTTATCTAAAGCAATGTACTCAGCAATTTCTGACACTCGCTCCACCGCTAATGGTGACCATACAACCATCACTTACCAAGCCTCTCTAACACTTTCCTCTTTGCATCAGCATGTAGTATCCCCTCCTTTGCTTCTATTTGAGCCGCAGCCAATTCTAGATCCTCATATAACTCAATTTTCTCTTGCATTGCTTCGAATTCATTCGCATCAAGTAGAACAGCAACACCTTTTCCATGCTGGGTTATCACCAAAGGTCTTTTAGTATCATGGACTTGCTTTAAAAAGGAGGCTACACCAGAACGAAACTCTGACATAGGACGTATATCTTCATTTACTTTCAGTCTACGCATAAGTCACCATTCATGTACATATTTAGGTACAAAGTAGCGTACATTTTAATGTTCGTCAATGTGCGTTTTTTGAGCATAACGATTCCTGATTACCCACAACTCTCAGCCATTGCACAGCAATGAAAGCAGGCTGTAAGGTTAGCAAATATGCTATAGCACTTTGAGTGATGTGGTTTGCTATAGTGGATTTTTGCCTAAATACTCATGAGTAAAAATGTTACCGCCTATTGTTACTTATAATCAATTGAATACCCTTCGATTGATTTTTAACAGAATGGCTGAGAGTTGTGGGTAATCAGGTAACGATTTAAGCAAGGGGCTTTTAAAAATCCCAGCGAGTGGCAACGAGCTGTTTGTTAGCCATTTTTATTTTAGAGGCTAATTTAACGGTCCCAGCATCAGCCTTCATGCGCAACTTAAGCTTGGCAATAGAGCTCGAAATATTACTTGTAAGTTTTAATTCTAAAAAAATAGGTATTTTCGTATTCTATTTCATAATTCCACCTAGATTCGCTTTTGGTGTTTCTATCAATAAATCGTAATGATTTTCCATTAGGCAGTATGCATAAAATCGGGCATCAAACCTTTCGTCGCTTTCTTTCAAACACTCGAGAAACGCCTCAAAAAAGGGTTGTCGTGAAAGATCTTCTAGCAGCTATTATTGTACATGACAAAATAGGATTGACCCCTTTATGACCTCTACAGTTAAGAGAAAATCATCATTCTCCAAGAATTTTTCAACCAACTCAGGTTCGCTGGCAGGAACAGCGCCAAACGGGGAGTTTTTTGGGCAGTTGTACAGGGCCGAGTGTGCGGGACAGATCGCTGACAAGATTAGGCTCGGGAGATCTCACAAGAACCTTGGTTAAGATTACGGATAGTTGGTAATATGGTGGCGGGCACGCATAACGCATGCCCACCACTTTTTAGGGAGGAAAGTATGAACAACATAGGATCGATGTATTTACGGGAGGGCGTTGTCGCGAATCCTGTCAACGAGCAATGGTCAATCGTAGATTCCAGACGTATCAAGGATGGCATATTTCAATTTAGCCATGTTATTTGGGCACCAGGGCGGAAAAATCTTGATAAAACCGAATATTTATCTATAAAGGTTGTTGGCGGAGAGTTGAGATTGGAGCAATATTGGGCGCCTGATGGGATTCTGCGTATACGAGAGGTGTTAATTGTTGAAATCATCAGGAGCGATAAAAGGCTGGATGATATTCTAAAGACCAAGGATGAGCCCCAGTTCTTGATGTACACGAGCGAGGACAGCAATATTTACGTAGGTAATGGCAAAGGAAATTTCAGTTTTGTATGTACTCTGTCCGAAGATGAATGTCAGACATTGTTCGGAACTGTTTTTAAGCCATTTAGACCTAAGCCAACAGAAGGAAAGTTAGTTGACGTTTGCAAAATGCGCCTACAACGAAGTGAATACCATTTAGAAGGCACATTTCGGTGTAATATGAAATTGGTGCCTAGTGACTATGATGTTAAAAGGCACGTTATAGAGAACAGCGACATCATGATATTCGGAGAGGCTAGGTTAAACTTAGACGGACAGCCTAAGAGTATTGTAGATCTGGGTCTGAACTGTGGCATACATTGAGATGGAAAAAACTTGACCGTTTGCTAGGGTCTGTTGACGTTTTGAGAATTCAGGGGTCATGAGAATTCAGGGGTGTAGATCAGCCACTGACAAGAAATAGAAAAAAAATCCAAACCGGATTTCAGAATAATTAGCATCAAGGGGGTATAAGTACCCAACCAATAACAATTTAACGAAAAAATGGGATATGGGATAATACTGCTTATTTAAAGGGTGATATCTCTTCGCGATTTATGTACGGAAACTGACTAGCGAAGAAAGAGCGTACTCCTACCCATGCTCATCTCTCTGTGTATTCACACCCCACCAACCCCCCTGGTTCCCACGG
>Ga0316204_10002695_pt1 | contig 38963 bp, 35 predicted proteins | sample 6monrhotite_MG_2_FD_205661 | JGI IMG/M metagenome (GOLD analysis project Ga0316204, IMG submission 205661) | Microbial mat bacterial communities from mineral coupon in-situ incubated in ocean water Damariscotta River, Maine, United States -... | ecosystem: Environmental > Aquatic > Marine >...
TTCTGGTTGATGCTCTCAAATTGCGCCACCACCTTCGGTACAACGAAGGTCAAAAGGGCAACAATTACGAGCAATGCAGTTACGGCAAGACACGCAGGATAAATCAAAGCCGTTTGAATTTTTGATCGGATTTGGTTCGCGCGTTCCTGGTGGTCTGCAAGCCTTTCAAGAACCACCGGCAGTGCGCCGGATTTTTCGCCAGCTGCCACAACGGCGAGATATAGCTGGTTGAAGTTTTTTTTGTGCTGAGCCATTGCTTCCGACAAAGTGTAGCCTTCTGCAACGCTGCCCCGGATAGCCAAAATCATCTTTTTTAGCGGCGGCTTTTCGGTTTGCTGAGCGATCGTGGCAAGCGCTTCTTCAATAGGTGCAGACGCCCCGACCATTGTTGACATTTGCCGCGTAAATAGGGTGATATCCCGGTGCGAAAGTTTACTGGAAAGCGAGCGCGAGCTGTTCGGTTTTTCTGATGTAGCAGTTTTAACCTTTACCGGCAGCAGCTGCTTTTCCTGAAGTTTATCACGAGCTGATTGCGCGCTTTCTGCACTGATAAAACCGTTGCGGTTTCTACCCTGATTATCCAGCGCTTCATATTCAAACGTCTGCATGGCGCACCCGGCGTTCCAGCCCACAAACTCGTATCACCTCTTCTACGGTAGTATTGCCTTTCAATACTTGAGCGTAGCCACTTTGCTCAAGAACCTTGCTCTCTTTCCTGGTATGAGAGGCTATATCTTGCTCACTGGCATCGTCGTGGATTAACTGCCGTAAAGTTCCATCCATTACCACCAGTTCATAGAGGCCAATTCTGTCCAAAAATCCTGTCTGTTGGCAAGTTTCGCAGCCATGTTCCCGATAGATAGGCTTGGCATAGTCGGCAGGCACGCCAATCTGTTTTTTAGTAATTTCGTCTGGGAAAAATTCTTGTTTGCAGTCTTCACACAGCTTTCTCACCAATCGCTGCGCCACAATCGCTTTTATGGCGCTTGCAAGCAAGAATGGCTGTATGCCCATGTCACGCAGCCGCGTGATCGCACCAACTGCACTATTCGTATGGACTGTGGAAAGAACCAAATGCCCGGTCAAGCTGGCTTGCACGGCAATGTCTGCCGTCTCCACATCACGGATTTCACCGACCATAACCACGTCTGGATCTTGGCGCAGAATGGCCCGAAGGCCCATTGAAAAGGACATGCCAACCTTTGTATTCACCTGTGTTTGACCAACTCCATCAAGGCCGTATTCCACCGGGTCTTCGACCGTTAAAATATTGCGCCGCCGATCGTTCAAAATTGTTAACGCTGCATAGAGCGTTGTTGTTTTGCCTGATCCTGTGGGTCCAGTAACCAACAAGATACCGTTGGGCTGCGCCAAAACGTCCTTAAGACTTGCAAGGTCTTCTTCGGACATGCCGAGAGCCGTTATGTCATAGCGCGCCTGTTCACGGTCTAACAGACGCAAAACAACTCGCTCTCCGTGTTGGGATGGTAGTGTAGATACTCTGACATCCACATATTTCCCGCCCATAGTTAGAGAAATTCGTCCGTCTTGCGGTACTCTTTTCTCTGCAATGTCGAGCCGCGCCATCACTTTGATCCGCGACACCAACATCGAGGCTATTTTGTTGGGTAATGTATGAATTTCCTGTAACACACCATCAATGCGAAGCCGCACCAGAAGCGCGTGCTCATAGGGTTCAATATGAACATCAGACCCGCGCAGTTTTACAGCTTCAGCAATTAAACCATTGATAAACCGAATAACAGGCGCATCATCATCGCCTGCCAACAAATCCGCGGTTTGAGGGATGTCATCCACCAAACTGTCTAGGCTTTCTGTGCGGTCAAAGTCATCTGAAATTTCGCGCGAGGACATGGCCGTCAACGCGTATTTTTCGGATAAATATTTGTCGAATTCAGTTGGGTCCAAAGTAAGTAGCTTGAGTGGGCAGGCGAGCGAACGCCGTATTTCTATAAGTACGGCGGGACTGAAAGTCTCGAGGTGGCCAATTGTTGCAACATCATCCATGTCGAGTAAAATAACGCCGTTTGCTCTGGCGAACTTATAGCTCAATATGGGATCAGCGTTTGGCATCATCGGCCTTCTAGGGCTTATCTATAGCAGCAGGTGCGGAGGGTGCCTCAGGTGGTGTTGTGCCGAGCACTTCTCTTAGTAGCCGGTCAATTTCCGCTTCCTGATCACCGCTGCTTTGAATTTGTTCGCGCCGCATATAATCGTATTTCCTGGCAGTAACGTCTTCCATTTGAGCCGCATCACGGATGATTATTGGCCGCAGAAAAACCATCAAATTCCTTTTGACGCGCGATTTTCTTTCGCTGCGAAAGGCGCGCCCGATAAGAGGGATATCACCTAAGAACGGGATTTTATCAAGCGTGATTTGCTCGTCCTGCTCTATAAGACCGCCTAGCACTATGATTTCACCGTCTTCAGCGATGACGGTGGTTTCAATCTCGCGTTTGTTCGTAATAAGCTCACCTGACGAAGGGCCAGTAGTTCCTGAGATGCTTGATACTTCCTGCTTAATATAAAGGCGGATATTTTTACCGGCGTTGATCTGCGGGCGAACCTCTAATTTAATACCAACATCTTGCCGCTCGATTGTACGAAACGGATTAGAGTTATCGTTACCTAGCGTTTCACCAGTTGTGATTGGAATTTCTTGACCCACGATCAAACGCGCCGGCTCATTATCAATGGTCATCACAGACGGTGTTGACAGAATATTCGAATCCACGTCCTGGTCTAACGCGTTTAAAATAACACCAAAAACGCTACCGTTCGCCGTGCGGGTTGCGACCCCGCCTGAATAGCCAAAATTGTTAAACAAAGAATCGAACGCTGCTTGCCGCAGTGTATTGCCTTCCTCTGTTCCCGCTGCACCATCAAGAAGCGTCGCGCCAGTCGCCGCCAAAACATTTGAGGCTGTGTTGGAATAGCTGGCAGCAGAAAAAGGGATTGTATTGTTGCCGCCGCCTGAAAAAACATACTGTAGGCCAAGCTCTTTTGCAGCCCGGTCTGACACTTCAACGATAATCGCCTCTACAAGTATGCGGGCCCTCGGGATATCAAGTTGCTGCACAACATGCGCCAATGTTTTTTGCATTTCGGGGTCTGCGCTTATCACCAGCGAGTTTGTTGCCTGGTGAAAGGAGACGCTTGTCCGCCCCGGGCCCTGTGCCACATCTTCTCCTGTGCCAGACACGGCTCTGCTCACCTGTTCAAGCATAGGGACCATTTTTTCTGCGTCCGCATGCTGTAGATAAATAACCTTAATCGAGCCGGTGTGAATATTCTTCTTGTCTAGCGCTTCAATCAGCTCGACAGTTTTATCGACGAGTGCGGCCTCGCCTTTCACCAGAAGCATGCTACTGCGTGCTACAGGAACCAGATTTAAGTTTGCGTCGCGCCCATTTTGCTCTCGGTCTGCCCCTCGAAGCCGGGCAATAGTTTCGGCCATATCAAGCGCAGACATATTTTCAAGCGACACCATTCTCGTAACAGAAGTATCAGCGTCCAGGTCCCTCACAATTTGCCGGATACGTGCCATATTGCCCGCATAATCAACCACAATGATAAAATTCTGGCGCTGCTGCGCTATGACCCGGCCCAACCTATTTACCAGTGGCTTTAAGGTGTTGAGCGCAATGATAGGATCAAGCGTGTGAAGCCTGAATATTTCTGTCACCAATTGGTCACCGCCAGCATTATCTGCAAGTGCTGTTCGGTCCAATATTGCAGATTCTTCTGGCACAATTTTATAAACACCGTCTTGCGAAGGCACCGCGGTGAAGCCGTAAACCCGCAGTGTTGAGAGAAAGATGTCGAAAACGCGCTCTCTCGGCACTGGCTCCTGAGCAATGATCGTAACCTTGCCGTTAACCCGCGGGTCAATAATGAAGGTTTTGCCTGTCATTCGGGCAACGTCTTCTATTACTGCGCGAATATCGGCCTCACGGAAGTTTAATATTCGGTCCTCCGCTGAAACGGACCAGCCCCCAAAAGGAACCAAGCATAAAAACAACGCTGCAAACAACATTGCTTTTTTGATAGATAAAAAAATTACCTTCATAACTCTTACTCGGTCCTTCAGGCTGGGGCTTGTCACTATTTTATTTTAAGGCGTTTGATTAACCTTTTTTGGTTCGACGCCGTCAAGGTAAAGTTGTTCTAATACACCCGAATGTGTGATGTGGATACGATCAATAAAAACATCTGTCAGTATAACATTTAGCATGAGCTGGTCGCCAATTGCGTAAGAAGTTTCTGGAACATCTGGCACGTCGATAATAGCGCTGCTTTTACCCGTATTTCCAACATGAACACCACGCAACACTAGCCGAAGATTAGTAATAGGAATGCCTTTGGAACTTTGGGTGGTTCTAAAGTTTGTATCCAGGGGGGCAAAAGGTAAAGTCTCGGCGAGGTTTCTAAAATTTTTGTATTTTTTTTCGGCTAATAGTTTGCCCGGGTTGTTATCACGAGCAAACAGACTCACATCGTCTGAAAAGTCGGGGGCCATGAGAGTGCGGACTATCGCTACAGCAAACAAGATAATTGCCAATAAAAGCGCATAATCGATCGCTAAAGAAGGCGAAAATCGCTCGTTCTTGATGCCACGCCAGTCAATGCGACTGAAAAATTGGGTCTTGATCAATGTATGTGCCCCTCTCTGTGTCGTGTGTCTACTACCGCTTATAACACGGTAAGAGCCACACAGCCTTTTCGCCTCCCCCTCAGAAAGCACTATCATTAATGCAGTCCAATAAACCGTATTTCTGCGTCTGGGTAAATGAGAGAATTACCATAACTGACATAGAGTACTAAACAGTAAGGTCATAGACGAATTGTTGCTCCGACGCCTGCGTCAGAGCAACAATCATTTCATATAAAGAACGTCAGATAAAAAGGCTTAATGGTCTGCCGATGCTTCTACCAAATATACATGGTGTATCCAGTAAGACCCATCTTTGCCCGCCGCAACCCACATTTCACTCCGGCCATTTTTTCTGACACGAATACCCATGGAAGGAGGATCGCTTGGTTTGCCATTGCTTGGCGCACTAGCGGCACTGCTGGTGTCGAATGTGTTATAGCTATCCAGGTGCCCATACATAGCGGCCAAAGTATCATAGTCATGCGCATTTGGCGAAATGCTCTGAGGATCCATGGAATAGTCCATGCAAGTCATCTGGCTGGAACCGTCAACACTGGTGTGATCCAGGCCCAGAACATGACCAATCTCTTGACACATAACGTGACGCTTCTCGTCAGGAGTCCAGTAAGACGAATAAGTGTCATTCATCTTGGCCGTGCCTTGCGTAATATGGCTATTGCTGTCGATGTTGATGGAGGCGAGGCCAAGCCAGCCGTTACGGCCATATGAGGCGTTACAAACGCGCATCTGCCCCGAAACAGCGTTGCAGCGCTTACGCGCTCTCTTGCTGTCATCCGCCGACGCTGTTGCCATGTTGAAAGCCGCTGACTGGTTCCACTCGTCAAGCGAAATGTCATATTCAAATTGCCAATCAGGCGTCACGCTATCAATCACCTTTAAAGGCGTAGGATTGCTAGTTCTTGCCCAATGATAAGTGTTCCAGGTGTTGTTCGCAGACACAGCCGCAGTGATAAGAACCGCAGATACCCCTCCAGCAACCAAGCCCATTTTTGTTAGTTTTGCAAATTTACCCATTATTACCCCTCATACCTGCATAGATACAGGTTAAATTTTTAAATGTTGATAAAAAAATACAACTCAAAACATGCAAGCACGATAGATAAACTTTAGATTAAGTAAAGACAATATTATCTGATATTTTGTTGAATGAATAATTTCAAAGAAAAAAATACTATTTAAAAGTAATATATTAGAATTTAATATTATTAACTAAGAGTATAGAATGCCGAAAATGTGAGAACTCATCACCTAAAACGAAAGTTATTTTATACGTTTACAGTCTAACTACAATCTAAGGTAATTAAATGAGAAGAAATATTTTTGATATTGAGTTTCTAATGGGCGCTGCGCCTTTACATAAGAAACAACCAAATCAACCAAGTGGCAAAGCAAAGAAATACACCAAAGGGTAATTTTGTTGTACTTGCTATTTTTCCCATTGAGACGCTGCGCCCGCCTGCATATAGCAATCCTGTTAAAGAAGCAGCCAGCAAAACATGTGGCAGCGCCTGCCAGCCTAACCACAGACCAATACCTGCCAATAGCTTGGCATCTCCCATACCAATGCCGTCACGTCCACGAAGCCTCTTGTATATTGAATTTAGCGTCGGGAAAAAGAGCAAGCCCGCTGTCGAACCAATTATATGATGGAAGACATCTAGGTCAGGCGTAGTGACTAAATAGACGGCGCCAGAAAGAAAGAGAGTCGCGGTAAGCGAATTAGGAAGACGAAAGCTGCGCCAATCATAAAGGGCGAGCACATAAAGGTTTACAAATAACGCAAGCGATTGCCAAAAAGGAGCGTGTGACAACCAAAACAGCGCGCCCGCCAGCAGCCCTATTATTGCGATGATAAAAGGTTCGAAATCAGATTTTGTGCCTGTACCCAAATCGTTGCCCCTAGCTTACATAGCTTTTGCAGCAGCCTTCGACCCGGCCATTAAAAAAGTGGTGGCGCGAGCTCGTTTCAAATTATGTGTCTGCATTTTGCACAGCCTGAGCGCGAATGCCAGTGCAAGGATGATAGAATACGTTTTTGTACGTAGGGCGGTCTGCCGAGGGGGCTTCGGTCTTAATAAATGCTGCCGGGTGGCAGCAATGTGGCTGTGGTTGATAGTGGGCGAATATGGCTGGCGGCAGGTATCATCGACTCGGCTAGTTATAGTCAGCTCGGTCTCCAAGCGCGACTTTGGGGAAAGGAAATGTGATTTTTTGAATTTTATGCCAATTTATTGCAAAATTCACAAACAATCATAACTATCTGAAATATAATAAGTAAAAGAACAAAATCGTGACATTAACTTAGATATTTATGCAACTTTATGGAAAAAAATGGAAAATACTTCCGAAATTTGCAAATAATGCAGGTATAAGTAGAAACGTTGGGAAGTTGGCTGCTAGAATTTGCTGCTTTCCTGGAGAAATATCAGAAACAAGTGAAGGAGGGATTTGCTATGGATTTTCGAAAAAGTATCAAAAAGCTTCAGCTTTTGGGCTGTGCTGTGGCTGTGGCTTACGTGGGCTCGGTCGGGGCAGTGCAGGCGGGCGACGTGGACAATGATGTGAACTTCACCAGTGACGTCATTTACCAGATTATGACTGACCGTTTTTCTGACGGTGACCAGTCGAACAACCCGGCGGGCAGCCTTTATAGCTTTGACTGTGCGGACTTGAAGAAATATTGTGGCGGGGACTGGGCCGGTATCTCCCAGAAAATTACTGATGGGTATTTGACCGAGATGGGAATCACGGCGCTCTGGATTTCCCAGCCGGTTGAAAATGTGTTTGCGGTTGCGCCCACTGCGGCTGGCGATACATCATATCACGGTTTCTGGGCGCGAGATTTCAAACGCACCAATCCTATTTTTGGCAGCATGGCCGATTTCGAAAACCTGATCTCTGTGTCGCACGCCGCCGGTATAAAAGTAGTGATCGATTTTGCACCAAACCACACATCACCTGCGCGTCAGGGTGATCCCTTTTATATGGAAGACGGCGTTCTGAACGATGACGGTACATTTGTGGCTTCGCTCAACAATGACGGTTCAGGCGCTTTTTATCACAATGGTGGTACAGATTTTTCCACTTATGAGGACGGCATTTATCGCGGGCTTTTTGATCTGGCTGATTTTAACCACCAGAATGGTACTGTGGATGGCTATTTGAAGGACGCTATCAAGCTGTGGCTCGACAAAGGCATCGACGGCATCCGCGTTGATGCAGTGAAGCATATGCCGTTTGGCTGGTCGAAAGCATGGATGAACAGCACACTTGAGCACCGGCCAGTGTTCGCATTTGGTGAATGGTTTTTGGGCACGGGCGAAGTTGATCCCCTAAATCATAAGTATGCCAACGAAAGCGGCATGGGCTTACTTGATTTCCAGTTCGGCAATGAAATTCGCTCAGTCCTCAAGTTCGGCTCCGGCACCTGGAACAACTTCCACGCTATGATCACTGATACAGCCTTAGCCTATCACGAGGTGATTGATCAGGTTACTTTCATTGATAATCACGACATGTCCCGGTTCCATAGCACTGGCGCTGACCCCCGCCGGGCCGATATGGCACTTGCGGTTACGCTTACCTCGCGCGGCACGCCGGTAGTGTATTATGGTACTGAGCAATATATGACCGGAGACACTGACCCCACCAACCGGGGGTATATGACCAGTTTTGATCGTACGACGCGTGGCTATAATGTTGTCAAGAAACTGTCGGCTCTCCGGCAAGCCAACTCTGCGCTTGCTTATGGCGACACTGAACAACGCTGGGTCAATAATGACATTTATATCTACGAGCGCGAATATGCAGACAATGTGGTGCTGGTGGCGATCAACAAGGCTTTCAGTGGCTCCACTAACATCACAGGCCTGTTTACGTCGATGCCAGCAGGCACGTATCAGGATCAGCTGACAGGGCTTTTGGACGGCAATGCGATTACGGTGAATGGTGACGGTTCGGTTAATGCCTTTGATCTAGCCGCCGGCGAAGTCGCTGTGTGGCATAAGGTGGGTGGAGCGTCTGCGCCAACGATCGGCCATGTGGGGCCAATGATGACCCGCGCTGGGCAAACCATCACAATCGACGGTGCGGGTTTTGGTGCCTCTGCCGGAACGGTCCTTGTGGGCGGAAGTACAGCGTCTGTTCTAAGTTGGTCAGATAGTCAGGTGAAAGTATCGGTGCCTTCAGTAACGCCAGGATTTCACAGTGTAAATGTGAATGGTAGTGTGGCTTACACGGGCCTTGAGGTGCTGACCAATAGCCAAGTTTCTGTGCGGTTTGTGGTGAATAATGGGGGCACGGCTGTTGGCCAGAATGTTTACCTGACCGGCAGCGTGCATGAGCTTTCCAACTGGACAGCTACAAGCGCGGGCTCAATCGGACCGTTCTTTAACCAGGTCGTGCACCAGTACCCAAGCTGGTATCAGGACGTTAGCGTGCCTGCAGGTCAAACCATTGAGTTCAAGTTTGTCAAGATTGACGGGCTCGGCAACGTTACTTGGGAAGCCGGTTCCAACCATATCTTCACCGCGCCAGCGAGTGGAACAGCAGAAGTGAATGTGAATTGGCAGTATTAGACTTTTCATCCATTTGAGAGAACGTGGCCGGGTGAGCATACATCCGGCCATTTATTTTGTCTATTCGGCAACAGTCAGGTGTCACTAACAGCTGCACAGCGCTCTTCAATACCAAGTTTCTTGCGCCAGTTAAATACGAGATCAGCATTCAACCTGTTCTGCAAACTTAAGTATTTGTGAAACTCGGTTTTCATCCGGAGGACATAGCCTTCAGTTGCAACATCAAGATCGTGGCACTGCACTATTAGATGTTTTGGATAACTGTTATGACAATGCTGCTATGGAGACTTTATTCAAAACCATTAAACCCGAATTAATCTGGCGACATATTTGGCAAACTCGCAGGGCTGTCGAGGTTGCCATCTTTGAGTATATCAATAGCTTTTATAATCCACGCAGCAAACACTCGGCATTAGGGTGGAAAAGCCCCTTGGCTTTCGAACAATTAGCCGCTTAAATGAGAACTTGGAGCGGAACTAAACCATGACAGGTCCAGTACACTTATGTCGCGCAATGTAGCCTGGGATTAAATCCGCCCAACAAACCAAAAGTATAATGGGAACAGCTTTCCGAGCGCGCACATAGTTCACATATTCATCCGACCACTTGGGGTGTTTTTGATATCTTAGAGGAATATGTAGCCTGGCGACTTCACCGCTCGCAGATTTGAAAACCACCTCCGCAATTCCAGGCGGGGACGTGCTCATCTCAGGCTGTTGCCGAGGCTCGTCAGCATTGAATAACGCGATACCGACCCATATGATGGGCACCATCGACAAAAAGCAACCTATCGCAAACAAATTAAACCGCGTCACCCTAGCCCCCCAGTTCAATCACGAAGCGTTTGCCCGTGCTTGGGTCAGTTTTATGCCTATTCTGCTGTTATTGTCCATCTTCATCAGGAAACAGCGCTCAAAGCTAATGACCGCTTTTGGCGAATTACAGACCCAAGAGTATTATCGTGGGATGGCTGCTTGGTTGTGAAAATCGGACGTCTTAATGGTTGCCTGTACGCTTCCAGTTACCCGCCTAGGTGGTGACACATAGTGGCGTTGCCATCTTGCCATTTAGCCTTTCTGCTGAAAGATCAATGACTTATTCAAAACACCCAACGACGATTGGCGAACACATCCTCAAAAGGCGGTGTGAACTGGAGCTTTTCCAAAAAAACACGGCGAAGCGATTTAACGTCTCAATCTCGACACTGATAGGCTGGGAGAAAGGGTATTCCAATCCTGGAATACGTCACTATCCAGTTATTCTGTCTTTCCTGGAATATGATCCATTTCCTGAGCCAAAGACTCTTGGAGAGCGGATTGTATCATGGCGAAGATGGCATGGCTTAAGTCGCAAACAACTCGCCAGACAGCTTGGTATTGATGAAGCAGCTTTGGCAAAACGTGAGAAGGATGAAACTTCATCTACAGATAAAAAAGCTGCGGAGCTCACGGAGCTTTTAACAAGGAAATTTGGCAATGGGCCTTAAGCTTTAAAGGCCTTCCTAGCGTCCGCTCTGCGTCCTTCACCGGTCAACAAAAATTCTCACCCTAAAAATCACCGCAGCCTTCAGGGCCATTTAGCGTTGGGTTTTGGGTGCTAGGCTCAACGATTAAGCGGCGTTTGTTCCGATGTCTTTATTTTACGTCTATATCCGTTATTGAGTATTTTGAATAAATGGTGAAAAAGCCATCCGCTTCCGCGTTTCCTTCGGGCGCGAAGCCGGTATAAGGGATGTTTTTCTTCCGGTTACGCGGGCTTTCGGCTAGGCCAATAAGCGCAAGCCGCGAAAACCCCTCAATCCTGCGGATAGCGGGTAAATCCGCTTCAAGTTCGGTATCGGGATCGATGTTGTAGCAAATTTCAAAGGCTTCTTGGTACTGGTCCTGTAAGAAAGCGCTTAGTGCTTTGTGTAGCGTGCCCCAATTTAGGATTTCATCATATAGGCGGACACCAAAATCTTCTTGAAGTGATAGCTTCATCCGCGTGACTCTGACTTCCAATGGGTCCGGTCGGTTGCGGTTTCGCGGTCCAACTTGCTGCGGTTGTGCACTTATGTATGCCTGTGATGTCATCTGATTCCTCCGCTTCTTGGACGTAAGCATATCACACATTAAGTAAGCAATACATGCTTACTTAGCTAATATTGTTGTAAATACCAAAAAATAGCCATATTTTGCTATAATTTCTGAGGTATTAGGCAAGAATTCTTCTATCCTGTAAGCAATATAAATCAAGAAAACTAACCAGAAATAAATGTAAGCAAATGTGATTGACTACGAGAAAATTTGTCGATAGAATTGCTTACCGTCGACATGGCTAATTCGCCCGGTCCTAGAAGCTGTTATTTTAGGTGAGTATTTATGACTGGCGGACCAAAGCAGATTTTATTTCAAGAGAGCCTTTCCGCTGACAACAAGGCTATATTCCGCTCTCAAATAGATTTAGCTGAGCAAATTAGGCAAACCCCAGAAACCGGCTTTGAAGACAAAACGGTTGAAAGCATTAGAGTATTCCTCAATCAGGTGCTGTTACCGGCGAGCGCTCCTAGAAGCCGCCCGCTTTCACCTAACTTAAAAAACGCGCTTCATAGGGCAATTGAGAAGCGTCTTGGTGTCAGTCAACGCACAGATGATATTATACGTCGCCTATATGAGGCGTTTGTTGCATTGAAAGACCCAGCTCTCGGATCGCATCCTGTTGACGACATAATCGAGTGGCCAGCACTATTTCAACGGGTTGAAAATGCAAAAACCCATGTGATCTTTACCCCTTCTCCCGCAGAGTCTCGCGCCGGTCAAAGTCACGCAGAGGAGTTAACTCAAGCATTGATCCAACGCGCGCTTGCTACTTCAACATTGGAAGAAGATATCCAGTATCGCTTCTATGTTTTTGATTTTGCCGAAGCCGTTCGAATGAGGGAAATATTGATATTTAAGATTTCGCAAACAGTGGGGCGAGACAAAAAAAAGGCAGAACTACTAATAGAGGATGCGGAAAAAAAAGGGCGGCTTGCCATTAATTCGATATCGATGAAGTTGTGGCATCCACAACTAGTCGTTTTTGATCCAGAAACTCCAAATATATCTGGTTTTGGCCTCTCTTACCATCCAGAAAACGCCGTCAGCGTAAACCGACTTAGCTCCGAGGAATTGAAAGTCTGGTACAAGAAAACGTACCTCCCTCTCAAATCAGGTGATTTTGATAAACGAATTCAACGTGTTAGTATTGAGTAGCGTGCCATAAAGAATGACATAAACATTTGCATGAGCGAGAATAGACTATGAAAAAAGAAACGACCTTTGATTTGAATCCTGCGGGACACAAATATTATTATTTGTGTGCCATGGTTTTTGTAATGTCTTTAATTGTTGCCAATACAGTTGCAGGAAAGATCGTGTCGGTCGGCTCGTTCGCTGTAGCTGCTGGTATTGTTGTTTTCCCTATTTCATACATATTTGGAGATGTTTTGACGGAAGTCTACGGATACAGGCAAACCCGAAAAGTTATCTGGACAGGTTTCTTGTGTTTGATAGCCATGTCTGGACTGTATTACCTAGCTTCCGTTCTGCCACCCGCCCCTTTCTACACTGGAGAGGCTGCATTTGATCAGGTATTCCAGTTTGTCCCAAGAATAGTTCTGGCATCTATTTCAGGATATATCGTCGGATCATTTCTCAATGCCATTGTAATGTCCCGAATGAAGGTAATGACAGATGGCAAGTGGTTATGGCTGCGCACGATTGCATCCACAATAGTCGGGGAAGGCGCTGACTCGTTTATTTTCGCGTTAGTTGCATTTTATGGAATTTTTGCAACTTATGAGCTCTTTCTGGTTGGCTTCACAGGCTTTGTGTTGAAATCGTTATATGAAATTCTGGCGACGCCGATTACCTATGCAATTGTCGGCTTCCTCAAAAAAGCCGAGGGCGTTGACAAATATGATCGCGAAGAATCCTATACTATTATTTAAAGAGAGAATATGACAATGGTACCGAATGCTCCACTGCCGGATTATATTGAAGCTTGGAAAATATTCCGTCTTGCTTCGAATGAAAACGAGGTATTTGGAACGTATTTGGCTTCAAAATTTAATAAAGCGGCTGGCTCTGATTTTTCTGTCCTAGATATTGGTACTGGCGATGGCAAACTACTTCAAAACGCGCTGTTTCGCTGTAAAAGTAAACCCACCAAGGTCACGGTTATCGAACCAGACCAAGAGTTCTTGGGAGAGTGTCAAAGGAATTTGTCGATTTCTTCTCTATCGGAAGATATTGAATTTGTACCGTCCAAGCTATCTGAAGTGGATGCCAGCAAGCTCACTGGTCATTCTTTTGTTATCGCCGCGCATGTTTTGTACTTGATTGACTGGAGCGAATTTAGACCTCTTGTCGAGGATTTAACAGACGGCACAACTATTCTAATAATTGCAGATTCAGACGATTCTATTTTTTCGAAAATTTGGCGCAAAACAGCACCTCAACATTATGACCGTCTACAGGAGACACTGTCCAATTTGCGCAAGCATTACGCTCACCTCATCAAATCAGAGACACCGAAATCATCAAAATTAATTGACCCTGGATATTTTAGAGACGACATACGAGACATGATACTTTCGCTGCTATCTTATACAGATGTTCGAGACAAAGACTCGGAAACATACGACTGGGTACAGAAAAAAGTTGCTGAGCATGTAGATAATGGACGCATTAGTTGTGATTGTCAGTGTATAGAGTTACGGCTTTAGGTGCCTGCTGCAGAGCATGATTTCAGGAATGGCTCGTTGTGGACGTGCCTTAAACGACATGTCCTTCAAGAGGGTGGTTTCCAGTATGCCAGCGGGCTGGCTCTATTGCCGAGCCGGTAATGACGCCTTTAGCGGGCACAATGAAACATAAAATAATACCAATGAGCAGAATTCATTTTTTCAGTGACTGCGCGATGATCGCAGTTATAGCTTCACGCTGGCATGATTCTCGTTCAAGGCGGGTTTTTGCGCGACTCACGTTCACCTTATACCCTCTCACCGTCTGATGTTCCTGCTGTTCCGGACTGCGTGGTGTATCCAGAAAATCAACAACGCACTCAGGCGTGACAAATGATATATTTGCCAATTCGTCAGCGCTCAATTCTTGCGATATATATTGTTCAAGCGCCTTCAGACGCTTAGGCTCAGCAGCAACAACAAAGACCTGTGTATATTCAGCTTCCAAGCATTTCCGTACATTCCCGAGTTCGTGAGCTACCGTTGTCGTAACCGAAATCTCACATGCAATCTTCATTTGCCCTCGCTCAAGAGAAACGTCAACACGACCTGCTCCATCCCGCGTCGATTTCTCAACAATAGCCCGCCACCCGCGCTCCTCCGCACACCTTTTGATAAGCGCCTGTATGTAAACATGCTTCTGCCCGCCTTGCCCCATTGGAGAAGGTTCAACCGGTACTGACTGTTTGCGCCTGAGCCGTGGCCGGGATGCCTCCACCGTTACATCCTGCGATTTTTCATTTTTCACCCTCGTCACTTCTTTTTCGATCGGCAGCTCCATTGGTTCTGACGACGGCACATCTTCGGGAACAACAGGTTGCAAACCGCCCCACTGAACACAGTAGCGATCTCTATTTTTGTCAATAATGCCTTGATACTCCGCGCCAGACAACGTTGGCTGCCGCTCCACAGCACCCAACGGCACAAATAACGTCACTGATTTCACAGTCACATTCCGTATCCAGCAAGCAAACTCGGTCTCGTCTTTCCGTTTTTTTATGTCCTGTAGGAAATCTGCTTGGCACCGCATCTCTTCAGCGAATGTACGAGCATCTTTGGCGCTCACACCCCCGATGAGCTTGGTGGAGGTGTTGGTCATCATGGTAGACCGTAAGACGGGGGAAAGCTGATCCAGCGTCTGGTGCGCGGACGTAAGAGACACCTTATATTTCCGTGCCTGAATAAGCAGATCACTCACACTCTCATCAAAATATTCCTGAGCTTCGTCCACATACACATAACAAGGTGTGCGTTTGTCATTGGGTATTGTGGCGCGCTCCATCGCGGCCTGTACGATCATACTGATGAAAAACCGCCCCAACACCTGGCTTCCATCCTCTTTGAGTAGGTCTTTGGATGTATTGATCAATATGATCTTGCCGCTATTCATCGCATCAAATAGATCAAGGCTGCTTCGTGCCTGTGAAAACATCCGATCAAGGGTGGAATGAGACAACACGCTCCATAATCGTCGTGCAATCTGCTGCTTTGTCGCCGCAAAGGATCGGCTGAAAAATTGTGTCTCAAAGAAACGCTGAGTGGTTGCGTCCAGTTTCGCCACATAAGGTCGAAAAGGTTCCGCATCCTCCATCAACTCCCGCATAGTATGTATGGTGGCTCCCGGAATCACGAGCATGAGGCGCGCTAAGTACTTGAAAATCACACCCTGTTTGTCAGTGAGTTCAGCACCCAAAAGCGCCCCAAAGAGATAGCTGTATAGGGCGATGATGCCATTAAGAAGCTTCTCACGCTCGACAAGACTATATTCGTCCATACGATCCTGCTTGCAGTCGAACATATTGAGAGCAACCGGGTATTCGATATCGGCAGGATCAACAATCACCAGTCGAGAGGCCAAACTATCCTCTGCATCTGGCGCAAACAGCGCCAATCTGGATAACGTCCGGATCATATCGCCTTGACTGTCTATGACAATCACCGACCGCCCATCCTTCTGCGCTTTCAGCAGGTCTTGATAGATCAAAAGCTGAAGTAACTGTGTCTTACCGTGCCCGGTACCGCCGAGAATGTGGCAATGCTCAAATCGGACGTCATCAGGGATTGCAAATGGCAGCGGATGTGAAAGCAGCAATTCAAACGCGGTTCCGCCAAAGAACGTATCCACCAACTCCAGGTCGGTAAGACCCTTTGCTTCAATTGGGGTGAGAAAACGCGTTGAAGCCTTTGGTTTTTCGCCTCGTTTTAAACCTGAGGCGCAGTATACATTATCAATCACACGGGCTCGGAGGCCATCAAAGAGCTCCCGACCTTCGAGGTCACTTTCGATAAGGTCACTCATGATCGATTGGAGAACTTGGGCTGGTTGTTCCAACAAAGTCACAAACGGAACCGAAAAGGTTGGTTCATCTTCCTCCTCATTCTCTTCTGACAACTCTGGCATTGCACCATCAGGAAATCCCGACATTACCTTTACCAAGATAAGGACAATGGTTGTCCGCCAAGTTATGAGCAAATTATCACAGTCAACGTAAAAACGGATTCTCCGGCGATATCCTTCACGGATATGGCTTTGGCGTCCCAGTGAGTATTCATCAGACCATTTAAAACTGGGCCGCTCCAAGAAACATTCTTCGAGCATCAATAGATCAATGAGGCGACAACACTGCAAAAGAATCGGCTGATCTGGTCGACACTCTACGATACGGCAGGCATCGATCACACAGTCAGTTGAAAATACGTCCAGATCAAGGTCAGCTAAAGGTGACGTATCGTACAGATGACATGCCTTTTTATAGAGCTCGTAGGTGTCTCGGCGGTCATTGCTATGCTTTGTTTTACCAAGCCAGATATAGTCCCACAACAACGAAAGCCATGACCGGGAAGGCCCTGCACCATCGTCAATTTCATTCGATTGTTTTTGCAAACCGTCCACCGTTCACACGTGTGTCATTCGAACTGGTAGACTTGTTCTCCACCAAACGTAGCTGCGGTATCGAGCATCTGCTTGAAGAAGTTACACCCGCCCAAAATCTTTTCTTCAACATCCATCATAGTGAGGACGGTTTTGCACTGAATATGGACACCTTCAGCCAATAAGCTAACCGAAACGATTGGGTACTTATATCCATCAATCTTCACTTCGCCATCCGTGCCAGCTTCTGGATCACTGTAAAGCGTCGTATAGCCCATGTCGTATTTTTTTACATTGGCCTGCTCTTCCTCAGTCAACTGAGCTTTTACATAAAGCGTGAAGACTTTTTTCGAGCTAAAAAGGCCACCGCTCTCGCCCTGACCGCGTCGCACCAATAATTCCATTACTGCCCCCTTTATGAGTGTTTTATCCCTAATTAAAGTGGAGGGAGTGTATCGTAAATCTTGAGTTTTTGCTACCAATGAGGCAATGTTTCATATCTTTACGTGTATATAGTCGTGTTGTTGTACATTTTTGATCAATGGGAAGAAAAATCATGCGACATATTTTTCATTCATTCGTTGCAATATTACTTATTACGATAGGAGCTCTGGCCGACACTGTCGTGCCAACAGAGCGAGTGACAAACTCGGTGCGTGTTTGGGCTGACCTCGCCAACAGAGACGGCGAGCCAATTGGGCACCTGAGGCCACAAGATACTGCCACATGGCTCGCATCTGTTCCGTACTATTATGAAGTTCGTCTTCAGAGTGGCGAAGTGGGATATGTTGCCAAATCCTATACGCGACGTGTACCTGACCAACCTGTTCCCGCCGTTCAAGGCGATCTCCAGATACATTTCATCAATGTGGGTCAGGGGGACAGTTCCCTTGTCATCTGCCCCAACGGCCAGACCATATTGATTGATGCGGGCACAACGAGTGATTATTCGCCAGATATCGTACAGGCATATCTACTGGATAAAATCGAGCCCTTCGGGTCTGATATCGACACCTTGATTGTCACCCATCCTGACGCCGACCATTACAATCTCATTGGTGACGTACTTGACGGCATTTCTGTTGGGCAAAGCTATTATGTCGGCAACAAATCGGATTACAAATCTCAGACCGCCTACAACTGGATAACAAAAGAACCTTCCAAGTCAAAAAGGCTCAGGTTTAGTGATTTTGATGATCATGCGACACCCAATCCGGATATAAATTGTGGCGCGGCAAATATCTGGATTTTAGCGGCATCGGTCAACTCCAACAGCAGTCGCAAAAACGCGCTCAGTATTGTTTTAATGGTCCGTTACGGTAACTTTGAGGCGATAATGACCGGTGACGCGACACACGCCACAGAGAATGTTGTTTTAGGGCGTTACGCCGCTGATTGGCTTAATGTGGACGTGTTGAAAATCGGCCATCATGGCAGCTTGGCGACATCTACCAGCCCAGCATGGGCATCAACCTTGGCACCTGAAGTCGCCATTGCAAGTGCAGGGAATCGCTATGGCCATCCTCGGAAAGAGGTAGTTGATCGCTTAAGGCCCTTCACAAAAGATGGGCCCGTTCACAATCTTATCAGCGGCGAGAGTATTGGGAGAGGGCGGTATCGCTACACTGAAGCCCCTGAACAGGAACGCATCTATAACACAGCTTCCAGTGGCACGATTGTCGTAGTGTCTAGCGGATCGGGCTACACCATTACTACGGAGGCCTCTGTCCCCTAACATTTTGCGCATGCGCCTCAAACACAGCAATAGCAAAACCGCGAGGTGTTGCACTTCTGATTTTCTTGGTACGTGCGGACGCTCCGCCAAGGCTTTTCCAACCAGGATAATATGCGAGGCTTTGTACTGGACACGCCTTCGGTTGTCGAAACCCATTTCCAGACCAGATGTGTGTGCGCTTCTGGTAGGCGTCACGCGGCGGTATGTGTTTTGGATAGTCTGGATGTTGGTCTTTCGGTGGCAAGTACCCACCATAGTCGCAAGGGTTGAAGCTAAATGCTGACTTACCCATGATACTGCTTGCTGCACCTACAGGATTTTCAAACATCCAAGGAGCACCAGATAGTGCCCCTATCATACGACACTGCTCAAGTACCATTGCCGCCTTTGCCTGAAAATATCTGTCTTTGTTGAACTTACTTTTCCAGTGCCGGGCACCGCTACTAGCCAGATGGGTACATGGTGGAAAACCCATCACCATCGCAACACTATCGCTTCGAATGAGGTATCCGATGAGGTTCAGACAGTCAGGTATGTTGGGCATTTGTGTGTCGGGCGCTATGACCGCGCCAACCGTTCGTAAATTCGGTGTATCACGATGAGAGTTTATACCCGCTGGGTGGAGTGGATCAACAATATACACAATATACCCTGCACGTACCCATGGATCAGCAGCGTACCGGCTTTCATTGCACAGAATGATAACAACATTGCGCTTCATTCCTTGTTTTGAATTATTTCCCCTCCCCGCATAGCAACCAAGCCAATTGCACTAAACGGTTTCGACGGCGCACCATCAATCATCAGTTTGAGATAGATGTGATAATTGGCCTGCCCAATCAAGTCTTCTTGACTGACATCAGGATAGAATTCACGAGACAGATAAGGAGCATCCTTCCCTCCTACCCGAAATGCAATCAACGTCCCGACATTGCCCAGTATAGCAAGCCGTATGCTCTCTGGCACCTGATGCAGATGCTGGTTTGCGAGTGTGAGCCCGACCTTCATCTTCCGCAGCTCGGAGACGGCGTCAGCAAAACTGTCCGTCGCCATATTCTGAAACTCGTCCACGAACATCGAAAACGGCACCCGTTCATGTTCCGGTTGATCTGACCGACTGAAAGCTGCCAACGTCAGCATGGTGACGATAAAGCCACCCAGGAGCGATGAGGCATCCTCCCCTATCTGCCCTTTCGCCAAGTTCACAATGAGTATCTTCCGCTCATCCATGACCTTGCGGAACGAAATAGGTTTTTCTGATGTGGTTAGGATGCGATTGAGCATGGGGTCGGAGAGAAATGCGCCTACCTTATTGATGACTGGCCCAAGGGCGTTTGGTCGGTTAAAACCGCCAGAGACAAAGTCCCGCTCCCAGAATTCTTGTACCTGTGGGTTTTGAATATTCGCGATCACTTGCGCACGAAACACTTTATCCAAGAGAAGCCTAGGAATATCTGCAAGTGTCGCCTTTGGCATATCCAAAAGTGCCAGAAGCGCACTCCTGAGAATGTGCTCCATGTTGACGCCCCAAGCATTGCCACTCCATTGCTTCTTGAATACTTCCAAAATGCCGGACGCTACAAGCGGGCGCTTGTCTGGTGAAACTGGTCGTAGCGGATTACAACCGAACGGTTGCTTGCTATCCGGTGCGTTTAGGTAAATGAGGTCATGTTTTCGGTATGCTGGTATTGACGCTGCAATCCGGTCGGCGCTGTCTCCGTGGGGGTCTAGATACACCAATCCACGTCCAGCTCGGACGTCTTGCATAATAAGGTTTTCTAATAGGGTGGTTTTTCCAGCACCCGTTTTGCCAACCACATACATATGCTGATGTCGGTCTGCCTGCTTAATGCCAAAACGGATACCGCGATTGCGGAAATTGGTGCGAGCAAAATATGATACATCTGATTGCTGGGGTAGCATTGGGATAATTGTCTCTGCAATCTGTGTCATACGCTAGATGACCAGAAAAGATACACACCTTTTACAAACCCAAAATCATCCCACCAGCCCCTGAGAAAAAGTCAATAATTTTTCCACAGGAACACCGACTTCCAGAAAAATCACCGCAAACAAAAAAGCAATGCCCAGCACAATGAGGTAGGCCGGACCTTCAAATAGACGTGGGGGTCAATTCTCTCTGCATAAATTCTTGAATTTAATGATTTGGTAATGCTCGACCATGGAGAAAAATAGATAACAAAAAATGGTGACAGAAGATTAAGATTTGAACTCCACTAAATGGGCCTCATTTAGAAGATACAAGTCACCTCTTGCTCGTGAGCAAGCGACGTACAACTTATTCCTTGTCGACTCTACCAACCCCGACAGGTTTCCTTCAGCAAACAACTTTTGTGTACCCTCGTTCAAGACCACACAAACGTCGCCGTAATTGTTTAGGCCCTTGGATTTTCCCCAGTTATTGCTATAGCAATCGTACTTCGCGTGGTTCCAAAAGAAGAGTTTAACCTTGCTATCATCTTTAAAGAGCAATTTCGCAAATTCCGGGTCTTCAACAACGTGTATCTCTGTATTGTCAGAGCGATGGCTCTCAATTTGAATGCCTAAATTCGTAGAAATAAACTCACAAACATCCGGGCTGCAGCGATGGGTTTTGTCTAGTGAGCTAGGGTCTATATCCAATCCGACCTTTCTAAACTCCGCAACAAAATGATCTAGTCCCTTCTTGTGAAGGTTCTTCCCTATTTGTCCATCGCGGCTGGTGTCGAATGTGTGTTGGAAAAAATCGCCCACAAACAACATATCTAAGTTTGAGGCACACAATCCCATAAGAAGGTTGAAATCATTGGCGGCAAAGTCTTGGACCTCATCAATTAGAAATTGGTCAAAGTACTTTTCTAGCCGTGTGATTGTTTTCGGAATTCCACCAAACTCAATGATTAGTTTTGCCACCCTATTTGCATAAAGGTAGCGGCCCTTTGTCATATAGTGCCGAGTTTTCTTCTTGCCCGGCGCTCCTCGAAAATACTGGGGTATTTTCCACGTAAACGATCTATCTTTGAGCCGATAAGAGAAATAGGGGCGGAAGCAAAATGTGTATAGAAAAGAGAAGTAGGTCAGCAAACAGATATTGCTCGGAACATGCCCAAATTTCCGAATAACCCCCGCCTCTAATGACCGCAGGTTTTCATTTGTGTAGGTCACCACTAAGGAGCGGCGCTCTAAGTCCAATGAGTTCAATATTTTTCGTGTTTTTCCCGATCCCGCGACAGCGAGCACTAACTGTTTAGCCATGTTATTGCATCACTAATATATTGGGGTGCTGTAATCGCAGCGGCCCTGTGCCGTGCCAGCTCATGGGCAGCATGGGCTTTATTATTCAGCATAAATTCCTGGACCGTAAGCGTACGCCGCCCTTCACTGAATTGATCCTCACAAATCGCTGGATTGTCATGGTACACACAAATCTCGAAAGTGCTCCTAGCCTCATCGCTATCATAAAAGACTTGGATGTTGTCATCCGCTTCATAGTCCGAATACCTATCGACACATTTTGTCTGTATGTCACCGTCATTGTCAGTGATCACCGCTGTTTTGGTGCCCAGCAGCTTTGCGATATCCAGATATCTCGGAAAACTAATGCCACCTATCGCAATGACATTTATTCCTGAGCCAAAGAGGTTGCTCCTGGTTGCTGAATGGTAGAAAGGCTCCATTAAAATATACTCAGCGTCTCCTTCAACCAATATGCTCTTTTCCGACAAAACGAACTCAAGCACAGCACTACTTGGTGCTTTCATGAAATAATCTGCTGTGTCGTCGGGGAGGTCGCTTAGTCGTACTGGGGCTCTGTTGAACGGGCCAAATAAAATGGCGTGTCGGAGATCAAGGCGGGAACTCACCAAAGAACTATGAGTAGCCACAAAAATTTGCGACTGACTGGCTTCTTTTATCTCATCGATCAATTGACGCATTTTGGTGTGGCTCAAATGATTTTCCGGTTCTTCAAGTAGTACCACATCAATTGTAGATTTTTTGGAAAGCGCAAATTTGGTTCGGATAAAACACTGATGCCCAACCCCAAGGTTTTCAATGTCGATACCTTCTTTCGAGATAGTGAGGTCTGTTTCTAAATTGGTTTTGCTATTGTTTTTGAGAGAAAAACCCAGACCTTCCTCGATTTCCTTGTTGATATCGTCGAACTGTTCTCGGGCGAAATTTTCCTTCATATGACGATAGCCATACCGCAACTGACTTTTTTGGGTGTCGTCTACGTTTGCGTGGTAGAGGGACTGAACGTAGGAACGGGAGGCATAATCGTTGCTGATTTTAGTGTTATCAATACTTATATGCTGCATTGGCTTGGAATAAGGTGTGATTGATCTACCTCCAAACCCCTTTATCTCTATCGAATAGTACTCATACGGAAATGCCGGGTTTTCTGATGAGATCAATTTCGTTATGTCGTCATATAGACCATGTCTGGGGACACATTTCAGATGGATGCCATATGCGGTTTCATTCTCGGCAATATTTTGATTACCCTCAAACTCATGGCTTCCTTGATCGTTTAGATAGAGATCAATTTGCATATGAGGAAGGTCTTCAAATTTCCTCTCAGTAGAAGCGAGAAACTCGTCTACTACCTGTTGGTTAAGAAGTTTATCTAGCCCGATACTCTCGACACGATTGGGGTTCGCGCCTAATACAAGGTCAACAGCAAGCAAAACTGAGCTTTTCCCAGTATCATTGTCTCCAATGAGAACATTGACGCCTTCATGAAATTCGTCAATCACCCGCTCACGAAATCCTTTGAAATTCTTCAGGTGAATTTTCCGGATAAATTTGTCTACCATCATTTAACTCTAGCAGAGATGTATTTTATTAACCAGTGCGCGAATGTACTACAACTTCCAGTAAAATGGTGAGAATGAGTGGGGGGGGGTTATTCTACCGTCAAACTATTTTTCAAACTCCCTATGCATCCCCTCATTTCGTCCACACAAAGTTCGGAAAGCCAGTCCGTAGGGTCACTAACGGACCAAGAATGGTCTTCAAGAGACTTGAAACCGTTTTGGCATTTAAACTTCAACGTATTTTCGGACAAGGTGAGTTCGGAAAACATCAATTTGCTGAAACCCTCTTTTTCAGCTGGTTTTCCCTTTTCGTAGCTAAGCTGAGCGTTCTTTGCGAGTTCGGAAAGTTCGTACACAGCCTCCTTTCGCTCAATCAATTCGGCTACAGAAGGCTGGACACTCGGCATTTCCAATTTTGAAAGCTGTCCTTCTAATTTCTGTTGTTCTACAACAATGGCCTCCGTGTCATAGACCCTGTCTTTAAGCAAGATCAGCTTGTTTTCTTCCAGATATTGAAGTTTCTCACGAACAGTCTTCGTGCGCCGTTTTCGCTGTGCCTGCTGCTTCTCCTGAGTACGTTTGAGGGGAACCAGAGCAGCACTCAACTGCTTATCAATGGTTTTCTTCTCTTCGTCAGAAAACGCCAATTTATCGATCAGGTGCCCTACGGCACCCTCAAGAAACTCTTGATTGAAACTTCGGTGTTTGTTCAGACAGTCTTTCGTGCACTTAGCCCCATAGTATCGAATACCCTTCATCACATATGGCGTGTAAACTCTATTGCAGCGATCACAGCGGACGAGGCCTCGATAGGGATGGTCGAGTTTTTCAGCAAAATGGACACTGACTTTTCGTCGTGTGAGCGATGCTCCTACTTTTTCAAACAAGTCATCGTCAACCAGGGCGTCATGGCTCACGCTTGGGATCCAGATGCCGGAACTGTTTTTCACGCGACCAGTGTAAAAAGGATTGGTCAGTATCTTATGGATATGGCTGACCCTTAATGGCCGAGACACCTTGGGCAGCTTTACTTCTTCCTCTGCAAGCAACTCGTCACGGGTGCGCGGCCTTCGAGCTGGTACCGTTTTAAGTCCTTGATCCCTTGCCCACTGTGCAAGATCGCTCAGTGCCCACATGCCATCAGCACAAAGTTGGAACATGTCTTTTAATTTTGAGGCTCGGTTCGGATCAAACGGCTTATGGTCCATATTGCCCAGGTTGAGATATCCAATTGGTGCTAGACCCGTGCAATACCCTTGATCCCGTTTGATTTTCAGTGTGCTTTTGACTTTCTCTTGCGTACTGCGCGCATGGTTCTCTGCAACGGCACCATCAATCGACATATGAAATATACCAGCAGCCGTGCCATCATATTGCCCCCACACAAATTGCACATCGGTGCCGTTGGTGACAAATTTTTGGAGCACCACCATGTCGCCATTGTTCCGGCTCGCTCTATCCCAGCACAGAAAAACAACACCCTTGAAATAACCCTGGCTAAGGAAGTGGGCGAGCTGCTGAAACTTGGGACGCTTGATGGTGTATGACACTTTACCATCGGCAGCGACGTTGAAATCAGTTGAGCCCAGATACCCTGAGTGGCGCTCAGAGATGATACCCTCCTGACAGAAGTTCTTGAGGGTGAGCGATGCGACCCGCAAACCAGCCTGTTTAGCAAGCTGAGAAGTCATTTCTTTTTGAAATGGGATAGAGTTTTTCTGGGTATCCGGCTCATCGAGACTTCTGCGCAGATACAGCAAATAGTGGTCACGGTATAGACCGCTTTGTATCTGACTGAGTGTGTGTTGTTCGATTTTCGTGGTCATGCGGTGATTGGATTATCTTGCCGTCCCTGATGACATATCCTTCCGACTGAAGACGGATTAGGATTGAACGGATAAGGAAAAAGAACTTCCGAAGACGTTCAATGTCTTCTTCGGCAAACGGATCGTTTGGGGAAGCTCCGGGTGCGCGATTTGTGCTTGGAACAGTGTGCAATTGCCAATCGGCGTTCTTTTTTTGAATCATACCTTTTCTTTGGCTATCTGCCGAATCTCTGGCTGGGGATTACCTACCCCACCCTCAACCACACTGTTTCCTGCCATCGCCGTTGCTGGATAGATGAACTTCCGGCGCTTGTTATATGGATCGCGCTCTTCAACCACGAGCCCCGCTGTTTCAAGCATCGGGAGTATTTGCTGGCGGAACTGAATGGCATCGAGCATTCGGCCATAGACATGGTAGTGCTCATTCAAAACCTCAGCGCGCGTCAGCCCTATAGTGCGCCCACTGTATGCCTTCTGTTTGTCCCTCCAGGCCGGAAGGATCACGTCGCGATAGAGCTGATGGACATAGGGTGGGATGTTTAAATCCTGGGCTGGTGCCAGTTCTTCCCAGAGCCTCAATGTCTCCTCAAAATCATCCCGGTGTGCAGTGATGGTGGTGTCCTCGGGCTTTCGCCACCAGAAGTTCAAAAGCGCAAAAGCCTTCATCAAAGATATGAAGCGTTTGATGTCCCGCTGGGAACGCGGGCGGAGCTGCGCATCGTCACCCAGAAATACCTTATGGATTTCTGCTTTCAGCGCCGGTGCAATTTTGATGTTTTCAACATGCGCTTTTTTGATCGCCAATATCCGCATCTTGAGCGTTGCGCGCTGTTCGTTGTTCTTCAGCCGCTCCTCGTACCAGGCCCCATCCATTTCACGGGTGATAGTCTCGCTAATGCTCCTCCTAATCTTCTTCTGACTTATTTCCGGCGACAGCAGGAACATTCTCGTGGCCTCCTGCTCGGAGTTCAGTATTGAAGCTGAGCTGTGGACAACAGAGGGATACCCCTTCAGCAAGATATCCTTGGTTCTGAGGCCCTGTTTCTGGCTCTTGTCCGTGATCTTGATGTTGATGGTCTTGCTGTCGTGAGAGAGGAGGGGGCGGAGTCGAGATAGCAGCTCATTGTGTGGCTGGTCGAGGAAGATCAGTATCTTGCGGGATAAATCGACAATGATCCGTCCCCTCTTTTCCTTGTCCGGTTCTCCCACATCATGAAAGAAGGCCGTTGGACTACAGTACCCGAGCTGCACTATGTCTGCGTTCGGGAAGAGTTTGGCCACCTCAATCGGGATATAGCTTTTTCCCGTGGACGAGGGTGCGCTGAAGGCAATGTTGAACTGATCATTTTCGGTATACGCCGATAGCGCGCACAGGAATGTCACCAACTTGTTGGTTCGGTCGTGCTTTATGGTGATGCCGAGAATGCGCGCGAGCTGGTCAGCACTTATCGGCTCAAAGGAAACTGATGGTAAAGGCATAGATGTGATGGTTAGGTGAATATATCATCAAGGATACGCCGGGTGTCGAACGATGCTAGATACCCCAATTCGATATCAAAAGTGTCACCGTTTCTTGTTATCTAGAAAGTACGCTGGGTCTCCTATATTCTAACGCAGGTGCCTTCCATGTTGCGCAGGGTGGTATTACCCTTACTCACATGCTCGGCGCGCTAAAAATGTGTCGAGATAATCGTTCTTTCGTATGTTCCAGAAAATTAGACGCCCCCGGACTGTGCTCGCCATTCATGCTGATGGGTTTGGTCTTTCCCATGCAACTTTTAACAACCCAAAGACAATCCTTGCCTGGGGGCTCAAGCGAGCAACCCGCGACAAAAACATGAGCTGCCTCCGGCAGTTTGTGAAACTTCTCAGCTTGGTGAAGCCGGACATAGTAGTTTTGGAAGACATTCCCCACAGTCAGAAAAAACAGCGTTCTCGTGTCTACACACTCATCTCAGCAATGACAGAGGTCGCCATTGAGCGAGACTGTCCTGTTCGCTTCTATTCCCGAAAACAAATCCAAGAAGCATTCGCTCTCAAAGGCGCTTCAACCAAGCATGAAATTTCCTCTGTAATTGGAGATATGTTTCCCAAGCTGAAGTCTGCAGTGCCACCCAAACGAAAACCCTGGGAGCCTGAGCCAATCGCAACCTCCTATTTCACAGCGGCATCACTTGCCCTAACTCATTTCCATTTTCTGCCCAGGCCAGATTGAGCGTGCTGTCTCTCCCCTGTTGGGGAGCAGGGAGAAGCCTGGAGCAACAGCTCTTGGCTTCACATCTGTTCCTTCATCAAAGAGGAGGTTTTCAAGTGAAACCGCAAGCAATCTACGAGACCGTCACCAACCAAATTGTTGCCGATTTAGAAGCAGGCACCGTGCCATGGGTTAAACCATGGAAAACGAACGGCGAGCATGTGTTTCCGCACAATGCCGTCTCACTCCGTTCCTATAGCGGTGTCAATGTGCTTCTGCTTTGGTCTAGGGCCGAAACACAGAACTATACCCGTGCCGGATGGCTTACCTTTAGGCAAGCCAGCGCACTGGGTGCCCGCGTTCGCAAGGGCGAAAAAGGTACGCATATTGTGTTCGTCAAACAGCGCCATGTGCAGGATGACGAAGAAGATACCAAAACTATCTCCGTCATTAAATCCTATGTGGTGTTCAATCTGTGTCAGATTGATGACCTGCCGGAAGCGTACCGAGAAATGCAGGAAGACCTGCCCGAGCATGAGCGCATCGGCACAGTCGAGACATTCATCGCAGCCCTCAAGATCGACATCGCCCACGGTGGAGAGAAGGCCGCATACAACCCCAAACACGATGTTATCGTGATGCCAACACTCTCAAGTTTTGAAACGCCGGGGCACTATTACGCCACGCTCTTTCATGAATTGGGTCATGCCTCAGGACATGTGACACGATTGGACCGTGACCTCAAAGGACGGTTTGGTACTGAGGCCTATGTTGCCGAAGAACTAATTGCAGAACTGACTTCGGCTTATCTCTGTGCCACCTTCGGCATAGAGGGTCAGCTTCGGCACGCCAGCTATATCAACAATTGGTTGTCTCTTCTCCGAAAGGACAATCGTGCTGTGTTCACAGCGGCAAGCAAAGCGAATGCTGCAATGGACTACCTGTTGCAAAACGCTGGTGTAACCAAACAAGCGGCAGAGTGAAAACTGTTCTTTCAAGCCTCGGCACTGCCGAGGCTTTCTATTTATGGGAGGCTGGTGACGCCAACCACATAAAGTTAAACAAATGCAGAGTCTCAGCGCCTACGACTGAAACACAGCCGATCTATGTATGCAAAGAAGTGGTGTCACCGCTTACTGCGGAATTCCAAGCTCATCTTGCTCCAAGCTGGGAATTTCCCCAGCAGACCGGAACCCTTCCTGAAACTCGTTAAAGATCGCATCTGCGTCTCCCGACGACGCCTGCCCACCAGTCCGCTGAATGAACGCATCTTCAACCAGCTTTTTCATGATGTCCTGTGGGATTTCCATCTTCACACACATACGTACAGCTTCATCCGCAAAACGTGCATCTTGCACAAACGCCCATTTGGATACACGGCTGCCAATGATCCGAACCTCGGTCTTTGCAATGTTTCTGTTGCTCAGACCCTCAGCAGAACGCTCGCCGCCATTGGCACCTTGCACCCGAGTGACATAGGAGTTTGCCATGCGGTCCACCAGATTGGTGAGCTGAGAGGCGAGGTCTGCGCGCGCAAACTCCATCGCAGACACCTTCTGAGCAGTCATGGTCGTGGTGTTCATCTTTTTCACACAGTAAACAGTCTCACCCTCAGAAGGATCGTCAAACACCCAATCCGCATTGCGGGCTTCAGAAACACCCGTTGGCCGAGACACTTCTACTTCTTTGGGTTTTCCGCCACATCCGGCCAGTGCCACCGAAAGGGCAGCAGCCATATAGATACCTGTCTTCTTCATTGTCTTTTCCTCCTGAGTTTTCGTCACAGCTCCGCCTTCACCACATCCACTACCGGCACTTTGACCGACCCCGTGCAGGTGATCTTGGTTGTGCCCGGTTCCGACATCTGTCGTTCACAGCGCGGGATACCAATAACTTGCGCAATGCCTACCAGTTTGCTCACGGTTTCCTGCTTTAGGTCCTCATACGTGGCCTTATTGACGGCGTTACCCCAGACCTTCTGCAACTGTTCCGTTTTGGCACTTACGAAAATCCCGTTCACAGTCTCAATAGCGTTTTTGATCATCCGGGTGCGGGCTTCCGCTCGCACTTGGTCATAGGCTTCCAGTCCACCGCCAATATAGGTGCCAGTACCGGCAACTGTCTGCGACAGACGCCTACCTGTGCCGTCAGTCTTGTAGAGAACCTCAAAGCGATGCCCATCCATCTGGCGCTCGGTCACAAACACATCGGTGGTCGCAAGCGGTACCACTACCGAAGGGCCATCGCTGGTTTCAGAAACACAGGCAGCCAGACAAAAGGGGAGCAGATAGACCATTCTCATTTCCCGGTCTGCGCCTCAAACGCTCTATGTTCTTTCACCCGCTTCTCCACGCGGGTGAGCGCGTCCAGATACAGGTCTTCCCGGAGGTCGAACTGGTTGGCGTCGCGGTACTGGGAGAAGGCCTGCTCAAACTCCCCACGCATTTCATGAATGACGCCTGTGTTGTAGAGGGCGGCAGCGCGGGTCTTGGTATCTGTGGCACCATCGGCCACTTGCCGGAAAATGGACAGGGATTGGTCGAAACGTCCTTTCTGTGCGTATTTTACACCAAGCTTGAGGTCGTCGTTTCCGTTGTCCTTAAAGCGGAATGTGACCTGTTCCTTGTGCGGCGAGATATCCCGCATGATACGGGTGGCCAGCGCGGTCAGAAGCTTATCGTCAATGACCTGCTCCGCCCAAGCATATGAGCGGGCTTCGCTTGGGCTATTGGGGGAGAAATACTGGCGCTCGAAAGTTTCTGTGTATGAACCGGCAACAGTGTCGCCTCGCGTGCGGAGCTCATAATCTGCGGTGACGCTCTTTTGCTGGCGGTAATAGTATGTGTAATGGGTTTGGCCCTTCTTATCGGTTCTGCTGTCCGTCCAGCTATTGGACTCTAGGCGGCTCGAGCGGAGCGCACCACCAAGCACACCGTCTGCGCCCCGGTTCACCACACGCACATGGCCAGCGTCCGATAGCTTGCCCTTAAGAAGCGTCGCCATCGCTGCGCCGGAGGTGCGACGATAGCTATTGGTGTTGAAGGCTCGGACTGTGACTGACGAAACCGTAGTGCCCTTGTATGCGGGCATATCAACCAGACCCGTTACCGTGGCGCTCCCGCATGCGGCGAGCATGAAACAAAGCAAGATGATGCTGATGCTGGTTTTCACTGACGACCTCCCCTGATCACAAAGATATGTTCAAGGGATTTGCTATTGGCCCTTGAACAGAATTACGCATTCTGTTCAAGGGATTGAGTTCGCGGATAGAGCCTTTATCAAATATTTTTCATGTTGTGGGTGAATTCGGTCCCAGTTTTTGGTCACGCAAATACGCTCTGCTCTTTTAGAAACCGCTCTAAAACAAACTGACCTGAACTTTCCGCTAACGTCCTTGCTAAAGCGGGCAACTCCGCGCTTGCACGTCGGTAATCATCAAGCTCTATGCCACCAGTGCCATCTGGTGCATCCAGTCGAACGACGTTCGGTTTCCCAAGCAGCAAATACGATTGACCAAGTGCGTTGTGAGATTGCGCCCGCATTGCCGCCTTAATCGCATCCTTCCATTGCCACATACCGCCTGTCGCCTTCTGTCGAGTTACTTGAAAACTCGACGTCCCGCACCCCAAGCTGAGGACGTGTACATTTTCACGTCTTACTTCAAAGCAAGAGAGAGTATCAGTGACCGCAATCATGATCGGGTTGTTTGCCCAAATTCCACCATCGACCATCACATACCCGTTATTCTCCACCGCTGGAAAAAATGTCGGAGCCGCTGATGTCGCAAGCCCGATATCAACCAAAAACGCATGCTGATCCTTTTGGTAATCAGCGTGGTGAGGCGTCTTATATATCCAAGGCTCACCATACACCCCCTCAAAAGACGGGATGCAAAGTCGGTTTTTTGAGCTAGCCAATACGGACTGCTGAAACGTCTTTTGCAACGCAGTCTTTAAGGCCCGAGGATCATAGCTATATCTAACAAACCTCCGCGCACCATGTATTAGCTTTTGAAGCTTATTCATGGGTGGGAAGATTGAAATACCGTGCGTCAAGTACATCTCAAGAATTTCTTGCGCCGATATTCCTTGCCCTAACCCCAAAGCGAGGATGCCACCGGTAGAAGTACCTGCGATCATGTCAAAGTGGTGGCCTATTGGTTGGCCTTCCAAATACCGTTTCTCAAATTCTGCAAGGAGCGCAGCTGGGAGAATTCCACAGATGCCACCTCCATCAATGGAGAGTATTTTGAATGGCTTGTCTGAGGGCCAAGCGTTCTGAATACGGCGGTCCTGATTTGTGCCGTCAGAACGTCGGGGAGGTAAATAATTCATGCTACTTGATCCTCAATAGTGGGAGGGTCATGCCGCCCTCCGCCTAGCCATTCGCCAGTGGCAGACCACATCTCATAACAGCTCAGCCAAATACATGCCCAAGGCACAATTGTATCAGCAATCAAATAGTTGGGAGTCCACTCGTGCTTTGCGGGGTCATACAAACAAAGAGGCGAAAGCTCAGGTGCTTGCTTGTCTAAGTATACGTGCGGTAGAGGTTTTTCTTCAACGTCCCACTGTAACTTTAATCGTGGTCTGATTACTTTTACGATTGGTGCGGACAGGACAAACCAATTATTGCCCTTCTGCAAGCCTATCAGGGCGTCAATATGAATCAGATATGAAAGCTCGTTTGGTTGCACAGTACCGTGCCAAACAACGGAGCTCTGTGCTGTTGTGACTTGAAAATTAGGCCACCGCCGCCTCATCGCTTTAATCTGTTGTTTCACCGTTTTGCAGTTCTTCAAGGCTGCCTCCATAAAATGTGTTTTCCCGAGCCCTAACTGCACCACTCCCAACACCGATAATTGCTCCGCCAATACTCGGAGCCGTAAAAACATTTCCCTTTTTGTTGACCCTACGAGCGCCCTGTTCAATGTTTTTTCCGCGCTGGGTCGCCCATGAGAGAACTGCCGCCATGGCTGGTTTCTCACCAAACATATCAATCAACAGGTCTTGCTTGGCTACCAAAGCCAAACCGTTATTCTCGCCCACGAGCAACTCAAGTTGCTTCTGAAGCTTTTTTAAATCAGCGATGTATGTATTTTGAGCCCGTATGCTCTCTGGCCACCGATCAGTGAATTGGTCTTCTACACAACAAGGATTGCGTACATCAATCAGCTGTCCATGAGCGACCGCCGCCTCAAGTTTGGATTGTATGTTGTCCACTATCTGCGACAAAGCTTCTGAGATCGACTGCCCAGATGCAGCAACCTCGCCAGCACAACAAGCTAGGAGGACTGACGGAGGCATACGCCCACTCCGGTCCTCATAACGGATATTGCGATTGCGCTTGAGTAGCTGCAATGCCACTGTTACCGCAGCCTTTCCGTCCTCAAGTGTCTTCTGTTCTGGCACTTCCTCAACGTCGGCGCTGGCCAAAACCCTACCAGCTTCAAAAAATCGCTGTTGGGCAAGAGCGGCATATGCTTCCCTAAACGGTGCATCATCCGGCGTTCTTTCCCTATACCAGTCAACAAATGCATAACTGTTTGATATCAGCGCGCTATGCTCCCATTCAGGTTTTTCCGGCTTGGCATCGAAAATGTGGCTTCTACGAGGATCAAACTCGTCTAGCAGTGCGGAAGGGGTAATATCGAGATGCATCGCATCTTTACCCCGATACTCAATGGTTACGCAGCGCGTCTGCCGTTTTACTTTGCCATAATAGAGCGAATCAGGCTCACCGTTGATAGCCTCAAACAACAGATCAAGGTACTCATGGGGAAGAGTCCCTCTAGGGAGTATCAACTCTGCTACGATATCAAGATCGTAGTCATGACCTGATCTGTGCGACCTAATCGTGGCATTGATGGCCATCGACCCTTGAGGATAGAAAATGATGACCAAGCCCCTCAGTGGGCTTCTCTCACGCTCTATGTATTCGAGGACAGATTTGTATCTCGCTGTCGCGATTTGGTGAAGTGATGACGGAAGCTCAATTTTGATTGCGGTTTCGGCCAGCAACATTTCGCCCAGCGATTCCGATGGTCCAAGCGGGTTCCAGCTTTCCTTGATCTTGCTATTCATTTCTTTTCTCTATTCTACCCATTAAAAAAGGGACTCGATTAGAGTCCCTTTATTTTCCCCTAATGGGAAAAGTCTTCGTTACAAACCTTGGTGGCAACAAAATCACCAACATCAAAGGCCCCTATCTGATCTAAAAAGTATTCCATATCTATTGTTTCTTTAAGCATAGCCAAAGCCGCCCCACCTCTCCCCGAGAGATCAATGAAAAGCAGTTGCTGTTCACAGACATCTAAAATGCCCACCAAAAGGCATAGTCCTCTCTATATAATCAATCACCAATAGATGTCAATAGGCGCATTATAAATGCGTGTTATACACGCATTGTCAGTGAGGTTGACAAACCAATATCCGACGTGGTAATTATTTGGCATGGGCTTAGAATATCCATATAGGCAACTGGGGAACCGTATTCGGGATCGCAGAAAAGCTATAGGACTCACGCAAGATAATCTTGCTGAGAAGTTGGGTATTTCACGAGGCTCACTAGCGAACATCGAGACTGAGAAGCAGCGAATTTTGGTTCATCAACTCTACCATTTTGCGCAGGCACTTGAGACCGATGTGTCGGAGCTATTACCAAAAATGACCGGAGAAGGAACAATTGGCAACCATGAAGGTTTGCCAATTGCAAAAGGTACACCCGCAAAATTCTTGGGTGACATTCAAAAGTTATACGGCTAGTTCCACTTAGGGGTAGGTTAAAAATGGCAGCAGATAAAAAGCGGGCTCGCGAGTCCGCTAAAAAGATTCACTCTATGCATCCGGACTTGTTTAAAGTCCCAGTGCCTGTTGAAAGAATTGCAAAAAAGCTTGGCGTTTTAATACGTTTCGAGCCAATGGATAAAGATATATCCGGCATGATCTTTGTAAAAGAAGGTAGGTCAATAATCGGCGTCAATTCTTTACATAGCCCCAATCGACAGAGATTTACTATTGCTCATGAGCTTGGGCATTACACCATGCATAGGGAAAAAATCGAGCAAGAAATACACTTGGATACTAACTTTGGTGGACTTATGCGCGATCATAAAGCTGCAGAGGGTACTTATGACATTGAAATCGAGGCAAATACGTTTGCAGCGGAATTATTAATGCCCACTAATCAGCTGAAAAAGGAACTTGAGAAACTCGACGCAGACCTTCTCTCCAACCCATTTTTAGACGAAGATGCGGAACTGTTTGTAGCAAACCTAGCAAAGAAATTTAAAGTAAGCATGCTTGCAATGCAGACGCGAATTGGTACGCTCCAAAGATAACCTGAAGGTTATTTAAATTGGGGGTGTCTTTGATGGGCTATGTGTTTTTTGATACTGAGACTACTGGTCTCGATACAGCTTTCGACCAAATTCTCCAATTTGGTGCCATTCTAACAAATGCCAATTTTGAAGAAATTGACCGTTTCAACATTCGATGTCGTCTCATGTCTCATGTCGTGCCTTCGCCGAAGGCAATGTTAATTACGTCTATTAATTCTCAACAACTACTAGATGCATCATTGCCGTCTCATTATGAGATGATCCAAGCCATTTATAAAAGACTTGAAAGCTGGCCTCCTGCTGTTTTCATTGGGTGGAACTCAATAAAGTTTGATGAAGAGCTCCTTCGACAAGCATTCTATCAGGCCCTACATTATCCATACCTTACAAACTCACAAAATAATTGCAGAAGCGACGCCCTCCGCATAGCTCGCGTTATATCTGCACTTGAGCCTACAAAAATTCAAGTGTCTCTGAACGATTACGGCAAACCGAGCTTTCGTCTTGAGGACATTGCAACAGCCAACGGTTTTGAATGGCATAACCTGCACGATGCTATTGGTGATGCTGAAGCCACAATGTTCCTTTGCCGACTCATGGAAAGAAATGCGCCCGACATTTGGTCTCATGCAATGAAATTTTCACAAAAAGCAGCAGCTCGTTCTTTCATAGAAGAAGAAGAAATTTTTGTGCATATTCCATCAAACTTTAATGAAGTTGAACCCAGTTTGGTGATGCAGATTGGTGAAAGCAAGAAAGATAAAAACGCACTCTATGTGTATGATCTTTCATACGCCCCAGAAAGTCTAAGCACTCTTTCAGAATCTAAACTTCGTGAAACTCTAGCATGGCCTCACAAGGCCGTAATTCCACTTAAAATAAATGCATCACCAATGATGCAATATCCCGAAGACGTACCGGAGCACCTTTACGCGGACTGCTTGTCGCCAGAGGTGCAAAAGGCTAGGTATGAAAAAATTCGAGATGACGAAAAGTTCCGTAACCGCCTAATATCCATTATGGAAGATGCAGCCTTTCCCACAATAGCCACATCCTTTGTGGAACGGGAAATATACCAAGGGTTTTTGTCCGGGGAAAATTGGCCTGTTGCCCGTCAGTTTCACGCAGCCGATTGGCGTCGTCGAGCAGACTTAGTACAATATTTTCCAGACCCTCGATTAAGAAGATTGGCGTTGCGTCTAGTTCTTGAGAGCGCTCCACATATATTGAGGCCTGAAGATCGTCAAAAAAGCTACGCCGCATTATTTGGCAGACTGAACGGAAAGAGCGAGGAAAATAAGCGTCCGAGAAGTTTCGATGGCGCAATCGAAGAAGCCAAATTATTGCTAAAATCAGACCAGCACGACAAGTCTCAAGTTTTGGCAATTGTCGAATTTCTGGAAACTCGGAAAAATGAAATTGTTTTTGATCAAGCTACATAGAACAATTGTTTTCCTACAATCTGTCCCAAAGCTTGCTGGCAATAGATACTTCCTCCTCGCCAACCGCATTTGCATAAATAACCGTGGTACTAAGGTCGGCATGTCCAAGCCATTTCTGTACCATATTTAACGGCACACCAGATTGAACCGCCAGAACACCGAAAGCGTGTCTCAACCCTTTAGGGCTTGCTTGAACACCAACAATGTTAGCAATTGCCATGATTTCTTTTACACGGGTCCATGCTGTCGTTCGACACCATAACCATATTGGTTCATCAATTTTACCCACTTTTTTTTGGGCATTCACCACATGATGGACATGGTTCAAAACTCCGAAAAATTCAGGGGGCACTGGCACTGCACGGTACAGGCCCCTCCGACGCCTCTTGAGTGTTTCAAAAACTATGACGCCTGCCTGGTGATCAATACGTGCAGGCGTTAAAGCCAAAACCTCCGAAATTCTTGCTCCAGTATAAGCGAGCATAAAACAGAAGGTCATGACGTCAGGTGAAGTATTTGTCGCCGCGTCAAGAAAGGCTTTGCGTTCAGAAAAAGTAAGATATTTTCTATTTCCGTAAGCGTCGTACACAGATGATAGTGAATTGAACTTCATATTATTACTCAAAACAGATTGACATTACTTCTATCCTTTGAACAGAATGCGTAATTCTGTTCAAAGTGGAAAAATCCAATAAAATTAATAGTTTCCACTATACCATTTCCCCCAAATACAGTAAAATCTTGCCTACGGAAGCCTTTCCGCTGGGAGAGTGATAATGTGGAAACACACCGCGGACGAACACGTTCCAGTTCACGTTCAAAATGAGCACATAATACAACTGCTCGAAGCGATTTTAATTGAAGTAACGTCTTCCAAAGTGACCAAACGACTTTGGTCACTTACTGATATCGCTGCATACCTAAACAGATCGAAAATCACCATCCAACAACGTGTGGTCTGCAAAGTAGATTTCCCCAATGCCGTCCGCATACCAACACAGGCGGGAAAGCTTGGGCCACTATGGTATCAGGATGAAGTAAAGGCATACGTCAAAAAACATCAAAAGAAATAGGAGGGTGCCATGCCCCGTAATACGGGCGAGATAAACGACGAGCGCAAAAAAGTCGGTATTTGGATACGAGTTTCGACAGATATGCAGGCTCGGGGAGATAGCCCTGAACACCACGAAAAACGTGCTCGGGGGTATGCGGACGCTAAAGACTGGGATGTAGTCTCTATTTACCACCTAGAAGGCGTCAGCGGCAAAGCAGTGATGGAGCATGCCGAAACAAAGCGCATGCTGGCAGATATTCAGGCTGGAGCCATTCAGGGCCTTATTTTTTCAAAGCTAGCTCGCCTCGCTCGCAACACCAAAGAGCTACTAGACTTCGCAGATATATTCAGGGAACACGGCGCGGGCCTCATATCCCTCCAAGAGGCCATAGACACCACCACACCAGCAGGTCGCCTCTTTTACACCATGATCGCTGCTATGGCCCAGTGGGAGCGCGAGGAAATCGCAGACCGCGTTTCAGCCTCTATCCCCATTCGTGCCAAGATGGGTAAGAATATTGGTGGTCAAGCGAGCTTTGGATACCGCTGGCGGGACAATCAACTTGAGCCAGACCCCGAAGAGGCACCCGTGCGGGTGCTCATGTATGAACTCTTCAAGGAACATAAGCGCAAGAAGACTGTGGCGCGCATCTTAAACGAACGTGGATACCGCACCCGAAAAGGCGGTAAGTTTTCAGATACCACCGTAGATCGGCTGTTGCGTGACCCCGCCGCCAAAGGAATGCGCCGCGCCAACTACACCAATTCACCCGGAGCCAAAAAGCAATGGACTATGAAGCCTGAAGACGAATGGATATGGCTGCCAGTTGAGCCTATCGTCTCTGAAGAGCTCTGGGAGGAATGTGTCAGCTTCCTCGACCAACAACGCTCCTCCAGACGGAAAAAGATGAGCCGAAAGGTTGTCCAGTTGTTTGCCGGTATCACACATTGCACCTGTGGCTCGAAGATGTATGTACCCTCCAATACACCCAAATACACTTGCTACCAGTGTCGTAACAAAATTCCGATTGAAGACCTCAACGCGGTCTTTCATGAGCAGCTCAAAGCCATTTCGCTCCATCCGCAAGAGCTCGATGATTATCTTTTACAGGCTGATGAAAACCTAAAAGCGCACGAGAAACAAGTTCAGGTTCTTGAAACGGCGCAGCGCGATATCCAAAAGAAAATAGACAACGTCTACGACCTATACATGGACGGGCAGATACCAAAAGAAGGGTTTGGGAAACGCATAGCTCCCTATGAGGAACAGCTAACCCAGATTGAAGATGAACTTCCGAGAGCCCAAGCTGAATGCGATGTTTTAAAGATCAATCACCTTTCAAAAGATCACATCCTTTCAGAAGCTACCAATCTACATAAACAATGGACGCTTCTCTCTCACGAAGAGAAGCGCTCTATTGTTGATGCGGTCTGCGACCGCATCACAATCGGAAAAGATGAAATCAACTTTGATCTCATCTTTTCTCCCGAAAACGATGGCAACAAGGCAACGCGTCAACAGGGGTTCATTGCTGCAATCAGTTGAAACTGAGCCGGGTAGGTTACATGCGCCTGTGCCCGCGCAATCACCGCTTCGCCACTTTCAATAGGTTGGCGCAAGGCTTCAAGCGCCGACCTTGAAAACT
>Ga0316204_10002696_pt1 | contig 38945 bp, 33 predicted proteins | sample 6monrhotite_MG_2_FD_205661 | JGI IMG/M metagenome (GOLD analysis project Ga0316204, IMG submission 205661) | Microbial mat bacterial communities from mineral coupon in-situ incubated in ocean water Damariscotta River, Maine, United States -... | ecosystem: Environmental > Aquatic > Marine >...
TAGCAATTGCCGACACAAATGGCTTTGTTCTCGACCAGAGAGAACTGGAACGCGAAGGTCCGTCGTATATGGTGGACACTTTGATAAGTCTTAAACAGGACTTTCCAGAGAGCTCGCTGTGTTTGATTATGGGTATGGACGCGTTTAATGGTTTGCCACAATGGCATCGATGGCGAGAATTATTTGACTTATGTAATCTCATTATTACCTCGCGCCCGGGTTCTGAATTACCAGATTTCGCTAGTCAAACAGATATGCAGAAGAAAATTTCAGACGACCCGAAGTGCCTGCGGGAAAGACCTGTGGGGCAAATACTGTTACAATCTGTTACGCAGTTAGATATTTCTGCAAGCCTAATTCGTCAGCATCTGTCCAATCGACAGAGTACACAATTCCTGCTTCCTGAAGCCGTACGAGAAAAACTTGAACAAGCCTATGTCAGATAAAGAAAAACTAAATTTTGAAGCCCTAAGACAGTTAATTTTAACCGCTATTGATGATATGAAAGGCGAGAATGTACTGGAGCTAGATGTAATCGGTAAGACCAGCGTGACAGATAAGATGATTATTGTCAGTGGTACTTCAAGTCGCCATGTGAAATCTATTGCATCTAATATTGCCGCAGAGGCCAAAAAAGTAGGTAATAAGCCGCTGGGCATGGAAGGCGAAGATCAGGGTGAGTGGGTGCTGGTCGATTTGGGTGATATCGTTGTGCATGTTATGCAGCCCCAGGTGAGACAGTTCTATGATCTTGAAAAGCTATGGAGCTTTGATGATACGGATACGCCAGATGATGGTGCGTATGAGGTAGTTGCTAAGTAAGTTTTAAAATATGCGCATTCATCTACTTGCTGTCGGACAAAAAATGCCCACCTGGGTTGAGCAGGGTTACGTGGAGTACGCACATCGTATGCCAGCTGAAGCCAAACTGGAACTTAAAGAAATAGCGCCGGGAAAACGTGGCAAAAATGCAGATATTAAACGCATTGTTGATGATGAAGGGCAGCGCCTGAAAGCGGCTATTCCAAAGTCAGCTCATGTGGTGGTATTAGATGTTAAAGGAAAGGCTCACACGACTGAGCAATTAGCGAAGCGAATGGATGAATGGATGCATACTGGACAGGATATTTGTCTGTTGGTGGGTGGCCCAGAAGGCCTGTCTGATGAGTGCCGTGAATTGGCTGATGAAAAATGGTCGCTCTCAGCCTTAACATTCCCGCACCCATTGGTGCGTGTTATTTTGGCTGAGCAGCTTTATCGGGCGTGGTCTGTACTAAGAAATCACCCTTATCATCGAGCGTAAAGTTAGTTGTGTAAGCAGAAAGTCAAATAGCCACTTTAATGATAAATATTTATGTGATGCGGTAAATTAAAACAATAAATGACTGACGATACGCTGCCAATTAAACTTCAACTCATTCTGGCCTCATCATCTCCGAGGCGTCGTGAACTCCTTGACCAAATACAGGTCAGCTATAAAGTATTCCCCGTAAATATTGATGAATCTCATATACCAGGTGAAACGGCAGAGCAATTTGTTAAGAGACTAGCGGCTGAAAAAGCAGAAACAGCTTATAAGCAAAATCCACACTGCATTGCACTGGGTTCTGATACGATTGTGGTTGCTGGTTCGACAATTTTGGGTAAACCTGAAGATAAAGCGCACGGTATTGAAATATTGTCTTTATTATCGGGAAATACGCATCAGGTAATGACAGCGGTTGCTATTCATAGTAGTGAACAAAAAGCCTGTGTTATGAGTACTAGTGAAGTTGAATTTGCAGAGTTAACTAAACAGCAAATAGAGGCTTATTGGGAAACGGGTGAGCCGAAAGATAAAGCGGGTGCCTATGGTATACAGGGAATTGCAGCGCAGTTTATAAAAAATATAAGTGGTAGCTACTCAGGTATTATGGGCTTGCCATTATTTGAAACTGCGCAATTGTTGGAAAAATCAGGTATAAAAATATTGGCTCGCTAAACACCAGCCGGGTATAAATGGAATAAAAAAAGGCTTATGAGCAAAGAAATATTAATTAATGTTACACCGCAGGAAACTCGTGTGGCCATATTGGAAAATGGTGTGTTGCAAGAGGTTTATATTGAGCGGAGTCGCAGTAAAGGGCTAGTGGGTAATATTTATAAAGGGCGTGTTTGTAGGGTTTTACCCGGTATGGAGGCGGCCTTTGTTGAAGTCGGTATGGAGCGTGCAGCCTTTTTGCATGTGTCAGACATAGCCCCGCACGACAGTGCAAACAGACCCTCTATTTCCCAGTTGTTAACTGAAGGTCAGGATGTTTTGGTGCAAGTTATCAAAGATCCAATTGGAACCAAAGGTGCGCGCTTAACAGCCCATGTGACCATTCCATCAAGATATTTGGTGTTTATGCCAAACTCAACAAATGTTGGTGTGTCAGCGCGTATTGAAGATGAAGATGAAAGAGAGCGCTTGCGTGGCATGTTACTTGAGCAAAAAGAATTGCTAGGTGACTCCGGTTATATTATTCGAACGGCGGCGGAGACTGCTACACCTGAATCCATGGTGCAAGATGTATTGTTTTTAAATAAATTGTGGGCATCTATTAGTGAGCAAAATAGTGCGGTATCTGCGGGTAATGTGATTCATGAAGATTTGTCACTGCCAATGCGTGTATTGCGTGACATGATTGATGAAGATCTTGAAAAAATTCGTGTCGATTCGCGTGAAACGTCAAAAAAGATGCAACGCTTTGCTGAAAAACTGGTGTCTGATGCTCAGCATAAAATAGAGCATTACCCGGGAGAGAGACCAATTTTCGACTTGTACGGTGTCGAAGATGAAATACAAAAAAGTCTGGATAGTAAGGCTTTATTAAAGTCAGGTGGATACTTGATTATTGACCAGACTGAAGCAATGACGACGATCGATGTGAATACAGGTGCTTTTGTTGGCCATCGCAATCTGGAAGAGACGATTTTCAAAACGAATCTCGAGGCAGCGCAATCAATTGCGAGGCAGCTGCGCTTAAGAAATCTAGGTGGCATTATTATTATCGATTTTATTGATATGTCGGAAGAAGATCATCGTGCACAGGTACTGCGCGCGCTAGAAAAAGCTTTAGAAAAAGATCATGCGCGTACACAGGTGTGTTGTGTGTCTTCATTAGGTTTAGTAGAAATGACACGCAAACGTACACGTGAAAGTTTAGAGCATGTACTGTGTACAACTTGCCCAACTTGTGAAGGCAAGGGCTCGGTTAAAAGTCCGGAAACAGTTTGCTACGAAATCTTTAGGGATATATTGCGTGAGGCCCGACAGTTTGATGCTAAACAATTACTGGTTTTAGCTGCGCAGGAAGTGATTGATTTGTTGGTGGATGAAGAGTCTAACAGTTTAGCCGAGTTAGAAGACTTCATTGGTGTACCTATCAAGTTGCAAGTAGAGTCGTTATACACTCAAGAGCAATTTGATGTGGTAATAATGTAGAGACATTCGCTTGTCAAAAAAAAATCGCAAAAAAAAACCGCTTAACTTCAGGCGGGTTAAAAACTGGGTGCTAAGTCTGCTCGGTTTGTTTGTCATATTTATGGCTATTAGCTTCTCTTTGGCACGTGTAGCCATTAAATCCGTACCAGATTATACCTCTTCAATAGAATCAATTGTTTCTGAGCAACTCGGATTTAAAGTCGAAGTAGGGTTTTTAGATGCCGAAATAAGATGGCTTGTGCCCAGGCTCAATCTCATTGATGTTAATGTTTTCGATAAAACTGGTAAACAGCACATATTGCATTTTAAAGAAATAGACTTAAGTCTGGACTGGTTGACAACAATTAAAACTCAATTTCCCACTGTGGGTGAAATCACAGTAGTTGGTTTAAAGGCGCAAATTGGTGTTACTAAAAAATCTCAATTAGTATTTCAAAACTATGTTGTTGATAAGGATATAGATAAGACATTAAATTCAAGTGCCAATTTTGATGCCGTCAATAGTTTCAAGTTCAGTGAAAATCTTAAAAATTACATCAATAATTTAAATTTCAAAATTTTAGATAGTCAGCTACGTTTTTTTGATTTTAGAAAAAAACAAAAAACAAGAATCTTGAATAACTTCAATCTCCAGCTATTAAATAGCGGTGATGAACACACGTTTGAGATTAAAGCAGATTTACCGGAAAACTATGGTAAACACTTGCATATGATTTTGGAAGTTGATGGTGATTTGTTTGATTATAAAAACCTGGATGGTCAGGCGTATCTTTCATTAGAAGGTTTTTTTGCGGCTCCCTGGCTTGATGATTTTTGGGGTGATTTAGGGATAGCTGCTAATGCAGGTGTTAATGCGCAAGTATGGCTCGACTGGAAAAAACAGAGCATAACCAATGTGTACAGTAAGTTTAAGCTACAGGATATGGAAGTTCATTATTTAAAAACGCTTGTTGAATCCTGGAATTTAGAAAAGCTTGATGGAGAGATTTGGTGGAAAAAGAATGACGATGGTTGGCAATTTGATATCAGAAACCTGGAATCTGTTAGGGATGGAAATATATGGCCTCAGTCATCTGCGGTAAGTGTCGTCATGGCAGATGCCAAAGGTGAGTTACATATACAGTCAGACTATTTGAGAATTGAAGGTGTAACGTATTTAGCCGGTATGGCCGCGAGTATTTATGATGCTAAAGATCCCTGGCTCGCTTTGTTGCATAAATATAACCCTACGGGTGATATCAAGTACATGGAAGCCGTTTTACCTATTGATCAGCCAGAAAAAATCAAGTTATCTGCTAACTTTGATCGGCTAGGCGCATTGTTGCCTGATTTGGAACCGAGTGGAGTAAGTGGTTTGAGCGGTTCAGTGGAATATGAAAATGGACACGCTCGACTATTTATGGATTCAAGAAATAGCCAGTTACAATTTAAAAACTTGTTTAGAGATACTATGGAGTTTGATGAGGTTTATGGTGTTGTTGATATTTTTAATCAGGAAGATGAGTGGAGAGTAACTACGGATTCATTGGTTGCTAAATCACCTCATATTGAAACTGAAAATAGAATGGTGTTCTCAGTCTCAAATAGTCAAAAGCCATTTTTAGACTTAATAACAAAATTTAAAAATGGAGATGCGCAATACACTAAACGATATTTGCCTGTGAGTATTATGGGTAAGAAGACAGTGAGCTGGCTTGATAATGGGATAAAGTCAGGCTCAGTACTTCAAGGTGGATATATGTTTTATGGCAATTTAAGCGATATGCCGTTTAAAGGAAATGAAGGTATTTCACTAGCATTCTTTGATGTTGAAAATGTTCATTTACATTATCTGGATAACTGGCCAGATATTAAAGGTGTAAATGCTACGTTACGTTTCGAAAATGAAAGTATGTATATAAAGGGGCGTGGCGGCAGTACTTTTGATTCGAATATCACTAATGCACAAGTGTCGATTGATAGTTTCTTTTTTCCTGTGTTAGAAGTAAAAGGAGATGTAGATGTTGATCTTTCAGATATCAGGCCTTTTTTGGAAAATAGTGTACTACGAAATTATAAAGATACTTATATAGGGAATGTAGACTTAAAAGGCCCCGGGAGTCTGAATCTAAATATCTCTATACCCTTGGTTAATGATTCTTTGCCGCAATGGGCAGGGGAGCTGTCTGTCGATGATGCTCACCTGACACTGATACGTGAGAATTACAAATTCACTGCAGTATCGGGAAAGTTTAGCTTTGCTGACTCATTTATTGAGTCTTCTCCAGTTACTGCAAAAATAGATAATCGCCCTGTTAAGGTAAAGGTAGAAACCAGACAAATCGATAAAGATGTAAATTATCATATTGATATTGAGGCTTATCTAGATTCTAAAACAGTATTGTCTCCGATTCCAAAAGTTCGTGAGTATATAGGCGGGTTTGCAAATTGGGATGTTGATATTGATATTGCAGGATCAGCTATAAAAAATAACGAGCTTGTAGGTGTTAAAATATCTTCGGATTTGAAAGAAGTGGAGTCAAAAATATATGGCCCACTGTTTAAATCAGTTGATGAGCCAATGTCTCTTCTTATGAATGTTAAAGTGATGGAAGATTCGACGGTTAGCTATGACCTTACTTTGCCTGGCGATAAATATTTCAAACTGGAAGAGTTTGAGGCGTACAGGCATCTTTATGCAAATACACCAAGTATTAAAGGTACATTAAAAGAGTATAAGGATGATGGTTTATCTAAGCCAATAGAAATTGATCTTGAATATTTTGATGTGGATGCCTTTTTGCAGGCGGACAAAGATATTAGTGATTTGATAAAGGATAAAGAAATATCCAAGATGCATCCGGATGATTTTTTGCCTATTCGTTTTAAAACCAGGAATATGAATTGGAAAAAATTTGATTTTAAAGCGCTCGAGTTTTTGACAGTGCCAGGTAAGTCGGGCTTAGTTGTAGATAATATTAAGATGGTAGCAGATGACTACGCTATAAATGGTCGAGGAGAATGGTCTGTTGGCTGGAATAATAAGCATATAACTAGTCTGGCCGCTAAAGTGGATGTTAAAAACCTTGGGAATGCCTTAAAGAAACTAGAATTATCCCGTGATATAAAAGATACACGTGGCAAGATAGATCTACGCCTAAAGTGGAAAGATATGCCTCAGAATTTTAACTGGCAAAACTTGCAGGGCGATGGCTCATTAAAATTTAGAGATGGAACATTTAAAAAAATTGATGCTGGTGCTGGACGAATGTTGGGTCTTTTCAATTTAAAAACATTGTTTTCACTGGATTTCGCAAATCAGGTCTCTAAAGGGTTTACATTTGATAAAATGAAAGGGACATTCACTTTTTCAAATGGGAATGCGTATACGGATAATCTGTCGATAGAAAGTAAAGCGGCAGATGTATATATGAAAGGTCGCTTGGGACTTAATGATATGACGGTTGATCAATCAGTAAGAGTCAGGCCACATGTTGGCTCAACCGTTACCTTTGGTACAACGGTTGTTGCGGGGCCAGCAGTGGGTGGGCTGGTTTATTTGTTCCAGAAAATTTTCAATCCAGATGCCCTAACGGAATATGCATATAGCGTTAAGGGTGATATAAGTGCGCCGACTGTCAGGCTATTGTCGGCGCCAAGGACAAATGATTCTCAGGATGCTGAAGATGAGTTTTAATATACTGGCGAAAAACATTCTCATCATGGCCATTTGCTTGATGTCTAGCAAGCTTGGTGCGCAAGCATTTAGTATAGAATTGCAGTCAGAAACGTGGGATGTTGCAAGGCATGGCGAATTACTGATAAAAATACCAGAGCTAGCTACCGTTATTAATAAATGGTCTGAGGATACGGCTCAGAAAATTGAGTTACGCTATCCTGGAGGGGAAGAAGGGGTGCTTTGGGTTGAGGAATTGATGGATCGCTTGGTATCATTAGGCATTCCGTCCAGTACTATACAGCTATTACCAGGAAGTAGTGCCGAAGACATAATTCATGTGGTTTTAATTGAGGCTATAAAAAACAATGAGTAAAATTTCTGCAATTCAGATGTCATCTGGTCCTAATATACAAGCCAACCTGGATGAGGCTGCAAAACTAATTGAGCAGGCAACATCACAGGGTGCTGAGTTGTTAGTATTGCCAGAAAATTTTTCGCAGATGGCAACCACTGATAAAGAGCGAGTTTCCAGTGCAGAAGTAGCTGGAGAAGGTTTTGTGCAAAGCTTCTTATCGAATCAGGCAAGTAAGAACAATTGCTGGATTGTGGGTGGGACAATTCCTATACAAAGTGAAGAACCTCGTAAGGCCTATTCTAGTAGTTTGGTGTTTAATGATAAGGGCGAGCAAGTTGCCAGATATGACAAGATTCATATGTTTGATGTGATTATCGAAGAAAATAACGAAGCATATAATGAATCGGCCACAACCACGGCGGGAGAAGAAATAGTTGTCATAGATACGCCGTTTGGACGACTAGGCTTAAGCGTATGTTATGACTTGAGATTTCCTGAGTTATATAGAACGATGATTGATCACGGTATGGAAATATGCGCCTTGCCGGCAGCATTTACAGCATTTACAGGACAGTCGCATTGGGAGCCGTTAATTCGTGCCAGAGCGATTGAAAATCAATGTTATATGGTGGCAGCAGCACAAGGTGGCTACCATGTAAATAATCGCCAGACCTTTGGGCACAGCATGATTGTTAATCCCTGGGGAAATATTTTAGGCAGTGTTGGTACAGGCCCTGGTGTTGTTATTACAGAAATGGAAAGAGCGGTGCTTGAAAATACCCGAAACAATTTCCAGGTACTAAATCACAGACGATTAAATTGCCGTATTGGTTAAGGTTTGAAAATTCTTATCATTTCGATGTTTAGATGAAGTGATTTTCGACTAGCGCTTACCATCGCCACCGGCTTTTCTTAATACCCAGTCCATCGCTCGAGAGCTCAGCAAGCGCTTTAGATAACCCATAATGTAAGTTGGTTTTGTGACGTAGTATCTTACTTGTGGTCGTTTTGATTTCAGTGCATGTACCACTTTTTCACATACGGCTTCTGGGCCAAGTGTAAAAGGTGCTGCTGGACCTTCCTTATTCAGGCGCTCAATCATTGAGTTGTAATTATCTTTATGGATGCTGTTGTCAGCATCTATAAATGTTTTAAATGCTTTGTAGGCATTTTTACGAAAGTCACTCACTATGGGGCCTGGTTCAATCAAGCTGATATGTATGTCAGTACCATGTAATTCCTGACGCAATGTGTCGCTTAGTCCTTCGATGGCAAACTTGCTGCCGTTATAGGCGCCGCGATATGGCATGGCGGCAAAGCCAAGAATAGAACTATTTTGAATGATTCGGCCATAACCCTGTTTGCGCATCACGGGTAATATCAGGTTCGTTAATTCAAAGGTGCCAAATACATTGGTTTCAAACTGTGTGCGTAATGCTTCGCGACTCAAGTCCTCTACTGCACCGGGTAGCCCATATGCGCCATTATTAAACAGGGCATAAAGCTTTCCACCGGTCTGGTCCATTACACGGATTACGGCATTTTTAATTGAGACAGAATTATTTAAATCGAGTTGTAGGCTATCGAGTCCTAGCTGTTTAAGTTTCTCAACGTCTTCGGCTTTTCTGGCGGTTGCAAATACCTGATAGCCTTCTTTTTGCAGGTGTTGGGCGGTATAAAGGCCAATGCCGCTAGAGCAACCAGTGATCAGGATGGATTTTATATCGTCTTGTTTATTAGCTCGTTGAGTGTTCAATATGCGCTCTTTTCGGTTTATTGGCTTTTATTTTGGTCTATTGGCCGCTTTTAATGCCGCACTCATTTGGCAGCAGGCCTGCGGGGCATTATAATACCGGCCTTTTCGTCTTCTCGCACTTTCTTGTTACACAGGTTTTGCCCTTTGTGATATCGGTGGTTAGGCGCTGCTAAACGTTACTTTAATATTCTGGAAAACATTATGCGCAGTCATTACTGTGGTCAGGTTGATGAAACCCTGGTCGATCAGGAAGTAGAATTATGTGGATGGGTAAACCGTCGTCGTGACCACGGGGGCGTTATCTTTATTGATCTACGTGATCGTGAAGGTCTTGTACAGGTCGTTTTCGATCCAGATAAGCCTGAAATGTTTGCCCTGGCCGAGCGCGTACGTAATGAATACGTACTGAAGGTGAAAGGCCGTGTTCGATTGCGTGACGAAGCCGCGGTTAATGCGAATTTAAAAAGTGGCAAAATCGAAATATTAGGCCTTGAGCTTGAAGTGCTTAATGCCTCAGAAACACCGCCATTCCAGTTGGACGATGAAGGTGTTCACGAAGATAATCGTCTTAAGTATCGTTATGTAGACCTGCGTCGTGATGAAATGCAGCAGCGCATGCGCATGCGCTCACAGGTTACAAGTTTTGTGCGTCGCTATATGGAAGACGGCGGTTTCTGGGATATAGAAACCCCAATGCTAACTAAAGCGACACCGGAAGGTGCGCGTGACTATTTAGTGCCTAGCCGTACGCATCAGGGCGAGTTCTTTGCTTTGCCGCAATCGCCACAGTTGTTTAAGCAATTGTTAATGATGTCGGGTATGGATCGCTATTACCAGATTGTCCGTTGCTTCCGTGATGAAGACTTACGTGCGGATCGTCAGCCAGAATTTACGCAAATTGATATCGAAACATCCTTTATGGATGAAGACGGTGTAATGGATATCACTGAAAACATGATCCGCGATTTATTCGCGCATGTGTTAGAAGTAGCCTTACCGGCTGAATTTCCTCGTATGACTTACGAAGAGGCCATGAACCGTTATGGTTCAGATAAGCCTGACCTTCGTATCGACATGGAGCTGGTGGATATCGGCGACCTAATGGATAACGTGGAATTCAAAGTATTCTCCGGTCCTGCGAAAGATCCTAAGGGGCGTCTTGTGGTATTGCGTGTTCCCGGTGGCGCAACATTAAGCCGTAAAGAAATTGATGGCTACACAGACTTCGTAGGCCGTTATGGTGCGAAAGGTCTGGCATGGATTAAGGTAAATGATGTTGATGCTGGCCGTGAAGGCTTGCAGTCACCTATTGTTAAATTCCTACCTGATGAAGCACTGGATGAAATCATTAAGCGCAGCGGTACGCAAACGGGAGACTTACTGTTCTTCGGTGCGGGTGATGCGAAGATGGTGAATGAATCTATGGGTGCACTTCGCGTGCAAGTTGGTCATGACCTGGATATGGTCTCACGCGAATGGAAGCCACTGTGGGTTGTTGACTTCCCAATGTTCGAGTGGAATGATCGCGAAGAGCGCTGGGATGCATTACATCATCCATTTACAGCACCAAGCTGTACGGTTGAAGAGCTTGAAGCAAACCCAGGTGAAAGCCTGTCTCGCGCCTACGACATGGTATTGAACGGTTGTGAATTAGGTGGTGGATCTGTACGTATTCACGATACTGGCATGCAGCAATCAGTGTTGAAGATACTGGGTATCAGTGAGGAAGAAGCGGAAGATAAATTTGGCTTCTTATTAAATGCCTTGAAATACGGTTGTCCTCCACATGCCGGTTTGGCCTTTGGTTTAGATCGTATGATCATGTTAATGACCGGTGCGGGTTCTATCCGCGACGTAATGGCATTCCCGAAAACACAAACAGCGGCTTGTCCTTTAACCAGTGCGCCTTCAGAAGTATCCGCGGCGCAGCTTAAAGAGCTGAATATTCGTATTCGTAAGCCGGTTGCAGAAAGCTAAGTTTTATAGCCTGATGTAATATCAAAAAGGCCACCCCTTGCGGTGGCTTTTTTGGTTTTAGGAGAGATGCGTCGAATTTAAAACAGGGATTAATATGCCGAAATAACGGTTTATCTCATTACCCATTCAGGGATAGTGTTGTTTCCAAGGGCTTGCCGCTATTATACTGGACTACTAATGATAATTTCCCACGGGATTAATTGATGAGCGCCGTTGCTATCCAACCTTATGCCTTACTTGATGACGAAGAGTGCGAACAACGTATTATTGCTGCGAAGAAAAAACTAGGCGATCGTCTGGTCATTCTCGGTCATCACTATCAGCGTGATGAGGTATTTCATCATTCAGATTTCACCGGTGATTCATTAAAGCTTTCTCGTGCAGCGGCAGAATCAAAAGCAGAATACATCATTTTCTGCGGTGTGCACTTCATGGCAGAAGTCGCGGATATTCTTTCTCGTCCCGATCAAATCTCAATGTTGCCAGATATGGCAGCAGGCTGTTCAATGGCAGATATGGCCAATCTGGCGAAAGTCGAGAAGGCCTGGAAAGAGCTATCTAGTGTAATAGATCCGGATGAATGCGTAACGCCTGTTACCTATATTAACTCGGCAGCAGATTTAAAATCTTTTTGTGGCAGTCATGGGGGTATCGTATGTACATCCACAAATGCCCGCCATGTGTTGGAATGGTCGTTTAAGCAGCGTCAAAAAATCCTCTTCTTCCCAGATCAACACCTGGGGAGAAATACCGGTGCAAGCATGGGAATACCACTAGATGAAATGGTAGTGTGGGATTTTGATCAGGAGATGGGTGGACTCACAGTAGAGCAAATTAAAAATGCCAAAATGATTTTATGGAAAGGCTTTTGCTCAGTGCACCAAATGTTTACCCCAGAACAAATCGATAACTTCAAAGAAAAACACCCAGAGACTATCGTTATTTCGCATCCCGAAAGTTCATATGAGGTATGCCAAAAATCAGATTATGTTGGCTCAACCGAGTACATCATTAATACCATTCGCGATGCCGAGCCAAATACCCGTTGGCTAGTGGCAACTGAATTAAACTTGGTTAACCGCTTAAAAGATGACTTTGCTGCTGAAGGTAAGCAGGTGCATTTTATGTCACCTACGGTTTGTATGTGTTCAACCATGTTTCGCATTGATCCACAGCATCTGGCATGGATGTTAGAAAATCTGGTAAATGGAAAAGTGGTTAATCAAATTACAGTGCCAGCAGATATAGCAAAAAATGCCAAGCTAGCGCTAGATCGAATGCTGGAAGTATCGCCTTAGTTTTTGAATCTTTACCGAGCTGTTATACATTAATTCATCGGACATGTTAGTGGTTACAGTGCCGTTGCCAGTTACCGCATGTTGGCTTTTAGTTGCAGTATCATGAAATCCAGTATTACCATCATTCCTGCGCAGGCGGAATCCAGGGACTGTTCTATAAAATCCACAGGCCAATTCCCTGCATAATAAAAAACTTCCAACTTAGCCTGCTTTTCGGTAGTTTTACCACATGAAAGAAGCAGTTGTACTCGTACACGGAATATGGATGAACGGAGCAGAAATGTTCCGCCTCCGTCAGCGCCTGACTGAGGCGGGCTATGAGTGCCACCTGTTTAAATACCAGTCCATAAAATGCTCACCTGAAGAAAACGCCGAGCACTTATATAAATTCCAGCACTCTATTAATGCGCCTGTTGTGCACTTTGTTTGCCACTCTCTTGGTGGTCTGGTGCTGCTGCATTTATTTGACAAGCACATTGTTGAAAAAAAAGGCCGAGTCGTTTTTTTAGGTGTCCCCGTAAACGGTAGTGAAGTGGCGAGAAGACTTTCAAGCACTATGATGACGCGCTGGGTGGTTGGTAAAAGTATCGAACACGGTTTACTGGGTGATCGTCCCGTATGGAAAAAATGGCGTGATCTGGGTGTGATATCGGGAGATTTTCCTCTGGGTGTGGGCCTGGTTGTGGGTGGCCCGGCATTACCACATGACGGAACAGTGTCAGTAGAAGAAACCTATGTTGGAGGAGCAACCGATTATCTCACGCTGAATACAACACACTTGGGTTTGCTGTATTCAGAAGCGGTGGCGATTCAGGTAGTGACCTTTTTGCGCGCCGGTAAGTTTGGTGATGAGGCGGGTGAGATGTTGTTTGATGCAGCTGGTTGATTTTTATGAAAAATCATCTTTTGTGCTGAAGGGTAAGCTTTATAGTGTCGGCATTTTTATCACTTTTAGTATTAAGTTTCAAAATCAGATAATTTGTTGTAACGAATAATTAATCTAAGTTATTGAAATATGTGTGTTATTAATGTCTATATGACATATGGGTATATATATTGCATTGCTCCATATCTTATATAAAAAAACAATTTAGATAATGGAGTATTACCTTAAATGAATATGAGAAACTGGAATCTCACTTTAAGTACAGTCGTCGTACTAGTGGCTATCCCCCTCCCTATATATGCTGAATTATTGATTTCTTCCAGCGAGAGTTACTCTAATACTGAAGTTCTTGAAAACACAGATTTGATTTTAAATTATGGTGAATTCAGAAATACAGGACTAGTCGATAATTTAGATGGATCTGAATTTGTTAACTATGGGCAGATGTTTAACCATAGCTTCATGCAATTTCAGTGGAATAGCTCCCTTTCAAATTATGGAGAGTTTGACAATTTTGGTGATGTTAGTGCTAGTTCAATAAATAACGGTTTTACCGGCAGTTTTGAAAACCAGTCGAGTATTACATTACGTGAAGGATTTGATAGCGCAACGAGTCAACCAATATCTGCAGAATTAAATAACAGCGGTGTGTTTGATAACAATGGGTTTATCGATGTCTTTTCATCGGCCGGGTTTAATCTAACCAATAGTAATACTTTTAATAATAACGGTGTTATAAACGCCAATGGTCCGGTGCAGATTACGAATAGCGGTGTATTTAATAATCTGGGTGAATTTAATACATCGTGGAATGAATTATTAAACATTGATAACTCAGGTGAATTTGTAAACTCAGCAAACTTAAATCTTGGAGAAGATCGGGATGCAGGATCTGGCTCAATCATTACAACGAATCGCTTTATAAATCATGCTGTCGTTCAAGGTGGGGACGCAATACAAAATAGTGGCTATTTTGAAAATAATGGTGATATTTGGGGCGCTAAAACATTTGAAAATACTGGTGATGTAATTAATGCTGGGCGTATTTCAGTGGACTCTGAAATAATTAACTTGGCAACTAGTACGTTTAATAATTTAGTGGGTGGTGTAGTTGAGGCTGGCAATCGACTTGAAAATAGAGGCGTATTTGAAAACTTGTCGAGTATTATGTTGCGTGATGGGTTTGATAGTGTAGCGCATCAGTTTATCTCTGCGGAATTAGATAATAGCGGAGTGTTTAATAATAATGGAACTATCGATGTCTACTCACGTTACGGATTTAATCTAACCAACAGTAATGTTTTTAATAATAACGGCATTATTAATAATACCGATGGTCCTGTGCATATAGTCAATAGCGGTGTGTTTAATAATCTGGGTGAATTTAATGCACCATGGGATGAGCCATTAATAAGCATTAATAACACGGGTGAATTTGTAAACTTTGCATCATTAAGTCTTGGTAATGGTTGGGCTGCGTCACCAGCTTCCATTATTACAACCAACCGGTTTATAAATCACGGTGATATTCAAGGTGGAGACAAGATACAGAATAGCGGCTACTTTGAAAATGATGGGAATATCTTTGCCGTTAATAGAATTGAAAATAGCGGGGATGTGATTAATGCAGGGCGTATTTCAGTGCGCTATGAAATGCTTAACTCAGCGACAGGTACTTTTAATAATATTGTCGGTGGCGTAGTTGAGGCTAGTAATAGACTAGAAAATCGTGGAGTATTCGAAAATCAGTCGGTTATCAGCTTACATGAAAATTTTGACTATGACACAGGTCAGTTTGCTTCTGCGGAATTGAACAATAGCGGCATATTTAATAATACAGGATCGATAGATGTTATTTCATCTGTAGGGTTTAATTTAATCAATAGTAGTATCTTCAACAATAACGGAATTATTAATGCCGAGGGACCTATTCAGATAACTAATAGCGGTGTGTTTAATAATCTGGGTGAATTTAATATGCTCTGGAATACTCCATTAAGTATTAATAACTCAGGTGAATTTGTAAACTTTGCATCTTTAAGTCTTGGCGAAGAAGGCTGGAATGTCACACCGGGTGCCATCACAACGACTAATCGTTTTATAAATCACGCTAACATTCAAGGTGGAGAAGTGATACAGAACAGCGGTTATTTTGAAAATAATGGCGATATCTTTGGCGCTAATAGATTTGAAAATACTGGTGATGTGATTAATGCAGGGTCATTATTTGTGCGCAATGAAATGCTTAACTTAGGGGGAGCTACCTTTAATAATATTGTCGGTGGAGTGGTTGAGGCAAGCAACCGACTTGAAAACCGAGGTGTATTTGAAAACCAGTCAATAGTTACCTTGTATGAAGATTTATATGACTATGTTACAGGGCAGATTGCCTCTGCGGAATTAAATAACAGTGGTGTGTTTAATAATAATGGATCAATAGATGTCTTTAGTGGGTTGAATATTACCAATAGTGACATCTTTAACAATAACGGCATTATTAATGCCAATGGTCCGGTGCAAATCACCAACAGCGGCATATTTAATAATCTAGGTGAATTTAATACAGGGTGGAATACATCATTAAGTATTAATAACACAGGTGAGTTTGTAAATGCTTCGAACTTACAACTAGACGATGTTTGGGATCCCGAACAAGCGGGATCAATTATCAATACGAATATTTTTGTTAATCACGCCGACATTCGAGGCGGTGCTGCTATAAAAAATAGTGGCTACTTTGAAAACGATGGTTTCATTGATAATGTTAACGTATTTGAAAACAGTGGTGATGTTATTAATGCTGGTGATTTTACAGTAGTTACTGGCATCGTTAATTTAGCGACAAGTACCTTTAATAATTTAGTCGGTGGTATTGTTGAGGTCAGTCAACTTGATAATCGCAGCTTGTTTGAAAATCAATCGACTGTTTTATTGCACGAAGGATATGATTCTTCGACGGGGCAGCTTGCTGCGGCAGAATTGAATAACAGCGGGGTATTCAATAACGATGGAATTATAGATGCTAATTTCTCACACGAAGGATTAAATATAACCAATAGTAATATGTTTAATAATACTGGTTCTATTTATACAAATGGCTCCACGCAAATTACTAACAGCGGTATGTTTAATAATCTGGGTGAATTTAGTTCAAGGTCAGGTTCGCCGTTGGAAATTAATAACTCAGGTGAGTTTGTAAACGCTGCAATCTTAAATCTAGGTGATAATTGGAATGAGACAACTGGCTCAATTATCACGTCTAATCGCTTTATAAATCACGGTGATATTCAAGGTGGTGAATCGATACAGAACAGTGGATATTTTGAAAATAATGGGAATGTTTTTGGCGTTAATACATTTGAAAACAGTGGGGACGTAATTAATACAGGATGGATTTCAACGTTTACTGAAATGGTGAATTTAGCCGGCAGTACTTTTAATAATTTATTGGGTGGTGTGGAGGCCAACGGTAGGCTTGAGAATCGTGGTGTATTTGAAAATCAGTCATTTGTTGCATTTAATGAAGGTTATGATGTTAAAACAAGTCAGATTATACCGGCTGAATTAATAAATGATGGGCTATTTAATCAGCATAGTACGTTAACTGTTTTTTCCTATCAGGGATTTAATTTAACTAATCGAGGTGAGTTCAATAACACAGGCGTTATTAACGCTTATCAGGGACCGACTCAGATTACTAATTATGGAATGTTTAATAACCTCGGTGAATTTAATGCGTCTGAGCTCAGTATTAATAATTATGGTGAATTCAATAATTCAGCTGACTTATATGTAGGTGCAGGTCAAATAATTAATAAAGGCTCTTTTGTTAATCATGCAGATATTTTCGATGGTGGATTATTTGAGAATAGTGGTTATTTAGAAAATAATTTCGGCATTGAAGTGTCGGAATTAGAGAATACAGGTGACGTTGTAAATACGGGTGGGATTCGTGCCTATAATAAACTAGCAAATTCAGCAGCTGGCGTATTTACTAATGTAGCTGGTTCTGGTGCTAGATCGGGATACATTGATAATCGAGGATTATTTGATAATCAATCACAATCACTCATTATGATGATTGGTGGAATTTCTGGTGAATTAAATAATAGTGGAATGTTCAATAACGCTGGTGACATATATTCACTTTATGCTGGTTTTAATTTAATCAATAGCAATGACTTTACTAATACGTATGAGGGAAGAATTTATTCGGGCGGCACTACCCAAATTACTAATAGCGGGGATTTTGTGAATCAAGGCTCTATTGAGATAAATAATGGCTCATTGAATATTAATAACTCAGGGACTTTCACTAGTGCAAACTATAGTCTTGTTGGTGGTGGTGGCGATATAGCTAATACAGGTACGTTCATTAATTACTCATCAATAAGCGAGTTCAATACAATATCATCAAGCGGTACGTTTATTAATGATGCTAACGCGAGTGTTTCTGCTGATGCTGTAATCATAAGCGGCAGATTAGAAGGCGGTGGTGATGTGTCTGTTGGAAATGGTCTGGTTATTACCGAATCTGGAACATTAGCTACAGCTGGAAGGCTTGGGTTTATGGATGTTTCTGGGGATCTGTTTGTCGATGGAATAATAGAGTTTGGTGTAGAGCGGTATTTCTATGTAGATGATGGAATGAATGTGTTTGGTGATGTCGTTTTAGGTGCTGAATCAATACTAGATGTTTCGTTTTTAGATGGGCGAACATTTGATTTGGGGTCAACCTTCGATTTACTCTTAGCGGATAGTATTACAGGCGGCTTTGATGATTTTTATTATGATGCAATTCTTGGCGATGGTCTTGCGCTAGAGTGGCTTATTTTAGAAAGTGGTGGGCAGGATCTCTTAAGACTGGGTGTTGTATCAGCTGTTCCTTTGCCAGCATCTATCTGGTTGTTCCTTACAGGATTAGCCGGTTTAATGGCAGTAAGAAAAAAGCGTCAGTAGAAGGTTTTTGAAAACGCTTATATTGATAAGCGTTTTCAACTACTGCCTGTTATGATGGTTTGAATGATTCGTATCAGTGCAGTCATTTCTACTATTTACCGATGATAATTCAATTATTCACATCGGCGAAGGCTTGTCATAATAATAGCCCTGCGCATAATCCACATTCATTTCTTTTAGTAAGTTGCTAATGTCTTCATCTTCTACGAATTCGGCAATTGTTTTTAAATTCATCGTATGGCCGATGGAGTTTATCGCATCAACCATAACGCGTGATATTTCATCTTGCGCAATTTGTTTTACAAACATGCCATCAATTTTTAGATAGTTAATAGGCAGGTTTCGTAAATAAGCAAAAGAGCTTAAGCCGCTGCCGAAATCATCTAAAGCGGTAAAACAGCCGAGTTCCTGTAATTCTTTTAGGAAATTGGTGGCATTTTCTAAATTCGCAATAGCTGAAGTTTCTGTGATTTCAAAACACAGGCGTTCGTGAGATATTTCTTTATTGGATAGTGTTTCAATTGTTCTCTGTGTGAATTTATTATCAGCCAGGCTTTGACCGGATAGATTAATAGCATACACAGTGTCAGTATTATCTTTATCTAATTGTTTGAGTACGTTTTCAATGACCCACTGGTCTAGCATTGGCATTAAATTGTAGCGTTCTGCGGGCGGGATAAATGCCATGGGTGGTATTATCTCGTCGTTCTCATCTAGCATGCGGATTAATACTTCGCGATGAGCTTTTAAATTAGAGGTGTTTTTTAATGGCACTATATCCTGACAATATAGTGTAAAACGATTCTCCTGTAGTGCATCATTTATACGGTTGACCCATTGAGTTTGTTCTCTTTTCTCGGTAACGTTTTCGTCGTCGTAGGTGACAATATGGCATCGGTCACGACCTTCATGCTTTGCCATATAGCAAGCTGTATCAGCTGCATGGTATAGGTTTTCATAGTTAGACACTTGTGCTGGGGCATCCACAAGGCCAATACTGGCGCCTATGCGGAAAGCTTTATTGCTCCATATAAATTGATATTCACGAACTGTATTTAATATTGTTTCTACTATTTCTTCAGCTTTTTTTACATCGATATTAGATAGGAAAAATGCAAATTCATCACCACCAATACGAGCGAATAAATCTGTTCTTCTCAATTTTTTTTGTATTTTTGAAGATATCTGCTTTAAAAGTTCGTCACCTGCTGCATGCCCCAGTGTGTCATTCACAATTTTAAAACGATCTAGGTCCATGACGCACAGAGCATGTGTTGTACCTTCGTGGTATAGCGTTAAGGTTTGTTCAACCTTGGTTTCAAATTCACGACGATTTAATAAGCCGGTTAATGAGTCATGTCGAGCCTGATGCTCAATATGTTTAGCAAGTACTTTTTCTTTACTGATGTCCTGGAAGGTTGTAATAGTCCCTAATACATTGTCATTGGTATCCTGAATAGGTGCGATGGTCTGTGATATATCAATGAGTTCATCGTCTGCGTTGTAGAGAATAATGTCATTTGATGGCATGTTGTAGCTGCCATCTTTAAGGTAGTTGATTATACAGTCGGCTAACCAGCGTTGATTTGTTTCGTCGTAGGCTTTATATATTTTTGTAATGGGTTGTCCTGCAACATTATGGGTAATATATCCAGTCAGCTTTTCGGCGACAGGATTTAGGTAATCTACCAGGCCATCTTTGTTGGTAGTGATAATGGCGTCGCCGACACTTCTTAGTGTGATTTGTGCTTTTTCCTTTTCAAGAAATAGCTCTCTTTCTATTACAGCGCTTCGTCTGATGACATAAAAGGCAACGAGTAGGGCGAGTATTAGGATGATAGCAAATAAAGTGGTTTGCAGTTTGTAAGCTGTTTCATACTGAGTTGAGGCTTTTTCTCTAGATTCCAATATAATAATTTTCTGATAGTTTAGCAGCTCCATAAAATTATCAATGATCCTACTCTGTAGGGGATAGACGATCTCAACCATTGTGATTTTAGCTTTTTCAATGTCTTCATTGTCATTGCTTAATGCCATTTCTGCGGCTTCTCTTTGATGAATTAAAGCCGGTTTAATAGAATCGTTTAATGCAGACATGATTTGCATTTCATTTTCAGTAAGTTCTAAAGAGATAAGTTGTTGCCTTAAATTTCTGAATTGTGCTGCATATTTATCAAGCATAAGACTAATGTCATCTTTAGCGAATGCATCATCTTCATAGCTCATTTTTAATGTGAGTCGGGTGCGCGCTCGTGCGGTTTCAATGAGTTCAACGATGAGCTCCATTTTGTCACTGGCTCTGCTGCTGCCTTCTATTGTTTCGTGCGAGGTCTGCATTTGTTCAAGGCTTGTATAGGCAAAGAAGGTTAATAGTGATATTAAAAAACTGAAGCCTAATGTCAAAATATAGAAAGACTCAGATTTTCTTAACTTTGGTATATGCATTGGAGAACCCGTATAGTTGAGCTATATACAATAGGATAGCATGTACTTTTTGATATGCTGATGAGCTGAGGGTTATCTTTGTATTAACTTGATTAAGTAAATACAAAATTTGATGCACCAAATGGATAGGTGTCTAGAAAGGGGCTTATGCTGTTTCTTGTTCTATGTCGTTGATGTTTATGCGGATGTTTTCTAGAGGTGCTGGTTGGCCATAGTAGTACCCCTGGGCATAATCAACACCCATTTCTTCAAGTAAGTTCTTGATGTTCTCATCTTCCACAAATTCCGCAATGGTCTTCAGGTGCATGGTGTGGCCGATGGAATTAATAGCCTCGACCATTACGCGCGATGTTTCATCTTTACTTATCTGGCGAACAAACATGCCGTCTATTTTTAAATAATTAATTGGCAGACTTTTTAGGTAAGCAAATGAGCTAAGTCCACTACCGAAATCATCTAATGCCGTGTAGCAACCCAGTGCCTGTAATTGAGTTAAAAAATCTGTAGCATTATGTAAATTAGCAATAGCAGCAGTTTCCGTTATTTCAAAACAGAGTCGGTACTGGTCTATATTGCTTTCAGATAATGTTTTAATTGTTTGCTCTGCAAATTTGTTATCGGCGAGGCTCTGTCCGGAAAGGTTGATCGCATACACTGAGTCACTAGTGTCTTTTTGTAGTTGTTTTATTACGTGGTTGATAACCCATTCATCAATTTTTGGCATTAGATCGTAGCGTTCCGCAGGGGGGATAAATGCCATGGGAGGAATGATTTCACCATCTTCATCAATCATCCGAATAAGTACTTCTCGGTGCACTCTTTCATCCAGATTTGTGTGTAGTGGATAAATATCTTGGGTGTATAGTGTGAAACGATTCTCTTTCAATGCGTCGTCAATTCGATTGACCCACTGAGTTTGTTCACGTTTTTCCGTAACGTTTGCGTCATCATATGTGACGGTGTGGAACCTGTCGCGGCCTTCATGTTTCGCCATATAGCATGCGGTGTCTGCGGCATGGTATAAGTTTTCGTAATTAGATACCTGTGCTGGTGCATCAACAAGGCCGATACTGGCACCAATGCGAAATGCCTTGTTGCCCCAGACGAATTGATATTCTCGAATAATGCATAAAATCTTTTCAACAATAACCTCAGCATCTTCAGTATTGATATTGGATAAAAACAGGGCAAATTCATCGCCACCAATACGTGCAAATAAATCTGATTGTCTTAATACCAGTTTTATTCTTTGTGATACCTGTTTTAGCAGTTCATCGCCAGCGGCATGACCAAGTGTGTCATTTACGATTTTAAAACGGTCCAGGTCCATTATGCACAAAGCATGTGTCGTGCCTTCTGAAAATAAGGTGAGAGATTGTTCGACCTTGTTTTCGAATTCGCGTCTGTTCAATAGTCCAGTCAAGACATCATGACGCGCCTGGTGATCTATGCGTTTGGCAAGGTCTTTTTCTTTGCTAATGTCCTGGAACGTTGTAATTGTGCCAAGTATGTTGTTGAACGTATCCTGAATGGGTGCCATGGTTTGGGAAATGTCAATTATGTCATCGTTAGCGTTATATAAAACGATGTCATTTGATGGCATGTTGTAGTCGCCATCTTTTAGGTAGTTAACAATGCAATCGGCGAGCCAGCGTTGATTGACTTCATCATAGGCTTTAAAAATTTGTGTAATCGGTTTACCAGAAACTTCATGGGTGATGTACCCCGTGATCTTTTCTGCTACGGGGTTAAGGTAATCAACTCTGCCGTTTTCATCGGTAGTGATAACAGCATCGCCAATACTTTTTAAGGTGATTTGTGCTTTTTCTTTTTCGAAAAAAAGCTCGCCTTCAATTTTACTACTGCGGCGAATAATATATGTCGCTACGAATAAGGCCAGTAAAAATATGGTGGTAAATAGAGTGAGTTGAAGTTTCCGTGCGTATTGAAATTGTGTGGATGCTTCTTCACGCGAATTAAAAATAAGACTTTTTTGATAATTTAGAAGTTCCATAAAGTTATCGATAATGACACCCTGTCGTGCGTAAACATCTTCCACCATCATCTTCTGTGATTGTGCGATCATTTTGGGGTCATCGCTCAAGGCAAGTTCGGCAGCTTTTCTTTGTTGAACAAGGGTGGCTGCAGCTGCTTTATTAATTGCCTGCGTTATAACCAGCTCTTCATTGTTGAGGCCCAGACTGAGCAATTGTTCGCGCAGCACGGAAAACTGTGTGGCGTGCTCATCTAGGCGCATGCTGATATCGTCTTTTACAAATGGGTCTTCTTCATAGCTCATTGCTAGTGTAAGTCGTGTACGTGTACGAGCCTGTTCTATTAAATTAACAATAAGCTCCATTTTATCGCTGGCACGGCTGCTATCTTGTATGGAATCGTAAGAAACCTGTGTTTGTTGATAACTGCTGTAAGCAAAAAACGTAAGCAGGAGTATGAGGAAGCCAAACCCAAGAGCTAATATATAGATGGATTGAGACTTGCGTAAAATGGGTGATTGCATTATCTAGTCGCTTAAAAGTCGTGTACTAATTGTTATTTTTTATTATGTATTGGAGGATAGCATATATCGGGCATATGGGCGTATGTCGGGAGCCTTTAAGTTCCTGATTCTAAATGGCTTTGGGAGAAAAAGCACCTTTGATTAGTGGTGTAATGAGTAAAGGCATAAGAGTTGCCATACAGCTAGTTTCTAGTTTGAATGTTTGGTGAATCCAGTCTGATAACACCGTATAATCATTTCGTGGATGATTTATCTCATTTTTAGGTTCTATATAGAAATTATGCTCAGAACAGGCAAAGTAGGTTAGGTGTGGCGACACGAATTTTAGGTATAGACCCGGGCTCCAGGCAAACAGGTTATGGCCTGATTGACTCTGATGGAAGTCATTCACAGCATGTGGACAGTGGTTGCATTTATGTGAAGGGTGAAAGTTTTCCTGATCGTCTGGGGTATATTTTTCATCGTGTCAGTGAGTTGATTGCCGAGTTTCAGCCTGATGAGTTATCTATAGAGTTGGTGTTTGTAAATAAGAACGTCGATTCGGCTCTGAAGTTGGCGCAGGCGAGGGGTGCTGCAATTTGCGCCGCTGTTAATGCTGGTCTCAGTGTGCATGAATACGCACCTAAGGCGATTAAAAGTGCCGTCGTAGGCAGCGGGAGTGCTAGCAAGGAGCAGGTGCAGCATATGATGTCTATGTTGCTAAAGCTGGAAAAAGGCCTGCAGGCAGATCAGGCGGACGCGCTAGGTATTGCATTGTGTCATGCGCATAATCGTGGCTTAGCCGGTAAAGTCGCCTTACCTGCGCGTAGAAGAAGTAGTGGTCGCTGGTTGTCGTTAAAATAATTTAATGTATGACTGTCTGTTATTTCATGAAAATTAAGGCTGTGACTACCTCCGGCTATTAAAATGCAAAGAGACAATTACAGCTATTCTGTTAAATTTAAAAACAAATTTCTCAAAACTGTTACGGTATGTTGTTATGAGTTATTTTACGTATGAAAACTAAAAATAAGACTTTGTCATATCTGTCTTCGCAGGTATGACGAACTCACGAGACAATATAAAAAAATGATTGGTAGAATTCAGGGCAAAATTATAGAGAAGCAACCCCCACAGTTGTTAATTGATGTGCAGGGCGTGGGGTATGAAATTGATGCGCCCATGTCGACTTTTTACCAGCTGCCAAATCTGGGTGAGCTGGTTACCCTACACACTCATTTAGTAGTGCGAGAAGATGCACAATTGCTATATGGGTTTTCGTCATTATCTGAACGTGGCCTGTTTCGCACACTGATTAAAATTAATGGTGTGGGAGCCAAGTTGGCTCTGACTATTTTATCGGGCATGAACTCTAATGAATTTGTTGCCTGCGTCCAAAATAATGATGCCGCTGCGCTAGTGCGTTTGCCGGGCGTAGGCAAAAAAACGGCGGAGCGCCTGATCATTGAATTGCGCGATAAGCTGAAGGACCTGGTGTCGAGTGCAGACCACTCGCATGGTGGGGCAGATATGTCGATAACTATTGCCGCAAGTTCGCCGGTAGCGGATGCGGTAAGTGCGCTGGTGTCGTTGGGTTATAAAGAGGCTGAAGCGAGTCGCATGGTACGTAGTATTGATACTAATGAACTCGGGACAGAAGATATTATTCGTTTGAGTTTACAGGCGGCGGTGAAAAAATAAGCGATGAGTGAACGAATTATTACGGCGCAACAGTCAACAGATGAAGAAGGTATTGATCACGCGATTCGTCCTAAGCTGCTGGCAGATTATTCAGGGCAGCCGGCGGCATCTGAGCAATTGGATATTTTTATCCCGGCTGCGCGTAACCGGGGAGAAGCCCTCGATCATTTATTAATTTTTGGACCACCCGGTTTGGGTAAAACCACATTGGCTCATATTGTCGCGAATGAAATGGGCGTGAACTTGCGCCAGACATCCGGTCCAGTTCTGGAACGCCCGGGTGATTTAGCAGCATTATTAACTAATCTTGAGCCGCATGATGTGCTGTTTATCGATGAAATACATCGATTGAGCCCGGTGGTGGAAGAAGTTCTGTATCCGGCGATGGAAGACTATCAACTTGATATCATGATTGGTGAGGGCCCTGCCGCCCGCTCAATTAAACTTGATTTACCTCCTTTTACTCTAGTAGGTGCAACTACACGTGCGGGTTCTCTTACCTCTCCATTACGTGATCGTTTTGGTATTGTCCTGCGTTTGGAGTTTTATAACACCACTGATCTCAGCTCAATCGTGCAGCGTTCGGCGCATATATTAGGCGTTGAATTAGATGTTGACGGCGCGGCTGAAATTGCCCGTCGTGCGCGCGGTACGCCGCGTATAGCTAATCGTTTGTTACGTCGTGTGCGTGATTACGCAGAAGTAAAAGCTGATGGAAAAATCGATAAGTCTGTTGCAGCGCGCGCACTGGATATGCTCAAAGTTGATTCATACGGATTTGATAATATGGATAGAAACTTGCTCTCTACGATTATTGAAAAATTTGAAGGTGGGCCGGTCGGCGTGGAAAATTTGGCCGCAGCTATCGGTGAAGAAAGGGATACTATTGAAGATGTGATTGAACCTTATTTAATTCAACAGGGTTTTTTGATGCGTACGCCGCGAGGCCGAGTGGCCACGGCCAATGCATATCGTCATTTAGGTTTAGTTCCACCAAATAATGTAGAGATAATTGCAGATGGGGATGGTTAGTTTCTGTGAATGTAGTAATTGAAAAATTCAATCCATGTGTGAGCTGCTGTATTTCATATGATTAATGAAATTGAGTCTATAAAACTAAACCTGTGTCACAATACATGTGAACGTGAACATTACAATACGCCAGTAAATGCACACAAAAGATTTATCAGGTATAAAAATGAACTTTAAATGGCCGGTGCGCGTCTATTACGAGGATACAGATTCCGGTGGTGTTGTATTTTATGCAAACTACCTAAGTTTTATGGAACGTGCGCGGACTGAATACTTACGCCATTTTGGGTTTGAACAAGATCAGTTAATTGAACAAAAAAACACTATTTTTGCAGTGCGATCAGTGCAGCTAGATTATTTAAGTCCGGCCCGATTTAATGATCAGTTAATTGTCACGGCAAAAATCACAGAGCTTAAAAAAGTCAGTATGCTATTTGAACAAAAAATTTATCGTCAAGACCAGCCAGAAAAAATTCTTTGTCAGGGTCAGGTACGTATCGCTTGTCTACGCGCAGACACGTTTAAACCTTCAGCAATACCTGATGCAATTTCAGAAGTAGTGTCTGCTGCTATATCACAATCTATAACGGAGGTCGCAAGTGTCGACTGATTTATCGCTTATTACACTTATTGCAGAAGCCAGTATTTTGGTTCAACTGGTGATGCTCGTCCTGGTTGCCGCCTCTATAGTATCCTGGTTTATTATTTTTCAAAAAAACAAATTATTAAAAACCGTTTCCACGGAAGCGACACGTTTTGAAGATGGGTTTTGGTCAGGTGGAGATTTGAGTGAGCTTTATACGCAGCTTAGTCGACGCCGACTTGAGCGTGAAGGTATGGAAAAAGTCTTTGAGACGGGCTTTGCAGAGTTTGCACGTTCGTATAAAACAACCACAGACCCTGCCTTTATGATGGCCAGCATTCAGCGCAGTATGAAAGTTGTTCTGTCGCGCGAAGAAGACAAATTAGAGGCCAACCTTTCATTGCTGGCGACCATTGGCTCTATCAGCCCATATGTGGGTTTGTTTGGTACCGTATGGGGAATAATGAATTCATTTACGGCGTTGGGTTCAGTACAAAATGCATCACTGAATATGGTTGCGCCAGGTATTGCAGAAGCATTAATTGCAACAGCAATGGGCCTATTTGCTGCTATACCTGCCGTTGTTGCTTATAACAAGTATTCAGATCAGGTTGATCGTTTATTGGGGCGTTATGAGAACTTTATGGAAGAGTTCACTACCGTATTGCAGCGTCAATCGCAAAAACAGATAAGAAGTGAAGTGCAAAAATCTGAGCAGACAACGCAGGAAAAAAGTACTGATCAAAGCGATGACTTGACAACAGAAGCGGTAGAGGCAAGTTAGGATGGCATCTAGTCGTCGTAAACGTCGTCCTATTTCAGAAATCAATGTGGTGCCCTACATTGATGTGATGATGGTGTTGCTTGTGATTTTTATGATTACTGCACCGATTGTACAGCAGGGCGTGGAGATTGACTTGCCACAAGCGGCTGCGAAATCTATGTCGCCAGATCAGGATGAGCCGGTTGTATTGTCGGTGGATAGTAAGGGTGATTTTTATTTAGATATAGGGGATAAGCCAGATAAACCCATTGATGCTCAACTTATGGTCAATCGAATAGCTGCTGTGCGTCAGCTTAAGCCTAATATCCCGGTGCTAGTGCGTGGTGATCGTAATGTTGGTTATGGCCGAGTTGTAGACGCAATGGTACTGTTGCAGAAGGCCGGTGTTGAGAAGGTTGGGTTAATGACTGAGCAGCCAGATAGTTAATATGCACGCTAGTTTACTTTCCCAGATTAAAAATCACCCGCGGTTCTTCTTTTTATCAATAGCTGTGCATGTGATATTACTTGTTATTGTAACGGTTAGTTTGAGCGACCATTCTTCACCTAAATTACCGGTTACTAAAAAAGTTGATACAGTGAAAGCCGTGGTGATTGATGCGAGTGTGGTTAAGCAGGAAATTCAAAAAATAAAGCAGGCTGAAGAGAAGAAGAAAAATCAGAAGGTTGCGCAACAACAGAAATTGGATAGGCAGGCAAAAAAGGCGAGAGAACAGCGTAAAAAAGAAGAAAAGCGTTTAGCTGATTTGAAGTTAAAAGAAAAAAAACGCAAGCAGGACTTGGCCAAAAAAGAAAAGTCTGAACGTGATAAAAAGAAAAAAGAATTGGCGAAGCTGAAGCAGCAGCAGGAAGAGCTGGTTAATAAGCGTAAAGCAGAACAGAAAAAGCTGGCTGATATAGAGAAAAAACGAAAGGCTGCTGAAGCAGAAGCCAAAAAGAAGAAGTTGGCCGCCGAAGCTGAAGCTAAAAAGCAGAAATTGGCTGCTGAAGCCAATGCAAGACGAAAAGAGCAAGAAGCAGAAATGCGTCAGCAGATGCTAGCGGAAGAACGTCGTATGGCAAAACAATCCGCAGCGAATCAGAAACTACTGGCACAATACGTTTATCAAATTCAACGAAAAGTTGAGATAAACTGGAATGCACCGGCGAGTATGACCAAGGGCTGGGCATGTGAGGTGCTCGTTGAGCAAAATCGCTTTGGAGAGGTACTCAATGTACAAATGAAAAAATGCACGGGTAGTGAGGCATTTAAGAGCACGGTTGAGCGAGCAGTTCGAAAGGCTTCGCCATTACCGGAAGCACCTAATAACGATATATTTGAGAAAAAACTGAATTTTGTTTTCAGGCCAGAAGTATGAAAAAAATATTACTTAGCACTTTTTTAATCATAACCTTAATGCAAGTGGCACAGGCAGCTTTGCGTGTTGAAATCACTAAAGGTGTAGAAGGTGCAATGCCTATTGCCATTGTGCCTTTTGCGAGAACCGAACAAAGCTCCAAAGTGATCGCCAGTGTATCTGATATTATTATTTCGGATTTGCAACGCAGTGGTCAGTTTTCACCGATTGATAGCGACAAGCTTATTGCGCGGCCACGTGCACTGGAAGATGTCAATTATAAACTCTGGCGTGTGGCGGGAATTGATCATCTGGTGATAGGTTCGGTAAAAGTCATACAGGATAATCAGTATGAAATTAGTTTTCGCCTGCTAGATGTCTTTAAAGGAACGCAGGTGTTGGGTTATCAATTTTCTGCAACAGATCGTAGTTTACGTAGTGTCAGCCACCATATCAGTGATTTGATATATGAAACAATTACAGGGCAGAAGGGTGCGTTTGATACAAAAATTGCTTATGTAACGTCTGAACGTAAGCAGGGTGTCCAGCCCTCTTATAGTCTGCAGGTTGCGGATACGGATGGTTACAATTCTTTGTCGGTATTAAAATCTACTCAACCTATTATGTCTCCTACCTGGTCGCCGGATGGAAGACAGCTGGCTTACGTCAGTTTTGAAAAACGTAAGTCGGAAATATATGTACAGGATTTGTATACACAACAGCGTCGTAAGTTAACTTCTTTTACGGGTATTAATGGTGCACCGGTATGGTCGCCTGATGGTAAAAAGCTGGCCCTAACTTTATCGAAAGGTGGTAACCCTGATATCTATATTTTAGATATTAAAACTAAAAAAATGAATCAGCTAACCAAACATTGGGGTATTGATACCGAGCCGGCCTGGATGCCTGATGGTAGTGAATTGGTATTTACATCGAGTCGTGCAGGTAAGCCGCAGATTTACCGTGTTTCCAGTAGTGGAGGACAACCCAAACGCCTAACTTTTAGTGATACTTACAATGCGAGTCCTGAAGTTTCAAGTGATGGGAAAACACTCGTTTTTGTGCAGGGAGAGGGTAATGTTTTCAAAATTGCCAAGCAGGATCTGCAATCGGGTTACGTGGAATTATTAACAGATGGACCATTGGACGAATCACCAAGCTTTGCACCTAATGGGGGCATGATTTTATATGCCTCTACTGATAAGTATCAGGGTGTGCTATCTGCTGTTTCCTCGGATGGTCGTTTTAAGCAGAGGCTGGTTTTATCCGAAGGTGATGTAAGAGAGCCTACCTGGGGACCCTTTAAGCGTTAAAAATGATTTGAGCTGTTGATTGTGTTTTATTGGCTTGAATTTTGCTCGTTAGCTTGAAGCGAAAATGAATATTATGAATAGATACTGGAGAAATTAAAGTGACTACAAATAAATTACTGTCGGCATTAATGTTGTCGAGTTTACTAGTGGCGTGTGCGCCTGAAAATGTAAAAGATGCAGATTCGTCTGCTGGCTCAACGACACAATCTGCTGATGGTGTACAGACTGGTGGATTGAGTGGGGCAGATTCTACGGAAGGAAGCTTTCTTTCTGGGATGACTGTGTCTTTTGAAAAGGATGCGATAAATGATACGGGCAATGTATTAATTGAGAAAACGATATATTTTGATTATGACAGTGATCAAATTAGTGCAGATTACCAAACACTGATTTCGCATCATGGTAAATACCTGGCGACAAATTCAGATATGCGCGTGCGTCTGGAAGGTCATGCAGATGAACGTGGAAGTCGTGAATATAATGTCGCTCTGGCTAATCGACGTGCACAGTCTGTAAGGCGTCTGGTTTTATTTCAGGGTGCCAGTGCAGATCAGGTAGAAGTTATTAGCTACGGTGAAGAAAAACCTGTAGCGCTAGGACATGATGATGAATCCTGGCGTCTAAATCGTCGTGTTGAGCTGGTATACGAAGCACGTTAATATAGCGATATATTTTAGTGCTTTATCTGAGGCACCTCGAGCAAAATAAATATGCATGAGCTAGTTTGTAAGTTCATGCTTTTTGCCGCTAAAAGGCTTCAGCTAAGGACACGCATATTTCTTTTTTTTATTACTTAAACATGCCTGTAGGCGAAATTTATGTCACTTAATCCGGCCATATGGCGCTCCAGTTTTTTCATTATTACTACATTATTATCAACAAGTACCAGCTTATATGCTGAAAGCAGTGTTGAGCAGCGTCTGGGACGTTTAGAAAATTTGCTGAGTAGTCAGGTATTAATGGAACAGTCACAGCGAGTTGAGCAGATTCAACAAGAGCTAACGAGCCTGCGCGGCTTGCTGGAAAGTCAGGAAAATCAGCTGAGCTTAATTAAGCAACGTCAACGCAATCTATATCAAGATATTGATCGTCGTCTGAATGATCTAGAAATTAAGGGTGGTGGAGCATCAACAGGTGCTAGCTCTGTTTCAGCTGTCAGCCAATCTGCAACATCAAGTGGTGGCCTGTCTTCACCAATTGCACCGCCTTCTAGTCAGGCGGGGTTATCTTCAGCAATTGCGGCTGCGCCTTTATCATTGTCTAACGATAAAAATGGTAAGTCTGCCTATACGCAGGCGTTTAACACCTTAAAAGAAGGGCGGTATGAGCAGGCTATAGATGAATTTAAGGCGTTCCAGAAAAATTACCCAGAAAGTGCTTATGGTGCCAATGCACAATACTGGTTGGGTGAAACGTACTCGGTTTCGAGAGACTACAAAACAAGCTTGAGTGAGTTTCAACGGGTTGTCAGTGATTACCCTGACAGCAACAAGGTTGAAGGTGCTTTGCTAAAAATAGGCTTTACCTATTATGAAATGCAGGATTGGGCATCGGCTAAAACGGCACTAGAGCTCGTTATCAATAAGTACCCTGGTACAACCGTTGCGCGTAAAGCTAAAGAACGTTTACAGCGCATGAAGCGTGAAGGGCGTTAGTCGTTACATCAAGAGAGAGCGTCATGTCACCTGATACGCTGCAAACGGAGCACCGTTTGCGCATCACCGAAATATTCTATTCCCTCCAGGGTGAATCATCCTTTGTAGGACTGCCAACGGTTTTCGTGCGCCTAACAGGCTGTCCGCTTCGCTGTGGCTATTGCGATACGGAATACGCGTTTAGCGGTGGAGACTGGATGGAGCTAGATGATGTGCTTCAGCAGGTGAGGCAATATAAGGCTGCGTATGTGTGTGTAACGGGTGGTGAGCCATTAGCGCAGCGAAGTTGTGGTGAGTTGCTTGGTGCATTGTGTGATGAGGGCTACAGCGTATCGATTGAAACATCTGGCGCAATGGATGTGAGTAATGTCGATACTCGAGTTATCCGTGTAATGGATATAAAAACACCAGGGTCGGGTGAAGAGTCTAAAAATCGTTATGAGAATATTTCACATTTAACCCGTAGCGATGAAGTTAAGTTCGTAATATGTGGTCGTGAAGACTACATATGGGCGAAAACTGTTATTGAAAAGTACTCGCTAATGGATAAGTGTCAGGTATTGATGTCGCCAGAGCATGTCGGTATGAAACCGAGTAATCTGGCTGACTGGATCATAGAGGATCAGTTGAATGTGCGCTTTCAGTTTCAGTTGCACAAGTATTTATGGGATAACGAACCGGGCCGGTAAATAAAGTATTTAGATAAATCGACGGTACAGATAGTAAAAAATAGAATTAGTAACTAATGAGTAATATACAGAAAAAAGCAGTTGTTTTAGTTTCCGGTGGGTTGGATTCTGCAACCGTATTGGCGATGGCTAAAGCGGAAGGCTATGATTGCTATGCATTGAGCTTTGATTACGGACAGCGGCACAGTGCCGAACTGCTGGCTGCAAAAAATGTTGCCCAGAAGTTTAATGTCACAGAGCATCGAGTGTTGCATCTGGACTTAAATCAGTTAGGTGGTTCTGCGCTGACAGATACCAGTATTGATGTTCCAACAGTGCAAGAGGACGGTATTCCCGTTACCTATGTACCAGCTAGAAATACGATTTTTTTATCTATGGCTTTGGCTTGGGCTGAAATTTTGAAGTCTGATGATATTTTCATTGGGGTAAATGCTGTGGATTATTCTGGTTACCCAGATTGTCGGCCCGAATACATAAAAGCCTATGAGTTGATGGCAAACCTGGCAACTAAAGTGGGAGTGGAAGGTAATCATTTACGTATTCATACTCCGCTTATCGATATGACTAAAGCAGAAATCATTCAATCGGGTTTGCAGAAGGGTGTGGATTACTCTCTGACGGTGTCTTGCTATGCAGCAGATGAGCAAGGCAGGGCTTGTGGAGAATGTGACTCCTGTCGCCTGAGGAGGAAGGGGTTTGAAGATGCGGGACTTGCCGATCCCACTATTTATCAAACATCGTAAAGCATTAAATATAATACATAAATATTCCGTTTTTTAAGCTTGTATTTTTAAATGGATAAGGTAATATACGCGCCTTCCTGAAGAGGCAAACAAAGAACCGTTTGAAATAATACAACCCAGTTATGGGCCGTTAGCTCAGTTGGTAGAGCAGTGGACTTTTAATCCATTGGTCCCGCGTTCGAGTCGCGGACGGCCCACCATATTTTAAGAAAGCCTGTCATTTATGATGGGCTTTTTTTATGTGCAATAATTAATAGTTCGCGCAAAAAAAAGCCCGGTTATAAACCGGGCTTTTCAATACATGGTGAGATGGTTTACTTACGTACACCAGGGCCATTTAGTGTTAGGCCGTTGCTCATATATGTATGGAAGTACTCAAGAGCTCGATATTCTTTGCTTTGCGCTTTAAATGGCTTAGCACGTACCTGCTTGTTACAACCACCATAACGACGGTGCAGTGTACCCATGCCTGCCCACTTATTACGATATACAGGGAAATGTGACGTGTGTCCTAAAGCGGGACTTAGGATGTCAGCACGAATTTTATTACCTGCATTGTAGTAGTGGCAATCAGCGCATGACATGTTTAGTTGTCCGCGTTTCGCATAGAAATGCTTTTTGCCTTGCTCGTACCATTGCATTGATTCAGGTGAGTCTACAATTTTCACATTGCCTTTAGCGCCACGTGACTGATATGAAAGGTAAGCAGATAAGTGTGCCATTTTTCCTTTCTTATACTTAAGTGGTTTTTCGCCATTGTTTTTGCGGCAATTATTGATTGCTAGTTCAACCGTAATAACTTCGTTGCGTTTCTTGTCAAAGTAAGGGTAGTTTTGAACCATGCCCTTCTCTGCATTTGGAAAGCAGCTAGCGTACGTTTTGCCATTTTTAAATGGCGTGTTGAATAAGTCTTCGCCTTTATCGACAGCGATTTCATAAGGAGGAAATTCTTCAAATGCTTCCCACTGTTCGCGAGAGGCTTTATCAACAGCATAAACGCCGTTTGTAAAGTCCTGTAATGGAACATCGGGGAAACGATCAGTAAAATAACCTTTGAAATCTTTTAGGTCTTGAGCTGGATTTGCAGCAAAGCTAGCAAATGGGGCTGCTAGCATGCAAATCGCAGATACAATGACTGCAATTTTTTTCATAATGTTAACCTTTAATTTTTATTCTGCTTGTAAATGATAGAAGCTTATTTAATTTTCGCTTCTGCAGAGTCGCTTTCACCCTTGTTATCAACCCAGCTTACTTTTAATGTATCGCCAGCTTTAGCGCCACTAAATTTAAAAGACAAGTATGGATTTTTAGAGATAGCAGTACCCCAGTCAGCCGTTAGCACATTCGTGCCATTGTGACTGCAGGTGATTTCCTGAATGAAATGAGCAGGAAAGTTCTTGCCAGTTTTTTTGTTTTTGCGCATGCCAGTTTCCATGGCGTGACTGATCAGTGTTTTTACCACTGTCACACCACCTTTAACTTTAGCGCGTACTTTAATTGATTTAGCCATTGTAATATTCCTCTAAACTTGACTAGCCGCCGCAGCCGCCAATAGTAACTTTAACTGTTAGCTTGGTGCTGAATAGCTTGCCGCCAGACTTAACCACTGCTACCACATCAGATGTTTTGCTCATTTTGACACGAGTAGAAACAAAACCTTCTGCGTTGCTGCCTAAATTAAAGGTAGCCGTTAAAGGTGTTGGGTTTTCAGAAATTAGTAAGCTAATTGCTTCAGTGTTAGGAATTTTGCTGGTTACAGTAATTGGTACTACGGCACCATTTTCTGCAATTTCTGGCGCTTTCAGTGTAATGTCTGAGCTATCAGTCATTGCTGAGCTACCAAATGAGCCTTGTACAGCGGCATTAACTTCAGTTGCTTCAAAAGCGGCTTTTGGCCATGCGGCTAGTACTGCTCGTGGAGCAATAAGCCCCGCGCCCACTGCTACACCGAACGCACCGGCTGCAGCAGAACTTTTCATAAAAGATCTACGTTTGTTATTCATGTGTGTATCTACCTTAATGCTTTATAACGAGTGAATAAACTCGACAACTTTGTCGACTTCAGATGAGCTCAGGATTTCATGAGCACCAAATGGCGGCATTATTGTGTTGGGGTTGAGAGTGCGAGGATCAACGATCTGAGCACGTAGTTTATTCTTATCTGGGAATCGAGCTTTCATTGCTAACAATGGTGGCCCAATATTGCCAGGTAGACTGCCTCCTTCAATTTGGTGGCAGGCTAGGCAATTGCCTTTCTTTCGGTCGAAGGCAATAGATTTACCCTCTGCAATAGCTGTAGCGTCCGCATTGGAAACACTTGGCATTGTGAAAGAAAGAGCGCCCAGCAAAGCAGCAAGCGAAGTTGCTGTAGAGATTGCTTTAGCGGTGTGCCGCATAGATCACTCCTTAATACATTTGATTACGTGGAAAAAAGAACCAGTTATATAGATAGTAGACAGATATAAAATATTCCATTTGTTCTGCGGTATTTTGATATAAATTTTAATTTATATATAAATTATTGCTTATATTCAATACGCCGAGTTACTAACTTTTTATAATTATATTATAGCCGGATTTCAATAGCATACTCATTACATGGGCGATAGCAAGAAAAAAATTGACGAGTTGGAAGGAAATTTATATTCGTATATTACTATGAACTTATTATCTGTTGGAGCGGGCTTCTTTCTGTATCAGAGATAGTAAATTTTTTCTTCTTGATTCTAATCGCTGTGCTGTTATTGGGTTCAGTTTTGGTTGTTGAAGAGCGTTGTTTATTTGTTGCGCAGCCTGTTTTATGTGGCCTTCAATTTCATATTCATAACTAATTGCCTCTAATGCTAATGTTGTTTGATTATTAGCAAAATAAGATTTGGCTAGAGTAGAATATATTGTTGCAAGTTTGTGCGTACGTAGTTGTTGATTCAATAAATTTATTGCCTCAACTGGCTGTTTGTTATCGATCAATGTACGTGCGAGTCGAATGGATATAGGTGGGTAATTGGGATAGATGGTATTTAGCTGCTGAAGTGTATTAAGTGCGTTATTTGATTGTCCTTGTTCAAGGTATGCGTCAGAAAGTGCAAGATTAATCCAGGGGTGAGTATTGGATTTAGCTAGTTTACTTAGCACAGTGATCGCCCGAGCCGATTGGTTATTTGCAGTGTAAGCAAGCCCAAGAGTGTAATCTGTCACGATGTTTTGATTTGATTTATCCAGTTTTTGGATTTGTTTAATTATCTTCTCTGGAGAGTTATTTGTTTTAACAATAACTCTTGCGCGCATCAGTTGAAAATCCAGGCTGTCGTCTGGTAATTCAGAGTCTGTGCTACTGATTCTATTCATTGCTTCAGCTACACGTGTAGTACTGAGTGGATGCGTGCGAAGATACTCTATGTTGGATACAAACGAATGTGACTCAGAATTTTGTAGCAATGTTTCAAAAAATCCAGCCATACCCATTGGGTTTATGCCTGCTCCTTTAAGAATATTAATGCCAATTCTATCTGCTTCATGTTCATTCGTGCGAGTAAAATTAATTTGTGATTGTATTGCAACGGCCTGGCCGCCATAAATAAGGGCGGCGCCCGCTTCAGGATTTTGTGATGCGACAATGATTCCGGCAAGAATGGCTGCGAACATAGTTGCTGGATTGGTGCTGGAGTCGGTCATGGCTCTGGCAAGGTGTCGCTGTGTCACATGAGATATTTCATGCGCCATAACACCAGCAAATTCGCTTTCATTTTTTGCGGCAATAATCAGTCCCGTGTTAAAGCCCAGATAGGCATCGGGCCCCGCAAATGCATTTATATTGTTAATATTGAGAACGAAAAAACGAAATTTTTTATCTGGATTGTCGCTGTGAGAAATAAGCCTTTTGCCCAGAGTGTCAATATAGCTATTTATCTCCAGGTCATTAACGAAGTCCAAATTTGCCTTTAAGGTCAGGTAGAAGTTTTTACCCATCAAGGCTTCATCGGCCGGCGAAAATTCTTGCTGTGTTGGATCGCCCAATACAGGTAACTCGGCATTACTGGTGAATGTGGCGCAAAGGAGTAATGCTTGTGTAAAACGAAATAGGGTGTGTTTAAGTGTCATTGGGATGAAAATTATTCAGCAATAGGTGCGTTTTATTAAGATAAGGATTCATATGATGAGTATGACAGTTCATGTTTCAGGTAGTGCATTAATTTATTGCTATAAAACAAAAAAAGGCCACTTAAGTTATTAAGTGGCCTTTTAATTGGTACTTAAGCATCGTACCTGGTGTCTGAGGTATCTAAATTAATTAGATAAACAGTGACTGAGTCGCGTCTGAAGACTCTTCGAAGTATGTTGCAGCACCAACGTAATCAACACCGTCGATAAACTGGCTGTGATCGTAGCCAAATAATTCAACTGTCATTTGGCAAGCAAGGAATTTAACTTCAGCTTCCTGACAAAGGTCACGTAACTCATCGATAGTTGCAACACCACAGTTTGAGATAGTTTTCTTCATCAAAGTTGTAGCAATGCTATCCATGAAAGGAATGTTCCACAATAAATTAGGAATCTTAGGGCCAAAATCAATGCTCTTTAACCACTTAGGACCCATAGGCATTTTCATTGGCATTGAAGGGTTGCCTGTAGGTGTTACACGCAATGAGCTTGTATCTTTTAATAGAAGGTTAAGGCCATAGAATGTGTAGAATACAGATGCTTCCATACCCAAAGCAGAAGCTGTGCTTGCTAGGATAAACGGAGGGTATGCCCAGTCTAGTGTGCCTTTAGTTGCGATAATGGTCAGCTTTGGATCGCTCATTTGTATTCTCTCCTCAATATATTGGTTGGGTAGCTGGGTTTGCTTGCTGATGCTATGAACGCCATTTGCTGCCTCTAATAACCAGGTTTTTAAAAAATTAGTCGGTCGTATTAGTTTTTAGAAGTTAACCATACATTCGAACATGAACAAAAGGCAAGTATTACGATAAGTTTTTTTGAATATAGCGGATAGGTGGTGGCAAGAAAAAATTAAATTATAAGCCTCATGTTATATAAGGTATTGTTTTTATGATGATTAAATCTACATTTAAGTATTGTATCTATAATATAAGTGCATACTTATGAACCGACTGGAGGGCTTTCATAAACGCGCTTAAATCGGTTACAATTCGTGTATTAATAAAATCTTATATAGGCATGTAAATATGTTTGGTGTTAAAGAACTTGATGTGGATACCCTGCAAACTTATATCGATGAAGGTAAGGTGTTGCGCCTTATAGATGTACGCGGTATAGCGGAAATGGCACAGGGCATGATACCAAACGCAGAAAAACTACCGCTGCATACCCTGCCTGCGCGCTTGCATGAAATTGGTGCTGATGAGATGACTGTGTTGTATTGTCGTAGTGGTGCAAGATCAGCTCAAGGCGTTGGCTATATGGCACAACAAGGCTTTGATAATGTATATAATCTCCGTGGTGGCATAATTGCCTGGGCACAAAAAGGTATGCCGCTGATTGCTTAGTGTTCTCTTTATTTACACACGTGCTGTGTAGGTGCGATTTTATTCGGCTTTTATTGCAGTCGATTTATCAAGCTTTATAACTGTTTGCCACCTTTAAATGACGTCTCGTCTGTTTTTTTCATCAATCTATTGAGTTCTATTCTCATCCTGATAATTACATCTTTATATTCGTCTATACTGTTCTTTAGATGATGTGGTGTATACGTTTTCCGAGGTGAACTATTAGCAAATAATAATATACCATTTCTTTTGGAAATATTTATTTGCTAAATGTGAATCTGTCTACTAAAACACTTTAATA
>Ga0316204_10002699_pt1 | contig 38931 bp, 22 predicted proteins | sample 6monrhotite_MG_2_FD_205661 | JGI IMG/M metagenome (GOLD analysis project Ga0316204, IMG submission 205661) | Microbial mat bacterial communities from mineral coupon in-situ incubated in ocean water Damariscotta River, Maine, United States -... | ecosystem: Environmental > Aquatic > Marine >...
ATGATTCAATCGCAAATCATATTGTGCCTGAAAGGCCCGGAAGGAATGAACCTCGATGTGTAAAGCGAAGGCCAAAACCGTATCAATTAATGACGAAGCCAAGACATGAAATGAAAGAGATAAAACATCGGGGTCGATATCGTGCTAAAGCGGCTTAAGTTAGTGCCATTCGGGACAGACCACGATTTTTACGTTTAACTGTACGTCCGCTTCTGCGTAACGCTAGAAGAGCTATCTCTGAGTTCTTCTATAAATAAACTATACCTTGTAATTGTTACATTATTTATTAAATGCTTTGAAAAACATTCAGAGACACAAATATGTTGTTTAAGAATTCACCAGAAAAGTTTTGGAATCTCATCGCGTCTAAATATTCCACATCACCTATTGCTGATAGAACAGCTTATGAGACAAAAATTCAGAAAATAAAAACCTATCTGTCGCCTGAGAGTCTTGTGTTGGACATTGGCTGTGGTACTGGGACACAATGTAATGATCTTGCCGGTGATGTAAAACACGTTACTGGTATCGATATTTCCAGGAAATTACTAAAAATCGCAGAGCAACGAAAAACAGAGCGTAAGCTGAAAAATGTAACGTTTGTACGCACACCTTTTTTTAATGAACACCTACCGGCAGAAAGTTTTGACCTGGTGATGGCCTTTTATGTTTTACATTTTTTCGAAGATATAAATGCTGTTTTTTTACACATACACGACCTGCTTAAACCAGGCGGCCTGTTCGTCTTTGAAACTGCTTGCCTGGGTGAGAAGAATAGAATGACGGGCAGTTTTCTACGTTTCATTGGAAATCTTGGATTTATTCCAAGAATAAACCTGTTAACAATCAATCAACTGGAACAGGCGTTGGGTCAGACAGGGTTTAATCTTGTTGAAAAAATTATGTTTAGCCGATCAGGCGCAGAATATACATTTTTTGCAAAAAAATCATAGAAAATTGAACACACTACTGATGAGAAAACTGATTCACCAGGCTTATCTTTTACTTGTAATCACTCTTAAAGATATTGGTTTGAATATCTTTATACTGATCCCAAGCAATGATTGAGTTACCATTACTATCAATCGCCACTTGCGGATGCCGGCTACCAGTTGGCTCATAGGTCGGACTAATATAATCCAAAAGATTCTCAGGATGTATCCAGCTCCCACTGCGCTTTTCACTCATGAAAATATGTGAGCAGAAATTCACACTTCCCTTCTTACAAGTGGAATTGGTATTTCCATCAACTTGAGCCCAGGTTATAACTGCATCTCCATTATTGCTAATTGCTACTTCCGGAGATGAAATTGAATCCACCATTTGACCCGACGGGCTTATATGTACTGAAAGGTCATTCGGGTGTATCCAGCCACTGCTACTAGTCTCGCTCATGTAGGTTTGGTTACATGGCACAGCAAACTCCTCATACCCATTCAAGCCAAATACCCTCTCCTTGCATTCAAGCGTACCGTCATATTGCTGCCAGACTATAATGGCGTTGTCATTGTCATTCATGTCAACCTGTGGAAAACTTGCGTTATTAGACATGAGTCCAGGGTTAATTGCGTCATTTAAATCCGAGGGGTGTGCCCAGTTCCCGTTGCGATATTCACTCATGAAAATCGCTCCGTTATTTGCGCTATTGACATCTCCCGAATGTTGTTTCCAGACAATTATAGCATTGTCATTATTATCCATCGCTACATCAACCTGGAACATGCAGCTAATTCCTGAGCAATATTGTCCGACAGGATTTATAAAGTCTGAGGCTATATCATCAGGATGCGTCCATATACTGTTTCGATATTCACTAATATACAGCCGATTACACGGGTTGCCTCCACTGCAAGTAGTAGACAAATCGTTGGCCTGCCAAACAATTAAAGCAGTACCGTTATTATTCATTGTTACTCTTGGATTGATGGCATTGATACCGGAGATTTTTGGATTTATGTACTCATTTACCGACGGATGCGTCCAACTTCCATTACGATATTCACTTTTGTAAACTCCCCAGCCATCTGATCTTTTCTGATACCAGGTTATAATTGCATTACCGCTATCGTCCATCACTACCTGAGGAGCATGGGCAGCACTTTTAACTGAAATATCAGCGGGTTGATTTATATAGTCAGTGTTACTCTGGGGATGTTTCCACGTGCCATTTCGGTATTCGCTCATGTATATATGGCTACACCGAGTGCCAAAATTACCGCAACTGCCGAATTGTGTTGTGGTTGCCTGTTCCCAAACGATAATTGCAGTACTGTCGTTACTCATCGCAACGTCTAGAGATGACGCAGGGAAACCATCTGGGCTGATGTTATCAGATAGACTATCAACCTGTGACCAGTTTTCATTTCGGTACTCGATCATATATACCTGGCGACAGTTCGATTCTAAACAAGAATCACCAATCCAGACAACAATTATATTACCACTATCGTCCATTGCGACTTTTGGAGAACTGTGCACACTCTCAACAGCTTCACCAGCATTTGGATTGATGTAATCATTAATATCTTCAGGATTTATCCAAATCGGATTACAGTTAAGTATCACGTTAGTTACATTCAGGCTATTGATCACACCGCTACTGTTACTAAAAGTACATTCTCGATCCGCCGGCTTGCTGGAAATTGTTATGTTGTAATCTGCGCCATCTTCAATCGAGGTGTTAAAAGTAAATGGGCCATTTGTAATAATGGTTTCATCATCCCCTTCATTATTTTGTAAAACCAGAGTGCCTTTGAGACCATTTACCACACCACCTACTGTGTATGTCCCTTCTGGAATATCTGAGCAGACTACAGATATATCTGTCACATTCTGTCCATCGATCGTGCCGTGATGATTGAAGACATCACATATTTGTTGCGCCTGTTTGCTGAAAATTGTAATCGCGTATTCTGTACCATCGGTTACACTCGTGGCAAAAGTAAAAGCGCTATTCGACGTAACGGTTAGATTATCTCCATTTGTATTTTGCAATTCCAGAGTACCTTTAAGCCCGCTCACAGTTCCACCAATCCTGAATTCAGGAACATTGACATAGCGTTTGGTTTGCATAGCCTCAATGTTACCGACAGTATCTACTGAGAAAAAGCTAAGGGTGGTATTGTTTTCAATTAATATCTTCTCGGAATAAACGTTTGAAGATGGCGTTGGATCGCTGCCGTCAACTGTGTAGTAGGTTTTATCACATCCGCTGCCAGATTGGTCTGTGCATATCAGAGTAACCTCCAATTTAGTATTAGGGCTCCAATTTTCTGGTGAAGCTTCTGTCTTAGGCGGTACAGATTCTATGCCCAACGCGCCAAGGCTTAGGCTTTCAATCATTGCGGTAACTGAGTGATTTTTAGTATCAACAGTACTATCAATTTCTTCCCATTTATTCCCAGTCATCTTGTACAGTCCGAAGTGACTTTCCGGTGTGGACATTTCACTGGGGTCATACCAGATTGTGAGTGTAGCTGGTGAGCTAAACACCAGGTCATTTGGACCAAAGTCAAATACTGTGTTGGGAATCACTTTCGAGTTTGGCGGATAATTGTCGGTAGCAATGATAGTAATAATCGTTCCGTCCGAAACGGCACCGGCAGATACCTCTAATGTCGCTTTTACACTTTTGTTGTCAGGCAAAACATATTCGATAGTTCCCCCGTCTGAATTAATCGCAAATTCTTTTTTGCTGGAGATGTCCACAGTAGGACTCTTTGAGCCTCCTCCCCCTCCGCATGAAATTAAAGACAGCCCAAGTAGAACAATAAATAAAGTGTTCCTCAATGGAGAAAAAAAGAAGCCTGGAAATGAACTATTACGGCGACACATTGTCACTTTGACCACCTTATTTTTTAACATAGTACTCACAATTAAAACTATAGCAAATAGAATTAGTAGTGAGTATAAAAAAGCAATACAGCTAACACTTGTTAACAATTCATTCTTTTGTAAGCAAGTTATTAATCCTGTATTTTACTTCATGGATTTGAAAATTATTTGTGTAGCAAGTATATCTATTACGAAAAATTTTGTGTTTGAGAGCTGGATTGATTTGCCTGGACAAATTATCCAAGGATAAACAAAATATTTAATGCGAGTTGAGCGTTCAGTTTTTTGTTTGACTCGCTTTTTCTGAAGGTGCGCTTCTTTCGAAGTTCAATATTGATAGGCAGGTTATACCCATGAAGTTAAATGTAGTATAAAAGCTCCGGCAGCAGCGATCCGACTACTAAGCTTACTTAATCTAATGTTTCAAAATAATATAGCAAAAATCGTTTCACTGCTTTATTAGTTTCTTACCACCACTTAGGTCCGGAGCCTTCATGCACGACACTATGACAACGCTCGCAAATAAACAAACTAAATGAAACCTTGTCATGACAACGACCGCAATATTGTCCTTTTAAAACGGCATCCATATTAATGGGATTTGCCCCTTCTTGTGGGATGAAAATTTTTGGATGGCAATTACTGCAATCCAACCATTGAGTATGAGCTAGATGAGGAAAGCGCACATAAGGCATAAACTGTGTGTTCTTCATAATGATGTCCATGTCCAACTCTTGCATTAATCCCACACCACCATACTCTTTTCCATCAATGGTTTTTCTTGGATTAATAATGCCATCCTGTAACGCTTTTACCCAATTCACCTCGTCACGTCGATCTTTTGGGAAATCCTTCATGGACTCTTTGGGTTCTTGTAGGCTTTGAATAGCAGGATTAGTCGGATCATGAATACCGTCATTCGCTAAAGGAATTCGCGGTGGTTCTGGAGCGGGAGTTGCTGCCACCACGATGGAAAGTGGCGTGGATAGCATTATCAACATCAATATGTTTGGTGGCGTGGGCATGTTTATTCCAAATTCTAATAAGACATAAAACTGCATTAGTTTTATACGATTAGTACAAATAATAAACTGGAAAAGGTTTTATCTCTGTTCAAAGAATTTAGAGCAAAGCGTGTGCCTGGGAGTTCAGGTTTTATGTATCGGATGTATCGCTTTCCTTCGAACCTTTAAATGCAATACCTTCGTGCTGGCCGCTCCCACAGCTCGAACGGCTTTGCGGTTATTTATCATGTCAGCGATATCACGATAAGAAACAACTTGACCAAATGGTATTTGCATCAGGCAATCCCAAACAGTTTTTTGGAACAAGGTGCCTTGTTGATCCAGAGCTAAATCAAATATTTTTCGTTTACCATCAAAATATTCTTCTAATTGTTGCTTGCATCGATTAGTTAGTTTGCTGGAATGAACTGTGTTATTTTCTGATTCAGAAAAATCAACTCTAGTGATCCCTTGCGAGGAAGCTTGGATTTTGAGAATACCTATAGGCGTGTTCATATAATCGATATACATCAAAGTTGATTCCATAATTGTAGTGTTAAATAACTTCGCCATGGAGAAGCAAGATCGGGATTAAAGTCATGAGCTAATTTCCCTATGGCGTTTTTGACACCAAGGTCACCACCAAGATAAATATCCGAGTCACTTAGTCCGCGTAACTGCGCGTAGTCGACGGTCCAAGGGCCTATCCCTTTTAACGTCAACCATTGTTGAGGATCGTTAAGTGTATCATGACTCACGTAATGCTGCGCGAGATTACGCAATGTTTGCTTGCGTGATGCGGGTATCGTTAAAAAGTTAAACTCACTTTTCGCGATAGACTGAGGCAATGGAAACAATTTATTTGTCCCAATTGATTGACCGACTTCAGCAACCAAAGTTGTCACCAAGTTACGTGCTGCAACTACGGATATTTGCTGCCCGAGAATTGCCCTTATTCCAGCTTCAAACATACTCCATGTACCGGGAAGACGTAGCCCAGTTTTGATTGAGGTGGTATCGACAAAAGATTGCTGTAAATCCTGCTCAACTGCATGGATATCAACGTCGAGATCTAAAAGACGTATTTCAGGGTTCAGCATCAACATTCCTATTGCGTTTGGGCTGAAACAACTATAACTCGCTAAGATAAAAATTCTAGCCAGAATCGGAACTAAACCCTTTAGGAATGGAAAACTTTAGAGTAACTTTTCGTCTTCTGGATTTCTTACTTCTTCCACAATAAAAGCAGTTTCTGGTGATTCCAAACTGATACGACCAACAGTACCTTGACGAATTTCATTGAGAAATATCTCAGACGCTTTATACATATCTACAACACCACCAGGTCTCAAACAACTTCGTTTACGACCAATCGCTTCCAAAACACCAATATCATCTTTTGGTATTTCTTTGAGCTTATAGCGCTCCATCAATAAGTTGGGATATAAATTGAGTAATGCGCCAGCAGCAAAAAGTGCCACATCCTGATAATCCATCGCTGTGCTCTTCACCGCTCCAGTAACGGCGAGTCGGTATCCTAAATTGTTGTTGCCCATTTTTGGCCACAACATTCCTGGGCTGTCGGAAAGCACTACGCCACTATCCATTAATCTGACGCGCTGTAACTGACGTGTTACCGCTGCTTCATCGCCGGTTTGGGCGATGGTTTTACCGGCCAGAACATTGATGATTGTTGATTTTCCGACGTTGGGAATACCCATAATCATGATATGAATCGGTAATTCGCTATATCGACGGTTTGGAAGAAGTTTTCGGCACAAGTCAGGTAACTTTTTTATTTGGCCTTTTTGCTGAGTGGTTGAAGCAATCGCAGTAACACCCTCTTGATTGTTAAAATAATCCAACCAGAGTTTGGTGACAGCAGGGTCAGCCAAATCAGACTTATTAAGCATTGTTATGCAGGGTTTATTGCCGCGGAGTTCAGCGACCAAGGGGTTTTCACTGCTAAAAGGAATTCGCGCATCCAGCACTTCGACCACCAGGTCAATCTGCTCCATACGTTCTTTTATCTGCTTACGGGCCTTGCGCATATGCCCGGGATACCAATTAACAGCCATCTCATCTACTCATTGTGTAAAAAAGCGCTATTTTAACGCATATCTGAGAAAATACGTAAACTAAACAAATTGGCGTTATTAATTCACGTAGACTGGATGGAATACAATCCGAGGTTATTGCGCAGGTTTTCCCGGATTCCGCTGGGCTTCATCCGGGCTACGGATAGGTAGAACTAATCATTTACTCTTTAGATTGCGCTTCTAAAAGATCTTTTGGTAAGCGAATTCCAGTGTCGGTTATACTAAACAAACGATTCCTTACGAGTGTATCAGGAATGCTTTGATAGGCGATGAGATAGAGATCATCAGTTTGATTTTTTCCCGCTGCAGCAAGGCTTTCTGCTAGATTAGAGATAACATCGGTTCCTATAAACTCTTCGATATTGTCAAAGCCTAAACCAATGCTGTCTTCAATACCTGTATTGCCGTCGATGGTACCATCTCCTGTTAAAGTAACAGTTCGCACAGTAAAATAAGCGGTCCAATCCATCGAGTCTACACCAGCCCTTCCATCAACAAATCCTGTTAGCCCTGCATCATTAGCAAAAATAAATGAATCACTATCTGCACCGCCGGCTAAATTAACAAATCCAGTAAACTCGATATTATTTAGTGTTCCATTTCCTGTTTCTGTTAAGTACCAATTATTAACAGTGTCATCTGCAGTCAATGTAAAGCTGGTTCCTGCGATGATATTTTCTGCGTTGCTCAATGATTTACCAATAGAGACATTCGTTGCGGTACTAATAGCAGAGTAATCGACGTTATCATTTGCTTCACCAAGATCGATAGTTCCACTAATTCTTCCTTGAGATGTGAAAATGATAGAATCTGTTTCACTACCACCCACAATGTTTTCAATGGTAGAAAAAGAATTAATGTCGTTCACCCGCCCTTGATCAATACCGTTAATTATCCAATTATTATTCTTGCTATTCGCAAGCAATGTATCGCTGCCATTAGCACCATTGACATAACCTGTTATCGAACCATCTTCGAAAGTAAATGTATCAATGTCATTGCCACCCATTAGATTTGAGAATCCAGTGAATACGATGTTGTTTATCTGACCGGAATTTTCACCACTAATGTGCCAATCATTATTGATGTCTTCAGCATGTAGTGTATTTCCCGAGGAATTTGCACGAATAGTTTCAATGTTGTTAACACCTGAGGCACCGAGTGTCACCGTCATTGATTCTGTTAACTGCGTATAGTCAATAATGTCATTATGGTTTGCACCATCAATAAATCCAGAAATATCACCCGTTGATGAAAAGATAAAACTATCAGTATTATTATTGCCGACTAAATTTTCTATGCTAGAAAACAGAGCCACCCCTGTTACGTCACCTGAACCAGATCCGGTAATATTCCAGACATTTGCCACATTATCTGCGATTAAGGAATCACTACCGTTACCACCAGCAATAGATCCATCAACCGTTCCACCTGCCAACGAGAAATTATCGATTCCATCACCACCAACGAGATGATTAATATTTGTGAAATTATATTCGTTGTTTAATGTTCCGGAATTTGTGCTGGTAATTTGCCAGTCATTAATTGTGTCATGTGCGATAAGTGAATCACTGCCTGTTGATCCATCAATGACACCTGATAAATCATAGCCGTTAAGTTGAAAACTATCATTACCTGAGCCACCGGCTAAATTTTCGATATTTTCAAAACTAGCAATTGATGTTGTGTTACCTGCATTATCAGCATTTAACACCCAGGTGTTATCACTGTTGTTGGCGCTGATAGTATCATTACCATCGTTGCCATTAATACTTCCCGTTATAGCACCACTTGAAAACATAAAATTATCGACACCTTCACCACCGCTGAGATGATTGAAATTTGTAAAATCCCAACCGGCAACCGCCCCATCATTTTCATCAGAAATCACCCAGTCATTGCTTGCATTGCCTGCAATAATTGTTGAGAGAACATTATTGCCGATGAGTTTTTCAATATTCAAATAATTGTTGTTTATCAAATCTACTGACACTGATCCAGTAACTGCTGAATAGTCAACAGTATCAGTATTATCCTTTCCGTCTAGAGTACCTGTCACTAACCCACTGTCAGTGAACCTAAATTCATCAGTATTTGCATTGCCAATAAGATTTTCGATTTGCGAGTAGTTTGTCACGCCTGTTACATTACCTGAATCATCTCCGGTTATGTTCCAGGTATTTACTAAATTATCTGCAGTTAGGGAATCAATGCCGTCGCCACCGTCAATTGAGTTACTGATTGTGCCCCCACTTAGCGTAAACGTATCGTCAACTGCTCCACCTGCTAGACTGGTAAAATTGAAAAATTGCAATCCAGCAACCGTGCCATCATTCTCGTCGTTTATTATCCAATCATTGCTAACATCATCTGCCTGCAAAGTGCTATTAGTATTGTTGCCTATATAAATTTCTATATTGTTTATACTGCTGTCGTTTAAATTTACCGTTAACGGACTAGTCATCAGTGCATAATCAATCGTATCGGTTTCATCACCACCGTCGATATTACCCGTAAAACTACTGCCATCTGAAAAAATAAACTTATCTGTGTCGCTATTGCCAATCAACTCTTCAAGTTGAGAAAAACTTGCAACACTATTCATATTGCCTATTTCAGTCCCAGTAATATTCCAGGTATTCTCAATATTATTTGCTTTGAGACTATCCTGACCAGATCCACCTAGAATTGATCCGGTGATACTACCTGATGAGGAGAGAATAAAATCATCAGTGCCTGAACCACCAACAAGATGGTTGAAATCATTAAATACTATTGAGTTTAACAAGCCATCATTTTCACTATTGATTCGCCAGGTATTAGCTGTGTTGTTGGCAATTAATGTACTATTGCTATTATTACCGATGAAGTTCTCAATGCTAAGAAAAGAATTATTTGATAAATCGACAGAGATTGCTCCAGCAACCGCCAACATATCTACGCTATCACTACTACCAGCGCCGTTGATAACTCCAACAAAACTGCCATTAGTATCGAAAATAAAATTGTCAGTATTTGATTGACCGATTAGATTTTCAATTGATGAAAAACTGTTTATGCCTGTCACATTGCCAATATTTGCATCAGTAATATTCCAGGTATTGGTTGCGATATTATCTGCAGTGATTGAATCGTCTCCTGATCCACCAGCCACTGTTCCACTCACTGTACCGCCATTTAGTTTGAAATCGTCATCGGAACTACCACCGGTTAAATTCGCTATTTGAGTGAAAGCGTTAATATTTTCTACACTGCCAGAATCTGCACCTGTAATATCCCAGATGTTATCACTATTGGCTGCTGTTAAGGCGTTGACTCCCCCTCCCCCTTTTAAGGTTCCTGATACAGAGCCACCATTGACGATAAAACTGTCCGTGCCGCTTCCACCGGTAATATTTTCTATACCAGTATAACTACCGACACCAGTAACCAATCCTTCATCCGCCGCTGTGATTGACCAATCGTTGGTGACATCATCAGCCTGCAAACTATTAGTACCACCATTACCATCGATACTTCCGATAGTACCGTTAATTAGGGTGAAATCATCATCGTTGGTGCCACCAGTCAGTTTAGAAAAATTTTCAAAACTTATTGTAGTCGCATTTACCAGGGTTCCGTCATTTATGCCATCTGTTGTACCCCAATTAGTGATGTCCCAAGTATTAACTTCATTTGGCGCTACTAGTGAATGAAGATTGTTATCTCCGATAACAATCTCAATATTTACAATGTCTGTACCTAACTCAACTTGAGTCGTAATTGTTGTTGCTGAATAGTCAACGGTATCGGCAATAGTATGAGCCCCACCATCGATTACTCCAGGAACTTCACCACCGATCGCCATGATGAAATCATCATCTTTTATACCACCAGTATAGTTGGTAAAATTTGAGAATCCCAGGGTACGTGAGCTACTGACAAAAGATCCTAAAAGTGCATTGGTAAATGTCCAATCTGTATCTTCATTCGGACCGGTTAGTACATCGCCATTACCTATACCGCTGCCAACCACGTAATCTATATTATCAAATCCACCTGAAACGCTTGTTTGTGTACCCGCGAATCCAACATTACTCCCTAAGCCTGTTATCGTCACATCACGCGTTGTTGTCGCTGCGAACCAATTGATGGAATTACTTACACCAGTACCGCCATCAATACTACCGGTTAAAGCTGCGGCCTCATCGGCAAACACAAATTCATCGTCACCGGTCATTCCAAATAAATCGAGTGTATGTGCGCCATTTAATGTAAAAGCGTCTACACCATCATTGCCAATTAGTGTATCAAAATTAGAAAAATCCAAAGTGTTGGTACTATCGTATTGGTTAGTGCCATCAATATTCCAATCCGCATCTGCATTTATACCTGTTAGTGAATCCGTAGCAGTGCTTGACCCTATCAGCTCATTGATATTATCGAAATTTAGCGTGATTGAGGTATCCGGCCCTTTAAATCCGTTTGCTGTGCCCAGGGCAGATAAGACAATGGTTCTGCCAGTTAGATAATCTGTCCAATCCAAAGTATCGCTACCTGCACCGCCATCAATCGAGCCGGTAACAATGACAGTGTTGGCAAAATCAAATGAATCGTTGCCATCACCACCAACAAGATTACCGGTGTGATTAACATCTAAGTTAAAGGTATCATCTAATGAACCGCCGATTAGATTTTGAAAATTTGAAAAATCCAGGGTATTAGTGCTTGTATATTGATTGGAGCCATCAATTCCCCAAGTTGCGTTAGCATTGATTCCTGTTAACACGTTGGTAGCGGTAGAACTCCCTGCGAGAATATTTATGTTATCAAATCCCAAAGTTACTGTACTATCTGCTGAAGTAACGTCATTTCCTGAAAATCCGTTGTTTGCACCAGTAGCAGATAAAGTGATTTCTCGACCGGTCAGATAATCCGCCCAATCCAGTGTATCAGTACCCACACCACCATCGATAGAACCTGTTAAGTTTATGGTGTTGGCAAAATCAAAGTTATCATTTCCATCACCACCGATGAGATTACCTGTATGATCGACATCCAGATTAAAGGTGTCATTCCCACTTCCACCAGTATAATTAATGAAATTTGTAAAATCCAAAGAACGTGTGCTGACATATTGATTGGTTCCATCAATCTCCCAGCTAGCGGTTGCATTTATTCCCGTAATAGTGCCATTGTTAGATCCGCTACCGGACATTATATTAATGTTATCAAAACCTGTTGTAGTGCTAGTTTCTGATCCGGCAAACCCATTGTTTGTGCCCAGGCCGGATAATGTAACTGTTCTAGCTGTGGTATAGGCTGACCAATTTGCAGTGTCCGATCCAATTCCTCCATCAACTAATCCACCAACCGTTGTTGTATCTGCAAATATGAAAAAATCATTGTTAGCTTCGCCACTCATAGCACCTGAAAAACTACTATCGATATTATAGGTATCGACATTTGCGTTTCCAACGAGTGCATCCATGGTAGAAAAAGCCTGACCGTTTAATGTGCCACTAAAGCTACCTGTTATATTCCAGGTGTTAATTACATTGTCAGCAACTAAAGTGTCGGTATCACCGCCACCACTAAGACTACCGATGGATACACCATCAATGTAATTAAAGGTGTCATCTCCAGACCCACCAGAAATACTACCTGTTACTGAATTACTTAGGTTGAATATGTCTTCTTCATCAAATCCTGCAATCGATCCTCCAAAAACTGTATTAATATGGAATGTATCAACATCATCATTGCCGTCAATATTTTTCATATCAACAAATGTTGTAGTAAGCCCACCGCTTAATAATGTTCCATCATCGATACCCGTAATCGTCCAAACATTAACAGCGTCGGGGCCAACAATTTTGTCATTTAGTGTATCACCTATTAATCGTTCAATATTAACAACATCAGTACCAACAGTGACGGTTACAGGGTCGGTGACCGCCGCATAATTCACGATATCTTCAATGGAATGATTACCACCATCAATCGTACCAGTGATACTTCCCAGCGCGCCCATAAGAAAGTCATCATCTTTGCTACCACCCGTTAGATTAGCAATATTAACAAACGTAACCAAGCCTACAGAGCCATCATTTTCATTGCTTATATTCCAGGTATAATCAACATCGCTCAGTCCAACCAAAGTGTGGTTGGAATTGTTACCGGTAATAGTCTCTATATCTGTTATATCTGTGCCAATCGCTATGGTGACAGGTGTTGTTATCAGAGAATAATCGGCACTGTCTGCAGCACCACCGCCATCACTAATTAAACCACTGAGACTACCGCTTGCACCAAAATCAAATGCATCATTACCTGTTCCACCAACAAGATTTGCATAATTTATAAAACCGATAGCATTCGCACCACTATTAAATACCCCATCATCACTTCCAAGTATATCCCACGTATTTACGGTACTGAGGCTCGTTGATAAAGTATCACCTGTATCTGTACCAATTAAAAATTCAATATTATCAAAGCCTGCTGATATTGAATCTGTTTGTGTACCCGCTAATCCGTCTGTCGTACCGATTGCTGTAATACTAACGTCACGATTTACTGACACAGCGGACCAATTCAGTGTATCGGGTTGTGACCCACCATCGATATTGCCGGTTAAATTTGCCGCATTATCGGCAAAAATGAAATTATCCGCGCCAACATTACCGTTAAGCACCATGGTTTGGGCACCAGTTATTGTGAAAGTATCTGCACCACCACCGCCATCTAACGTTTCAAAATTTGAAATATCTAAGATGTTTGTACTAGTATATTGATTACTTCCATCAATCCCCCAGCTTGCAGTTGCATCTATACCCGTTAAAATATCTGTTGACCCCGCTGTGCTTGCAACGATAGTGTCTATATTGTAAAAATCAGTTGATCCACTAATGATGCTGTCGGAAGCAGAATCGTCGTTACCATTAAAACCATCTGTTGCACCGACCGAGCTAAGTACAATATCTCTCGATGTATAGGCATTCCATGTAATTTCATCGGCGCCTGCAGCGCCGTCAATTGATCCAGTTAATACAGCGCCAGCGTTAAAAATAAATTGATCATTGTAACCAGCGCCATTAACAGTAGCTGCCTGAGCACCAGTGAAAGTGAATGTATCTATATTACTGTTACCCGTGAGTAACTCAAACGCTGAGAAATCAAGTGTATTAGTACTGACATATTGATTGGTACCATCGATTCCCCATGCCGCGCCAGCATTGAAGCCAATTAATTCATCTGATCCATGGCTACCGCCAGTCATCGTATTAATGTTATCAAAAGAGCCCACACTCGCTTCAGAACCAGCCAGGCCGTTATTCGTGCCAATACCACTTAATGTTACTGTTAATGCGGTAGAATAGGCTGCTATGTTTAATGTATCAACACTTGCCGTAGTTCCACCATCTATGATGCCGTTAACCCCGTCTGAATCTTCGATATTAAATGTGTCAGTGTTTGTTCCACCCGTGAGATTTTCCATGGCTCCAAATAATTGCCCGTTTAAATCCCCACTATTTGAACCAGTAACATTCCATATATTAATAACATTATCACCAACGATCTTATCATTACCACTTCCGCCACTTAATGAACCGATTGCCTGTCCATCGGTTATATTAAATGTATCACCACCATTGCCACCATCCACTGCACCAGAAAATGCCACATCTAGATCAAAGGTATCTGATCCAGTGCCGCCTGTAATATTTGTCATATCTGTAAATGTTACAGTGCTAGCACCGCTTAAAAATGTTCCGGCCATTGCACCTGTAGTTGTCCAGGTACTACTGGTATTATCACCAACTAGTGTAATTGCAGCATCGGTATCACCAGTTAATGTTTCTGTATTGATAGTAACATTTGCTGTTGCGCCTAAGGTCACCGTTCTAGCTGCATTTATGGCTGAATAATTTACGCTATCGCTAGCACCATTTCCGCCGTCAATGGTACCTGTGATTGTGGAGTTTAAACTATAGATGTAAACATCGTTATTATCCCCTCCAGCCATGATTCCTGATATTGTACCTGCTGTTGCTATCGTAAATGTATCAACACCCGTTAAGCCGGTTAGATTTTCCACAGTAGCAAAGTTTACAGAACCATTGACATTCGTGACAATTCCTTCATTCGGATTATTAAGCGCCCAGCCATTATCTAAATCATCACCAACAACAGTATCAGTACCAGCTTCGCCATTGATTGTACCGGTTGCTACATTTCCGATGAGATTAAATGTATCATTATCATTACCGCCGCCAACAGTACCCGAAAAATTAGTATTCAAATTAAAAGTATCATTTCCAGCACCACCGTTAATCGTATTTGTTGTGGCAACATTAATATTAAAAATATCGTTGCCGCTACCACCATTTACTGAATCGACATAATCTGTAGTGATATCAAAAGTATCAACTCCCGTTCCACCAATTATTGCGTTGAAACCTGAAAAAGTATAACCCGCAACTGTCTCAGTTCCACCACCATTAAGTGTCCAGGTATTCGAAGCATTGTTGCCGGTTAAAGTAAAACTTGCACCACCACCCGTTAGAACTTCCACATCGGTTACATGAGTTTCCAGTGTGACACTAGCTGAAGCAAGCGCTGAATAATCAACAGTGTCTTGAACAGTTTGCGTGCCACCATCAATGACAGAAGCAGCGTTAAAACCACTACCTGTTTGAAAAGTGATAGCTTCGTCACCAGCGCCACCATTAATGGTTCCTAAATGATTGCTACCACTTTGAAATGTAAAAATATCAGATGCAGCGTTACTATTCACTGTTCCTGCGAGACTTCCACCACTCGCATAAATGAAAGTATCAACATCACTACTGCCTTCTATACTTTCAATGGTTGTAAAATCAATGTTATTAGTATCTGCATTACCTGAACCTGCACCAGTAATTGACCACGCGACTGCTCCACTATATGCAGCGAGATTTAGTGTATCTGTGTCAGTGCCACCATCGACAGATCCTGCAATTACTTTGGCATCATCAAAAATAAAACTATCATTATCAGCACCGCCGTTAACATTCCCTGTGGTATTTTGATTTATATTAAAGGTATCATTACCACTATCACCATTGAGTGTTCCAGAAACAGCACTATCTATATTAAACTGATCAGCACCGCCACCTGCATTAATTGTATTGGTAAAATCATCACCAAAATTAAACGTATCATTTCCAGATCCTGCATTTATAGTTACAAAACCACTGAAGGCAGTTGGAGCGCCACCTGCCCATGTCACCGTACCCTGATCGATACCGGTAGTTGTCCAGGTATTATTACCATTATCCCCAGCTAATGTTGAACCGGCTTCACCGATTATTGTTTCAACGCCTGTTACTTCACCAGCGTTCGCTGCTGTACCAAGGGTTACAGTGATTGGCGCGACAAGCGCAGTGTAATTGACGGTGTCTGTTCCTGTACCACCATTTATACCACCAGAAAAATTAGCATTAATAGTGAACGTGTCGGTCCCTGTTCCACCAATCAATCTTTCCATATTTGTAAATCCACCGGAAACATCAGTTAGATTCCCTGCTGCGGCACCAGTTACGGTAAAAGTTTTACCACCATTATTTGCTGTCAAATTATCTGTACCAGCACCACCATTAATAGAACCTGTTACAGAACCACCTGCTAATACGATGTCATCTGCACCACTACCACCAAGAATATTGACAAAATTTGTATAGTTAATTGTTTTTCCGCCGCTGGTGACACTGCCATCGTCAACTCCGGTTATTGACCAGCTGTTACTAAGGTTTGCACCGGTTAAGGTTTCTGAATTATTACTACTTGTTAATACATCAATATTATCGAAGTCACCAGTAATGCTGGCTTGCTGCCCTTGAAAGCCATCACTAGTGCCGACATCCGTAAGGGTGACATTTCGCGCACTACTATAATTACTCCAATCAAGAGTATCACTACCTGCACCACCATTAATGGCGCCAGTGACAACAACTCCATCAACAAAATCAAACGTATCATTGCCATTACCACCATTAAGACTGCCGGTGAAATTATTGTTGACATTAAAGGTGTCGTTGCCAGTCCCACCAATCAAATTTTCAATGGATGAAAAATTAAACGTACCATTAATATTTCCGGTATTCGCACCAGTAATACTCCACGTTGCGCCTGCACTTTGCCCTGTTAAAGTATCGGTTCCGCCACCGCCGGTAAGATTAACTGTTGCCGCTGAAATATTGGAATTCGTTAGGTCTATATTCCCTCCAGCTCCATCTTGGCCAGCTTGCAAATTCAAAGTGCCGGATGCGGCTGATATTGTGCCGTCAACCGAAATATTTCGCCCGGCTTCCAAAGTCAATGAATTAGCATTACCCCAGGAGATTGATGCTGCTGAATCAATAGTGATATCTTCTGCTCCACCAACTGTTGAATTATCAGTCTGTAAAATGAGATTACCACTCGTTAATTGAGATTCTATCCAGCCATCATTAAATGTATCTAATGTGCCTGGAGGTGCTGTGTTTGTTCCATCGACAATATTGATCGAGCCTGGATCGATTAACAAAGTTCCGGCTTCGCCGTTATTTGAATCTAAGTGTACATTTCCTTGAATGTCAACATGCTTGTGGCCGGATAGTTCAACAAAACCGCCATTGCCTTTACTATTGCCAGCTAACGCAGATATTTCTCCCTCAAAAGAGAGTGTATCTGTTGCGACGACTAGCACATCACCACCATTTCCCTGTTCACCACCGTTAGCACTAATGTTTCCTGTTTGCTCGATGTAATTAGCTTGAATGGAAACGCCCCCTGCTGACGATTCATCCAATGCGGAAACATTGATTTCGCCATTGTTGACTATTGTGTTATCTGCGGCTACTAATCGTACAATTCCGTTTTTGTTTTCGATTCTTCCAGCGCTAATGTAACCCGAATTATTGATGGCTTGATTGAATACATTTTCAGCAACCGAGGAAAGAATCAGAACATTCCCGCCTTCTGCACTTATCTCACCACTGTTTGAAATGGCCGCGTCTAAATTTTCTGCATTATTTAATAAATCCTCTCCTACCTGGAATTGTATTAAGCCATCTCCATCGAAATCCAATGTAATTTTATTAGCAGCGCCTATATTTACTTGACCTTGGCTAGCGACAATAACACCCTCATTTGCAACAGATTTCCCTACCAAGTTTATAGAACCACCCGTAGCTGCTTGCAGTAAACCTCGATTAATCACATAACCTAAAGTTTGATCATCTATGTTATTGAATTCGTAATTTTGATTGAAAAAATCTTCATTCGAAATGCTCATTCCACTGGCGACTAAAGCCCCGACATTTACCTTAGCACTGTGCCCAAATAGTATGCCATTGGGATTCATCAGAAACACACGACCATTTGCATTTATTGATCCAAATATCTGGCTGGGATTTTGATCGTGAATTCTATTTAATACGGTTGCCGCCTGATTGGGCTGGTTAAAGCGAACGCTATCCTGTGCTGACAAGTTAAATGATTGCCAATCGATAGCCATATTCTGTGATGCTTGATTGATAACAGTGGCATTAGCTGATGAGTGGTTAATGTTACCTTGACCGCCGGAAATTGATCCTCCCTGGGGTGCAGCAAATAACGACACAGGTGATAGGCAAGCTAATATTATGGATAACTTGGTAAATTTGAATACATGAATTAATAATTTGTATTTTATTGTTTGAGTAACCATGGTGCTCAAGCTTCCCTGGACGTTCAAAAAAAGTATTCCTATTTATTTCTGCATAGATTCGAAGTACGAAACTTTTCAACAACAATACAATCGGCAAGTTATTTTCAAAACCTGAGCAATGACGCACTTTTTATCCTAATTAATTAAACATTTAGAGAAAGGAAAACAAGCATTGCGAAACTCACATCAGCTCAAGGCGGGGAGCTATTGTGTCAAGACAGAAATGATCGCGTCAGCAATTCCCGCTAGAAACGGAGTTGGGATTGATTTTTCCGTTCCGAGTGCATTCTTAGCCCAAGTCACTCCAAAATCAATCCCAACTCCTCTTTATGGAGCCATTAGCGGGAACTACTGTGATCACGTTAACTCAACGGAGAATGTGTAACATTTTTAGTTTGGATATCGCCATTTGAATATATTGAGTCTAAACAATTTCCAGGTTTTGCTATTTCTGACAACAAACAGTTTTTCTCATCTCTCGCTAAATTTCATCAATCTGTGTTATTTAGAAAATTGCAACTTACGACTTGATTTAATAATGATGTATTGATGGCGTAAATCAAGGGTAAATAATAATAGCTTCTCTTTCTTCAATAAATTCAATTTCTCTAATATACTAAATATAAATGTTTATCGCTTTTAATTTGCAAAAAAATAAAACTCAAGAAGCTGATTAAATGTAGTTACTAAATGTAATATTTGGCAAATGTGTTTTGTAAAAACAGATCACCTATTAAGAGCAGGTATACTCTATTGAAATATCAGCATCCTGATTACATAAAAAAGGCTACAATTGATCTAACAGGGTTTGCATATGCGCTGTTTAACAACTCTACGTATAAATACGTAGTCCTAACATTTAAACTTGTCCTAATATTATTTATTACACTTTCGTTTTCTCAGCCAGTATTTTCAGCTGAAAATGAGACAAGCTATTCAACATTAAAAGCAGTCTTTCTTGAACGCTTAACTCGCTTTATAGATTGGCCTGATTCCCCCAATCTAAGCAATCCCGAACTACCTTTTATCATAGGTGTTTTTGGTAACAAAGAATTTACAACTCAGCTTACTGATATTTATCAAACCAAAAAAATTCTCAATAAGAATGTCATAGTCCAAGAATTATTTACACCCGACGAAATACTCGGTTGTCATTTAATTTTTATCTCCAATAATACCGAACATCAATTATCAAAAATTATCGACATAGCTAAAAATAATAGTGTCCTTACGGTATCAGACACATCGGGATTTTCACAAAAAGGTGTATTAATAAATTTTTTTATAACGGGGGACAATATACGATTTGAAATTAATGAAACGGCAGCTAAGGAAGCAGGATTTCAAATGAGTTATAAACTATTATCGGTGGCGGAAATAGTGGAGACGATCGAAAAGTGAATGTATTTAGAAATCTTAGTATTAAATCCAAACTTGTGGTTATTATTTTAATCATTACTATGTCCTCACTTTTTACAGGCCTAACAGCTATGATGTTTAATGACATCAATCAAGCTAAAAAAGATATGTCCAATAATATCGAAATAAATACACAACTCGTCAGTGACTACACTGTTATCCCTCTGCTTTTTGGCGACAAACAAGGAGCAATCGAAGTTATTTCAAGACTGACATCAATACCGTCGATTTCTAATGCGCGGCTTTATGATCGTGATAATAATTTGTTTGCATCTTTTGATAGGGACAACTTAAAAATAGAGTTATCTCTCAAGCCGGTAGAACAATCACTATTTAGCAATGGCTGGTTATATATTTGGAAGCCGATTTTTTACAAGAATGAATTTTATGGATCTATTTATGTTAGAGCTTCAACCAAATTATTAGATGAAAAGCGTCTTAATTATCTACTCTCCATTGTTGGTTTGATGATAATACTTGCTCTGATTGCCTTCTATTTTGCCAGTAGACTACAAAGTTTAATATCAGATCCAATTCTTGAACTGGCTAATGTCGTTAAAGATATTACCAATGAACAGGATTATTCTTTCCGTGCAAAAAAGAAAGGCAATGATGAAATAGGCGTCTTGTATGACGCATTTAACAACATGGTTGATAATATTTCTAAACGACGCAATGAACGGGATCATGCGTTACAAGCGTTGTTTGAAGAAAAAGAATGGGCTCAGGTTACGCTACAATCCATTGGTGATGGTGTGATCACGACAGATATTAATGGTAATATTCAATTTTTGAATTCCGTCGCAGAGCAACTGACCGGATGGAAAATTACAGAAACAGAAGGGAAAGAACTAAACGAAATATTTAGAACTTACAATGAAGAAACAAATTTGCCAACAGAAAATCCAGTGATACAGTGTCTACGAGAAAAAAGAACGGTCGAGTTAAGCGACCATAGTGTATTGATTCAAAAAAATGGAAACCATATTGCGATTGAAGATTCGGCCGCACCGATCAAAAATCAAGACAACGAAATTATTGGTGTAGTTCTGGTTTTTCATGATGTAACAGCTGCTCGAAAACTATCACAACAACTATACTATCAAGCGCGACATGATATGTTAACCGACTTAATTAATCGCCGAGAGTTCGAAGAGAGATTAAGCCGTTCTATTGATCAAGCCAAAGATAAACACTTTGAACACGCACTGCTGTATATGGATCTCGATCAATTCAAAATTGTTAACGATACCTGCGGCCATGTTGCTGGTGATGAGTTATTAAGGCAAATTACTTCGTTGTTGCAACTCAATATGCGTCAACGAGATACGTTGGCTCGACTGGGCGGTGATGAGTTCGCATTGCTTCTTGAGCATTGTGAGCCAGAGGAAGCACTAAAAATTTCTGAACATCTGTGTCAGATTATTCAGGAGTTTCGATTTATTTGGGAAGATCACTCCTTTACCGTTGGTGTAAGTATTGGTCTGGTGCCTATCAACAAAGACAGCGAAAATCTCTCATCCGTTCTAAGTATCGCAGATAGTGCCTGTTATTCTGCAAAAGATGCCGGTAGAAACCGTGTTCATAGTTACAAAGAAGATAGCGATACTGTTGTTAAGAGACACGGTGAAATGCAATGGGTAACGCGCATCAATCGAGGCCTTGAATTAAATCAGTTTATATTGTACCACCAGGAAATTTCTCCTGTTGGAAAGCAAGCTTGTGGCGAGAAACACTTTGAAATATTAATTCGAATGCAGGATGAATCTGGTAACATTATTTCGCCAGGTGCTTTCCTACCTGCTGCAGAGCGTTACAATTTAATGCCAACCCTTGATCGCTGGGTTATCGGTACTGGATTAAGAACATTAAGCAATAATAGTAATATTGACAAATTAGGTTTGTGCTCTATTAATCTTTCTGGACATTCAGTTGGCGATAAACAATTTTTAGACTATGTGACTTCCTGCATTGATGAATCTAAAGTACCAGCAGAGAAAATATGTTTTGAAATCACTGAAACTGCCACTATTGTAAATCTTACCAGCGCTACCCGCTTTATTAGAGCGTTAAAGAATAAGGGCTGCCTTTTTGCCCTGGATGATTTTGGTGCAGGAATGTCATCATTTCTCTATTTGAAAAATCTCCCCGTCGATTTTATAAAAATTGATGGCGGATTTGTGAAAGATATTATCCACGATCCGATGGATTTCGCGCTGGTAAGATCTATTAATGATATTGGCCATGTTATGGGCATGCAAACTATCGCAGAATTTGTGGAATCAGAAGAAGTTTTGGAAAAACTACGATCCATTGGTGTTGATTATGCTCAAGGTTATTATTTAGGTAAACCCAAATTATTAATATAAACTGGATAGCACTGGACGCGAATCACATTAAATACGCTGAGCAGCTACTATCAAACACTGAAAACCTTTTTGCTTACTAATCACCCAATATTTTTACTCATTTCAATTAGATCATTCAAGCGTATAATTACTGAATCAAAATACTACCCAGGAGCAAGTATGCGACTACTACACACCATGATTCGAGTTGGAAATCTGCAACGATCTATTGAGTTTTATACAGAAACGCTGGGAATGACGCTACTCCGCCAAAGAGAATACCCAGACGGTGATTTCACTCTGGCCTTTTTAGGTTATGGCGACGAAAGTGAAAATACAGCCCTGGAGCTAACTTACAACTGGGGTGTTGAATCTTACGAAATCGGCAATGGATTTGGTCACCTAGCCATCGAAGTTGACGATGTTTATCATGCAACCAACTTGATGAAGACTAAAGGTGCAAAAATTCTACGCGAAGCCGGACCTATGAATGCTGGCACGACTATTATTGCCTTTGTTGAAGATCCCGATGGCTATCAAATCGAATTAATCGGTAAAAAAATAGTGTGAGCCGAACCGTATGAATTTGAATAACGCTATTACATTGTTTAAACAGGTAGTTCCTGCTTCAATCGATTATTGGACGTTACGTTTAAGCTTCGACACTATTGAGTCCCTTGACGTTAGAGAAAACATTTTAAAACCACCCTCAATTAAGCAGAGTTGTGGCGCTCATATCACCCTCGTTCACAATGGTGGTATTGCCTATGCAGCGACAAGCCAGTTAAACATTGCTGGATTTACCCATGCGATTGAGCAAGCACTACGCTGGATTGAAATAACAAAACAACATAGTTTAGTTAAGGCGGAGAATTATCCACGACCTTGTAAATCCGGTAGCTATCAAACTCCGGTGCTTGAAGCCTGGGACAATTCAACAGCGAGTAACAAAATTTCTCTTCTCCACGCAATCAACAAAGATCTCAATATCAGCGACGCGATTGTTGATTACCAGGCAACACTGAGCCGTCGAGAAACAGAATCGCTTTTTGTTTCCAGTGACGATATAAAAATAGAACAGCAGTTTCATTACATCATTCCAGGCTTTTATGCGGTGGCCAACAAAGGCTCACAAACCCAAATGAGGACTGGTGGTGGCTGGGGCTCTGCTCGTCAAGGTGGATTAGAACAGTTATCCAGCTTTAACTTCCCATTATCTGCTCAACAAACAGCTGAAGAAGCATTGGCTTTGGTTGAAGCACCAGAGTGTCCTACCGATAAAATGTCGTTGTTATTATTGCCCAGTCAAATGATGTTACAGATTCATGAAAGCATAGGCCACCCTTTGGAACTCGATAGAATCCTGGGCGATGAGCGGAATTATGCGGGCACCAGTTTTGTTAGCGAAGATATGTTTGGTCACTATCAATATGGATCGGAATTACTTAATGTCAGCTCCAATGCATCGATTCCTGAAGAGATGGCAAGTTTTGCTTTTGATGATGAAGGAACGCCGGCGGAAAAAACTTACCTGATTTGTAATGGAAAACTAGAAAGACCGCTAGGAGGTGCTTCATCTCAAACACGTAGCCATCTGTCTAGTGTTGCCAATGCACGCGCTTGTGATTGGAACCGGCCTGCAATGGATCGTATGGCAAACCTAAATGTAGAGCCCGGTGATAAAAACATGGAGCAACTGATTTCATCAATTGAAAACGGTGTATTAATGGACACCAACAAATCGTGGTCAATTGATGATAGTCGTAACAAATTTCAATTTGGTTGTGAATTTGGCAGAGTCATTCGAGACGGAGAATTAAAAGAGATTGTTCGCAATCCTAACTATCGAGGAATTTCTGCCAATTTCTGGCGCAATTTAGCGAGTGTAGGAGACGAAAGCACATTTGAAGTTTGGGGAACACCTTATTGTGGAAAAGGTGAACCCAATCAGATGATACATGTAGGACATGCCTCCCCCGCTTGCGTATTTAGTAATATCGAAATATTTGGAGGTGCTTGATGGAAAACTACTTTCATGATTTGAGCACAAAATTATTCTCTCAACTGCAAGCTGATGAGGTGCTGTTATTAAACTACGAAGAAGAGAAATCGGATTTTTCGCGCTTCAACCATAATCGTATTCGACAAGCGGGCTTTGTTCATCAACAGCATCTCAAACTCGATTTAATTCACAATCATAGACAATGTAGTGCAAGCTTCAATCTCTGTGGGGGATTAGAAAGCGATTTATCTCAGGCACAATCTTTATTAAAAAACTTACGCTCTCAACTGAATAATTTACCAGAAGATCCTTTTATTCATTATGCAACGGATATTAACAATAGTTCTTTTTATGGCGAAAATGACTTACCTTCCACAGAAGAAACAATTATAGAAATAATCGAAACTGCGAAGGGACTCGATTTAGTAGGTATTTTGGCAAGTGGTGAAATTTCTCAAGGATTCTCTAACTCGCTAGGACAATTCAACTGGCATACCGATTATAGTTTTAACTTTGACTGGAGTATTTATCAAAATAGCGACAAAGCGATTAAACAAAACTATGCCGGTAAGCAGTGGAACACTGAAACTTTCCAGGAAAAAATTAATTTCGCTCAACAAACACTTCCACTTTTATCGTTGCAACCTAAAACAATATCACCCGGTAAATATCGAGTATACCTCTCCCCTTCTGCACTATATGAGCTATTCGAATTACTTAACTGGGGAGGATTCGGCCTAAAAAGCCATCGTACCGCTCAAACCCCATTACTTAAAATGATAAAAGACGGTGTTAATCTTAGCGATAAAATATCACTGACAGAAAACCATAAGTTGGGGCTTACTCCTGATTTCACTCATCAAGGTTTTATAAAGCCAAGTGAGATAAATCTAATTAGCAATGGCCGTTACAAGGATTGCCTCAACAATCATCGAAGTGCAATGGAATATGGAGAAAGCGTAAACTGTAGCATTGAACATCCACAATCTTTGGTGATGAATGCTGGTATTTTAGAACAAAGCGAAATCATGGAAAAATTAGGCACCGGTGTTTACATCAGTAACCTTTGGTATTGTAATTATTCTGATAGAAATAATTGTCGTATTACAGGTATGACACGATTCGCGTGTTTATGGGTAGAAAATGATAAACCGGTGGCTCCACTTGGCGTCATGCGTTTTGATGAAAGTATCTATCACATTCTTGGAGGCAATCTTATTGCGCTTACCAAAGATCGCGAAGAGATACTCAACTCTAGCACCTACGAGAAAAGATCTGAATCCAGTGCGCAATTACCTGGTGCTTTGGTTGATAACTTTACGTTTACCTTATAAATCAGTTGAACATCTCCATTCCTGTCTTTGTTATGCTGTTTGGCTCCATGTTATGGGGCCTTACATGGATACCACTTAAATATTTTCATCAACAAGGGATGGATGTTATTCCGCTGGTGTTAATGACCAACGGTGTTGTCGCATTTTTGTTGCTTCCTGTCCTTATAAAACAATTTCCACTCTGGCGAAATGATCAAAAATACATCTGGATAATATTAATTTCTTCTGGCATTGCTAACCTCGCATTTGCCACTGCGATGATTTACGGTGATGTTATACGTGTGATGGTTTTATTTTATCTTCTTCCTGCCTGGGGAGTTTTAGGCGGAAAGTTTTTCCTAAATGAAAAGATTGATCGAACACGTTTGCTCGCTGTTTTATTAGCACTTTCGGGGGCATTCCTGGTATTGGATGGTTTTAATTTTTTTAAAACTTCTGCATCATGGATTGATTTTCTTGCACTACTTGCGGGTTTTGCATTGGCGATTAATAATGTTGCTTTTCGTGCATCTGTAAATGTACCAGTTGCCAGTAAAATGAGCGCCGTTTTTATGGGTTCTTCAATGCTTGCAATTGTACTGCTAGTTTTTGAGGTTCAACCTTTTCCTGATATGAACATGTCCGATTGGTTACCGGTCTTTGCCTTTGGACTGTTTTGGATTTTATTAGCGACATTATCTACGCAATGGGCTGTTACTCGATTAGAGGTAGGTCAATCATCAATACTTATCATCATGGAATTAGTGACTGCCGTGGTTTCTGCTATGTGGATCGGTGGTGAACGAGCATCGTTGCTGGAAGCAATTGGTGGGCTGTTGATTGTTACTGCCGCTTATTTTGAAACACGACGGCGAATTAGCTGAGAACAACCACTGATACATGTCCTTCTTTATACAATTATCAAGCAAGTTAAAATATTTTATCCAACACCTCTGAAATAAAAGGTCTTCCTCTTTCGTTTAATGATGTGCCAATTATTTTTCCATTAAGAATTAATCTGTCATCATCTGAACGATAGATGTCTTGCAAAAATTCGAATCGGACTTTGGATGAGCGCTGTAAATTCAAGCCTATCCAAAATTCATCACCACTTTTTAAGGGAAATTTGTAGTCTAGTTCTGCTCTGACTACTACCAGATTAATGCCTGAATTGGCGAGTTCTGTAAAATTTATACCGGATTCCAACAAAAATTCGTGACGAGCATGTTCCAAGTAGTTTTGGTAAACACTGTTATTTACGATCCCTTGAATATCACATTCATAATCTCTGACTTTTAATGTCAATTTATATCCGTAATCCACGCTGCTTCCTTTTAAAAATTAGCTACCACGATTCGACTTCAAGCCCCAAGATGCCAATTGAAAAATCGACGGTCACTAAAAACACACCCAAAACCGCAATCCCTACTACCACGCGTATTGCCTGAGGTAAACGAATAAACATTTCATTATCGATAATTTTTTGACCAATGAAATCGAATAGTGCAATGACAGGAATTACCATCGCCGCTACAAGAAAAAATTCAAATACTGAAACAGGTCTATTGGGATACAAGAAACCTAGGCCCACAATAAAAGAAAGTAACATATAGGCGACAGCAAGAAGAACATAGCGCATCACTAATTCCTTAACAATTTTCTGATGATAGTTTTGTGTTATGCAACACTTTGAGGCAGTATACCGAGTACAAAAGGATTTGTAATTATCTAGTTTAACTACACTACTACCGCCCACCTGTGACATCGAATAATGAGCCTGTCACATACGATGCTTCATCTGACAGCAGCCATACAATCATATTTGCCACCTCCTCTGCAGTGCCTGCTCTTTTCATAGGTACATGCTGCTTTAATTTTTCAGGACGATCGACATCACCTGTATCGGCATGTAGTTCTGTACTAATCAATCCCGGTCGGACAGCATTGACGCGTATGCCCTGCTCGGCAACTTCTTTCGCCAACCCTAAAGTCATTGTATCTATGGCACCCTTTGAGGCCGCATAGTCAATAAATTCGTTAGGAGAACCGATTCTTGCGGCGGCCGATGATAGATTCACAATTGATCCTCCTTCACCTCCAGAATCAGTAGACATGTGTTTTACTGCTTCTCGCGCACAAATAAAGCTACCCATAATGTTAATATTAAATATTCTTCTCAGGCGCTCTATGTCCATATCAACCAACCGAGATCGAGGTGTTATGATTCCGGCGTTATTGACAAAGCCTGAGATACAAGCAAATTCGTTTTTGACTGTTTGAAAAAGTCGAATAACATCATCTTCTATTCCAATATCTGCTTGAATAGTTAATGCGTCGCCACCGCTGGCGATAATCTCATTCCTGAGTCTCTCCGCCGAGAGTTTGTCTTTATTGTAATTGATGCAGACTGCGTAACCTTTTTTACTGGCTAGTTTTACTGTGGCAGCGCCGATGCCTCGATTTCCACCAGTGACTAAAATAACTTTGCTCATAATACCTCCCGTTTGAGGAATTATAACGCATCTATTATCCTTTAGCTTACGTAGCCCGGATGAAGCTCAGCGGAATCCGGGGGAATAGGTAGGTTACCATCCCGGATTCCGCAGGGCTTCATCCGGGCTACGAGTTGTTACGGGTATATTTCGAAAAGTGAGTGTTTGTTGACGTTAAAATTGATAGGCCATATTGAAGTGAATTTGAAAGGATTGATCATTTGAAGCACGTATACTGCCTATTGGCCTTGCGATATCAACTCGGCTAGTTAATAAATTCTTATGCTTATTTTGCAGTAACAAACCTACTCCATAACCTTTGATATTTGTTGATTTAACTTCATTAACAAGAGGGTCGTTCAAATAACCTGCAGCAAGATCTAGAAATAATGCGAGTTCGAGCTTCTCTTTTTGTTGATTAAGCGATGGATATTGATCACTATAAAAAGAATTTAAATTTATCTTCCATTCCGTAGTTAAGAACGCAGCGGTATCAAACAAATATTCAGAAGTCGGATACGCACGAACACTATTTGGACCACCTAATGGCATTTGTTCCATTGAGATTAAAAGATCTTTTGATATTTGACCATTTATTCGCATGATAAAAGAGTTATTGGGATTCACAGCATAAAATTGAGTGTAATTAAACGACATTTTATTAAAAGTTCCACTTGCGAATGCACCGCTACCTCCAACTCGACTTGAGTCTTCACTGCCCTTTTCACTCATTGCACCAAACAACCCACTTATTCCTTGATGTAGCCCGAGTGAAAACTGATAACTCATCGCTTCTGTTAATAACAAGTTATCTGAACTAACTTTTAAAGAAAGCACTGAAAGTGTATCTTTCGCAATGTTATATGAAAGTTGCTCAGTTGAACTATTCTTGCGTGCAAAACCGATGCGAGCAAATATACTTTCACTTCTCGCTCTCATTAAACTTTTCTGTAAAAAGATGTTAACGGTATCAGATATTCCTTTAATTTTTAGCTCTTCAAGTTGTTGCCCTAGTTGAAAACTATTTCGGCTATATTCTGCACCGACTAAATAATCCTCTTTTAGCGCTGATTTCGGAATATAAAATGGATATTGATAACTCAATGAGCCATACACAGTACTATCAGGCCCTTCTGTTCTTACAATATTTATTCCGAGCTTGTCACCGACACCACTTGGATTATTATAATTAAAGCCAAACCATGCTCGATGTTTTCCTGTAAATTCTGTTCCATAATTATCGAATAATAACGAAGCATCTATTTTCTTCTCTTCTTTAATATCCAATACTAATTCTGTTGTACCTGGATTCCCCCCAGGCCGTAAAATGCCGGCTAATGTTAATCCGGGAAGATCATTAAGTTGAAGCATTGCTTCTTCCAACGACTGATTGTTGAGCGGTAATTCGATGAGTTGATTAAAGGGAGCGGTCAGTACAGATTGTTCATAGCTAGTATCACCATTCACAACAACAGCTTCCAAATAACCTTCCAGTACCTGAAAAACAATCACCCCTTGATTTATATCCTGTTCAGGTAAAATGACTTGGGTAAGAATAAAGCCTGCTTGACGGAAAATATGAGTTATTGATTTTGCCAAACGACTTAACTCTTCTAATGTGAACCCCTGCGGATTCTTTAATCTTGCTTTATTTAAAAACTGTTCTATTTCTTGTTGATTGATTTTAGGGTGTAGATTTTCTGAGATACCTGCCACCGAAAAATCATTAACTTTGATACGAAATTCCGGTTGATCCGGTTCTGGCTTCAGCTCAGGTCCTATTTTCAATTCTGGCTCTTTTTTTAATTCCAATTCCTCCTTGGATTCCAGTTCTGCCTTTGGTTCTAAATCAACCTTCGGTTCCGGTTCTAGTTTCAGTTCTATGTTAGATTCTGGTTCTATTTTCGATTGCGCTTGTGCTTTCGTTTCCAACTCTATTGTTAATGCCGGTGCCGGTGCCAATTCAGTAGTCGGCACCTGATCATCTGTAACATTCATCGCCTCTTCTATTGCGATTGCATTTTTAAAAAAGAATACCGTTAAGAATAGAACTGCTATTAAACAATAAACATTAATCCCAGGTGGTTTGATTCTGATGTAATTAATATGATAATTATTTACACAAAGTAATTGAGCAATATGGTTATCCTGATTTTCCATAATCTTTTTTACAAACAAACTCCATATAACAATAACAATTGGTGTTTTGTTAATGAGTCGACTAGATTGGAAAAAACTGAATGTTTTTATTGTGATAGAGCGTTGTTTGTATGAATTATAATCTGCCATAATGAATTTATGACAGTAAAATGAGATTAATGAATAATTAATCGCCGAAAATTATTTTAAAGAAGTCGAAATGCATGATTTATGACCGGCGCATTTTGCAGTGTGGGATTGATATCTAAACGGTTAACTCTTCAGATAATAGTTTTACAAAATCATCTTCTGGTATTGCTTCACTAAAATAAAAACCCTGCGCTAAATTACAAGATTTCCTCTCTAGAAAATCCAGTTGTGCCTGAGTTTCTACACCTTCAGCAACGATATCAAGATTCAGACTCTTCGCCATGGCAATAATAGCAGTAACAATTGCGGCATCATCAGGGTCAGTACAGATATCATTAATAAATGATCGATCAATTTTTAACGTATTGATTGGGAAACGTTTCAAATAACTGAGAGAAGAATAACCAGTACCAAAATCATCAATTGATAAACGTACTCCCATTTTGCTAAAACGATTTAACATTTCATGAGTGGATTTTTCGTAATCCATCAATAAACTCTCAGTAATTTCAATTTCAAGTGAGCCTGTTGAAATATTCAGATCTTTTATCACGGATGTTAGCAATTCCTCCAGGTGTATTCCCTTAAATTGCCGCGAAGAAAGATTAACCGATAATCGCAAAGATGAATCAGCAATCTTTTGCCATCTTTGTAAACTCTCACAACTGGACTGTAAAACCCATTCGCCAACAGATGTGATTAATCCAATCTCTTCCAGTATTGGGATAAACACATCAGGAGAAATCGATTCTTCACCAGGAGAGTTCCAACGCAACAGTGCTTCAGCACCCACTATTTTTTTACTCTCGATCGAAATTTGTGGTTGATAAAATATTTCAAACTCATTACGTTTTAATGCATAGCGGAGTTGCGTTTCAAGTGAGAGTCTTTCAAAAGCTCTGGAACTCATTTCTACAGAATAAAATTCAAATGTGTTTCTACCTTGTTCTTTCGCCTTATACATCGCTGTATCTGCGTATTTGAGCAATGTATGAGAATCCTGCGCATCTTTGGGAAAGATACTGATACCTATACTGCCGGAAGTCACTAGCTCATGATCATTAATGGTCAGCGAGGATGACAACTCAATCAGTAGCTTATTTACAATATGAATTATTTCATCTTCATGATGAACACTTTCCAGAAGTATAACAAACTCATCTCCACCAAAACGTGCGACAGTATCGGTTGCTCTTAAATTTATCACTAATCGACGTGCGATTTTTTGTAAATATTGATCACCAATTTCATGACCCAATGTATCATTGATAATCTTAAATCGATCGAGGTCAAGAAAAAGTACAGCAAGCGTATTCTTCTCTCTATCGGCACGTTTAATTGCCCTATTTAGCCGCTCAAGCAGCATCAATCTATTTGGTAGCTCAGTAAGTACATCGTGATGTGCCAGAAATTGAAGTCGCTCTTGAGACTCCATGCGCTCGGTAATATCTCGACCAGAAGAAATAAAATGTGTAACTTCACCATTGCTGTTCTTTAATGGCGTTACTGTTTTTTCCTCATAATAAAGAGTGTTATCTTTACGTTTGTTAATTATTACATCGCTAAAGATATGCCCTTGACTAATAGTGTCCCATATTTTTTTAAATGCATCTTCTTCACTTTCATTGGTTCGTAAAAAACCATATTTTTGCTGGCGAGCTTCTTTATAACTATATCCCGTGGTTGCTTCAAAAGCAGCATTCACATATTCAATAGAACCACTCGTATCAGTAATAAGAATCGAATCTGCTGTTTGCTGCAAAGCGCTTGACAACATATGCATTCTTGCTTTCTCGTGTTGTCTTAAAGTAATGTCTGTAACGCTTGCTCGAACCAGGTTACGCCCTTGTGCGGGAAGTCGAATAAGCCTCACTTCACAGTGTACTTTTTCACCTGCGCTATTAATAAACATCCATTCGAAAGCCGGTGCCTCACCACTTAAAGCGCTCAATATTTTTTTTGACATCAAGTCTGTTGAAAGACTACCATCTAATTGAATGGTGGGACTTAGATTGGTAAATTCATTTTCAAATAAATATTTTCGCGAACTTTGAAAAAGCAAGGTTACATTTTCATTAGCATCAATCAACTTATTCTGATCAACATCTAATACAAATATTGCTTCTGGTGCATGTTCAATCATAGTCCGAAAGCGTTCTTCACTCTCACGTAAATTTTGCATTGAAATCAAAGTCGATAACGAGTCAGAAATTCTACGTGTTATCTCCTCAAATAATTTGACCTCTTCTTCACCAAAAAAATGGGGAAACTCGCAATGATGTATCCCAAACAACCAGGGGTTATCTGTTTTTGGTCTTATGGGAAAATACATTTGCGATTTAACATTATATTTTTTTGTTGAAGACTGATTGGGAAATTCATTATCGCCAGCGACATTCATACATATAGGTTTTTCAGAACGTAATGCATTTTCGAGAAATATTTTTGAATCGTTCGTCATTTTCTGTTCGATTCCCAAATCCATCGCTTGCCACTGATTTCTATTTTTTTGCAAGCGAATTTGCCAGGATGCTGCGTTTGGATCACAAGGGTATAAAAACCAGGCTCGATCACAATGAAATATATCCAGTATTTCATCAAGTAATCGGTTTAGTATGACGTCCGTCGGCTCATCACTAATGGTTACTCGATTAATACGTTCCATCGCATCGAGAAAATAGAGATGTGCTTTCAACGCTTCGTCTGCTTTTTTGAGACTGGTTATATCAGAAAAAGTGACAACAACTTGTGGAATTTCATTTTCTCTTTGATGTTGGGGTACAGCATTTACCACGATCCAGTGATAACATTTATTGCTGCTGTGATACACGCCCATTAGCTGATTATGCACCGCTTTATTTTTTGTTAATGCGGCCAAAGCAGGATGTTCACTTGGTGGGATACAGCATCCATTCTGATTGATTGGTGCCCCCCAATAACCCGAGACAGGAAGATGATTAAACTCACCCACATTCATTCCTAATATTTTTTCGGCTGCCGGATTTATTTCAAGTATCTCACCTTTCTTATTTTGACAAATAACACCTTGCGCCATTGTTTCAATCAATAAACGATAGCGCTCTTCGTTGTTAAAAAGATCAATTATTGCAAGCGAGGTACTTAGTGATTCTGCAATTCTACGTCCGATTACAGAAAATAATTCGATTTCTCTATCACTGAAGCGATGATGATCAGTGCAATAGTGAAGGCCTAACATCCAGGGTTTCCCAACCCGAGTTAATAATGGCATTGTTATTTGTGTTTTAATTGAATAAGTATTAAGGCTTGCTTGGACGGTTGGTGTATTCTTTGAATCCCAAACCAATGGCTTGTTTTGCTCCAAGGTCTCAGCAGTGATATGGCGAAATTCATCTGACATTACAACGGGCTGATTGAATGAACTGGCTCCCGGCCATTCAGGTCGTGTTTTTTCTGTCCTTATTTCAAAATTATCGGAAACAGGGTCACAGGGATAGAGCAACCAGGCACGATCACACTGAAAAAATTCCAGTACTTCTTGAATTGCATTATTGAGTAGCTCATCAATATTACTTGCTTCAAAACTGATAGCATTCAGTTTTTGCATCACTGATATAAAATGTGTATCAGTCAACTTCACTTCATTATTGAGACAATTATCCTCAATATTCATTTGCTATCGCTCCGTTCAACGTTCCCATTCTGAACAACTCTACGTCTTATTGCTATCACAGCTATTATACTGAAAAAATATGTGGATTATTAACTATGATAGTTAATCAAAATAAGTGCTGTTTAGGAGTTATTGGATTTGGATACAACTGCTGTTTGTTAGATAACTTTATCTAAAGTAATCTAATTTAATAGTCGTCTGATAATTGAAACTCTCTTTACCTTAAACAAAAAAGAATGTGCGGTAGGATAAAGAGAGTTTTTTACAATGATAAACCGTGGATGATATTACTGTTTTGAGGCGAGTAAATCCTGGTATCCACCACCATTGATTACATTAGTAAATCCATTTGCTTCGAGCACTTTGTGCGCTTTACCGGCACGTCCACCACTTTTACAATATAAAACGATTGGGCGTGACTTATCGTCTCCAAACTCGGCTATTCTTGCAGCTACTTCGGTATGTGGAATAAGTAACGAACCTTCCAAATGGCCACTCTCATGTTCAGCAGGAGAGCGCACATCAACCAGTAAAGCGCCATTATTTATTTTCTGCCATACAACATTCCCATCAGTACTGTTGCATGCGGCCAATAGCGTAAACATCAGCAGTAGTAAAAATAGTTGAACAGAGCGTTTCATGGTCATTGGGCTACCTCAATAAACTAAAATAAGAGTTTCATTATTTGCTATTTTTTCTTAAAGAGCAAATGAGATTACGGCGAATTTAAGAAAATTATTTTCATAAATGGCAATCGTTTAAGAAGCATTTGATGCGCCAGTTATGATGTCAGCTAGTGTTTTATTTAATCTAGAAAAAACGGTTGACCTTTGGACTAGAACTGTTGGAGATTAAAACAAAAAAGCCGGACAATCAATGTCCGGCTTTTTTAAGAACTAACGCGAAATAAAACTATTTCTTAGCTTCACGCTCTTTAACTTCTTTGATGACTGCTTCCGCTACGTTTTGAGGACATGCACTATAGTTTGCAAACTCCATAGAGAACTGGCCACGACCGGAAGTCATCGTACGTAAATCACCAATGTAACCAAACATTTCTGACAGTGGACATTCCGCTTTGATACGAACGCCCGTTGCGCCAGACTCTTGACCTAGAATCATGCCACGACGACGGTTTAAGTCACCGATAACGTCACCAACATGATCGTCTGGTGTGAATACATCAACTTTCATAATCGGCTCAAGTAATTGAGGACCTGCTTTAGGCAAAGTTTGACGGTATGCTGCTTTAGAAGCTATTTCATAAGCAATCGCTGAGGAGTCAACCGCGTGGTATGAACCGTCCATCAAAGTGACTTTAAAATCTAAACATGGGAACCCGGCCAAAACACCACGAGCCATACTATCTTTAAAGCCTTTTTGAACCGCAGGCCAGAATTCACGAGGTACGTTACCACCAGTTACCTTAGATTCAAATTCATAACCTGAACCTGTTTCGCCTGGCTCAATGATGTAGTCGATCTTCGCGAACTGACCAGAACCACCTGACTGTTTCTTGTGAGTATAACTATCTTCAACACGTTGAGTGATAGTTTCACGGTAGGCCACTTGTGGTTTACCGACATTAACTTCAATACCATGAGTACGCTTCAAGATATCTACTTTGATATCTAAATGAAGCTCACCCATACCTTTAATAATTGTCTCACCAGAGTCTTCGTCTGTTTCAACACGGAACGATGGATCTTCAGCAATCATTTTACCAATAGCAATACCCATTTTTTCAGCAGACGCTTTATCTTTAGGCTCGATCGCGATAGAAATAACGGGATCAGGGAACACCATTGGTTCAAGAGTCGCAGGATGTTTAGGGTCACACAATGTGTGACCCGTTTGAACGTTCTTCATGCCGACAACCGCTACGATATCACCTGCTTGAGCACCATCTAATTCGATACGCTCATCAGCATGCATCTCTACGATACGGCCAATTCGCTCTGTTTTACCGGTGAAGGTATTTAGTAAGGTATCGCCTTTCTTCAATGTACCAGAGTAAATGCGAATAAAAGTTAACGCGCCGAAACGGTCATCCATGATTTTAAATGCCAAAGCTCTCAGTGGCTTATTAACATCAACAATCGCGAATTCGCCAGTTTCAACACCTTCCAAATCAACTTCTGGTTGAGGTTTCACTTCTGTTGGGCTTGGTAGGTAATCAACAACACCATTCAATACTAATTGAACGCCTTTGTTCTTGAACGCAGAACCGCAGAATGTTGGGAAGAAATCTAGTGCGATAGTCCCTTTACGGATGCAACGTTTCAAGTCATCATTAGTAGGCATCTCACCTTCTAAATAGGCTTCCATTAATTCGTCATCTTGCTCAAGCGCGGTTTCGACAAGCATTTCGCGATACTCATCGGCTTTTTCTTGATACTCAGCAGGGATATCAACGATCTCATATGCCATTGGGTCACCAGAGTTGTCCCAGATCCATGCTTTCATTTCCATAAGATCAACAACACCGGTGAAATCGTCTTCGATACCAATAGGTAATGTCATAACTATCGGTCTTGCACCGAGAACGTTCTCTACTTGATCAACAACGCGATAGAAATCAGCACCCATACGATCTAATTTATTAACATAAATGATACGTGCAACTTCAGAATCATTCGCATAACGCCAGTTAGTTTCAGACTGAGGTTCAACACCACCTGATCCACAGAATACTCCAACACCACCGTCTAATACTTTTAATGAACGGTATACTTCGATTGTGAAGTCAACGTGTCCCGGTGTGTCGATAATGTTAAAACGGTGATCATTCCAGAAACAAGTTGTCGCAGCGGACTGGATAGTAATACCACGTTCTTGCTCCTGCTCCATAAAGTCAGTCGTTGCAGCGCCGTCATGTACCTCACCCAACTTATGGATTTTACCTGTTAGCTTAAGGATACGCTCTGTCGTTGTCGTTTTTCCGGCATCTACGTGAGCAAAGATACCGATATTTCTATATTTGGATAGGTCTGTCATGTTAGCACTCTAAAGTTAGCAAAAAATTCTGTTTTCTAATTGATCACCACTCAAGCGACTGAATGATCAACATACCGGAGCAAATGAGCATCAAACGATATTCCCTGAGATGTATCTCTATACACATCAGGTATAAAACTAATGTGGATGATGATAAAAATGCCTGGAATCTGCTCACCGAAAGCCATGAATTGAGGCAATTTTGAAGCCACTCGCCTCTCATTTGTCCGGCTCTTAAAAAGGCCGCTATTTTAACCTGAAATCTCAGTAATAACAGAGGGTAGACACAGTTTTATGCATGAAATCCACGATTTATTTTTGTTTTTTTCAACTCATGGATTAAATTCGGGTCTTTTTCCATGTATATATAATGGTTTTATCGATAAATCACGACTTCCTGTCTAAAATACGCCCTGGCAAGTTACTGCTCCTTCACCATTACTTGATTAAATAACAAACATTCATTATTAAAAACAATCAATCACACTCAAATTTCTCATGCACATTTTAACAACAAATTTTGCTAACGTTCCCGTGCTCCACCGTTACATACAATTTGCGACGGTTTATTAAACAATTATAATACTACCCCTATAACAACGATAATTTTGAGGGGATGTCATGGGGCTGCCGGTTTTAGATGGATTCACCACAACTGAAATGTTAATAGCGATCACCACAGCAGGATTTCTGGGTACAACAGTTACGCCTCAGATTATCTCGATGGTCGATAGAGCAGATCAAAACAGCTTGGAATATGCTCGCAGTGCGTTGCATTCAGCAGTGCAAACCATGCACATGGTCGGCTTAGTCAAACATAGCTCTCACATCGAAGTAGAAGGCAAAATCGTCGAGTTAAAATACGGTTTCCCACAAGCAGAAGAGACTGAGCTTAGAAAAGTGATCGAACTCAATGGATTTAAGCTTGTAGAGAATGATACGAAGAAAATTAAAATATGGTCTCCGAGTGAAGGTTATTGCTTTACCTACAACGAAGCAGTTCGCAGAGATGACACTACAACACCAGCACTTATTAGCGAGATTAGTTCAGCCGATAGTGCTGCTTGTCAATTATAAAACTCTCTACGGTGCAATAATCACTTTTGTCTGGCTGGGCACCACCTGGACGCCGGCGGGTGCGTTTGCGTTGCTGCCATTATGTGACGTTACTGATGTTAGATGAATACAAGGTTGTCCTTCAATTTTCACCTTTGTGCTACCTTTTTTAAAGGCAACTTCTCCCATATTCGCACCTGACACGAGACCACCGGCAACGCCGGCCTCGTCTCCCTGTGACATGGGAATTTTAGATTTTACCGTAACCACTTCCATGTTGACGAACTTGACCTTTGTTGAAGTGTCATTGGCTTGAACGAGCTGTCCTGTATTTGGGTAGGGAACAGGTACTGGCGAAGGCGACGGTGGTGCCGGAGTTTTGCATACGTCAGGAGCGCCCATGCACGTTCCTCCTGCTTTTGTTGACCCTGGGAAAATAGCAACCATATTTAAACTCCTTATCCTAGGTGAATTTTTTCAGCTTTAATCTTGTAATCTTCTTCTGTTTTTAACAATGCTTTATTCGCTTTGAAATGATAAGTTTCGTCAACCAGAGTGCGCATGCGACCACTGCGTAGTTGAGTAAGTTGCTTTACACTACGATAAACATTTTTTGCGTTTTCAACGAGTGTATTAGTTGTTGTCTCCAGTCGATCAAAAACAAAGTTAGCATATCCAGCATGGAGTTTTAGTTTATTGATTTCCATATCAAG
>Ga0316204_10002700_pt1 | contig 38911 bp, 31 predicted proteins | sample 6monrhotite_MG_2_FD_205661 | JGI IMG/M metagenome (GOLD analysis project Ga0316204, IMG submission 205661) | Microbial mat bacterial communities from mineral coupon in-situ incubated in ocean water Damariscotta River, Maine, United States -... | ecosystem: Environmental > Aquatic > Marine >...
GCAGCTGACATTTTGTTAGCTACATTATGCATCATTTTGTTACTATCATTTGCACGTGTTGCATCAGCAAATTTTGTCAATTGCGCGATCGTGTAAGTTGCATGCTGACCCGCAAGTGATGGATATTTTGCCGTTGGGTTACCAGAACCGTCTGGACCATGGCAGCCCATGCATGCTGGTAAACCAGTGGTAGTATTACCGCCGCGGTAGATGTCTTTACCCAGTGCAACTACACTGTCATCAGCTGCTGCAGCAGTGCTAACCTTGCTAGCAAAAAATGCCGAAACATTTTCAACATCAGCATCAGTTGCCAATGTAAATGCCATGCCTGTCATTGTGTCATCCTGACGTGCACCACTTTTATAATCGTTTAATTGCTTAACCAGGTATTGTGCATGCTGACCCGCTAATTTTGGGAACATATCAACCACACTGTTACCATCAGGCATATGACAACCTGCACAAATTGCACCAGCAGTGGCTTCACCAGCCGCCAGATCTGCTGCAGTCGCTGTAGCATTAAGGCTGATAGCCAGACCAAAGATTGCAATCAGAGATTTAAAATTCATTGTTTGTACTCTCCAAACGATTTTGTTGTCAGCCTTGCTGACAGTAGAATATATAGCCACTTAAAGGTCTTCATAAATTTTGGCGGTGCCAGCTTTAGATTGACCAAGGGCAAAAAGTGGCGCAAGTCTACACCAGATCGGCTATTTCGGCAATTTTGGCGGGCCAAATCGATGCAAAATTTTACTAAATTAAGCGAATTGAGCTGGAAAATTCGCCCTGGCATTACAAGATTGGTACTATCCGCCTGAATTTCAGTCAAAACCACTATTTAATTAACAAATTTGGGTAAATCATGGCGAATTATTACCGTCGAGCAAAGTTTCTAATCAGTGCAGGCAAGTCTAGTCAGTTTCCACAGGCAGAGAGCGTGGAAGTGGCCTTTGCTGGGCGCTCAAATGCGGGAAAATCGAGTGCTTTGAATACTCTGTGTGAGCAGAAATCACTGGCGCGGGTGAGTAAAACACCAGGGCGTACCCAGTTAATTAATTTTTTCGATCTTGATGAACAACGTTGCCTCGTAGACTTACCTGGGTATGGTTTTGCCAAAGTTCCAGAGAAGGTGCGCCGGGAGTGGCAACATTTAATGGAGCAGTATCTGGGCAATCGTGAACAACTTCGCGGCGTAGTGGTGATAATGGATATTCGTCACCCGTTAAAAGATTATGATATGAAAATGCTCGAATGGTGTGATTATATGCAAACACCGGTGCATGTTTTATTGACCAAAGCAGATAAATTAAAACGCGGCCCGGCTAGTGCTCAGGTGTTGAAAGTGAAAAAAGACATTAAAGCTGCGGGTTATGATGTATCTGTGCAAATGTTTTCTGCGTTAAATAAAACCGGGCTAGATGAATTGTTACAGGTATTAAATGGCTGGTTTGGTGTTGAGGATTAACTAATAAGTATAAGAACTTTGACACAGAGGCGCTGAGTCACAGAGTTTGTTGTGATGAAGTGATTACAAAGCATTTAATAATCGCTGGCGCTTTAAATTAACTCTGTGCCTCAGCGTCTCTGCGACAATCTTTTAACATTGATTTAAAAACCATAGATCCACAAACAAAAAACCCCAACCACCAGGGATGTGGTTGGGGTAACATAGAGACCAGCTTGGGGGGGCCAGTCTCAAATCGCTCGCTCAGGGAGGCAAGCGAGCTTGCGCCGGGCTTTAGCGCAATTCACAAAATCATTCACTACCGAGGTTTCAAAAAGCTCAATATCAGCGGGAATCGGTAGCTTCCTGTCTTTAAGTAAAGTTCAATTAAGCAGCAAGTCAAAACCGACTCGACGAGTGGCTCAAGGCAGGCACAGGCTTATTTAACTGCAAACAGGAAACTTTGCTGCCTGCAATTAAACAGGGTATAAAAAGGTTGCTCTATAGTGTTGTTATTATTGAAACTTTAAGGGCTTGAATTAATGTGCTTCATCCCAGTTAATACCCACACCGATATCTACCAGTAATGGCACATTCAGATCAGCGGCACATTCCATTTCTTTGTGTAAAAGCTTACTTAACGCATCAACATCAGATTCAGCCACTTCAAACACCAGTTCGTCATGCACCTGCATAATCATTCGAGCATTTAGCTTAGCGTTTTTCAGGCTATTAAAGACATTAATCATTGCACGTTTAATAATGTCCGCAGCGGTTCCCTGCATTGGGGCATTGATAGCAGTCCGCTCAGCATACTGTCTGCGTTGGCCATTACGTGAATTAATTTCAGGCAGATATAAACGCCTGCCAAACAGGGTTTCTACATAACCGGTGTCATGGGCTTTCTCACGGGTATTGTCCATATAATCTTTAACACCGGGGTAGCGTTCAAAATACAGATCAATATAATCCTGAGCCTGGTAGCGTGTGACCCCTAATTGCTTGGCCAGCCCAAAAGCTGACATGCCATAAATCAGACCAAAGTTAATCGCCTTAGCCGCTCGGCGTTGTTCTGTTTCAACCTCATCAACTTCAACACCAAAAACCTCAGCAGCGGTTGCTTTGTGAATGTCCTTACCTTCACGGAAAGCTTCAAGCAAACTCTCATCTCCTGATAAATGCGCCATAATACGTAATTCAATTTGAGAGTAATCCGCGGCCAGAATGCAATTACCCTTATCGGCTATAAAGGCCTGGCGAATACGCCTGCCTTCTTCAGATCGGATTGGAATATTCTGTAAATTAGGGTTATTGGAAGACATACGCCCGGTGGCAGCCCCGGTTTGCTGGTAACTGGTATGGATTCTGCCGGTATTGGCATCTATTTGCTGAGGCAATTTATCGGTGTAGGTCGATTTAAGTTTACTCAAACCCCGATGTTCAAGAATAAGCCTGGGTAAATCATAATTTTCTGCCAGTTCCTGTAATACATCTTCAGCGGTTGATGGTTGGCCCTTGGGTGTTTTACGGATAACCGGTAATTGAAGTTTTTCAAAGAAAATCGCCTGTATCTGTTTAGGTGAACCCAGATTAAATTCTTCACCGGCGACTTCATAAGCCTGTTGTTCTAATTCTCCTAAACGTTTTGTTATTTGCTGGCTTTGTGTGGCGAGCATATCTGCATCTACTTTTACGCCATTACGTTCAATATGTTGAATAATGGGCATCAGAGGCAGTTCTATAGTTTGATAAACCTTGAGTAAATCAGGTTCTGCTTCTAATTGTTGGTGAATTGTCTGGTGTAGACGCAGGGTAATATCAGCATCTTCTGCCGCATATGGGCCGGCTTTTTCCAGATCAATCTGGTTAAAGGTGAGTTGTTTAACGCCCTTACCCGCAATGTCTTCAAAATGAATGGTTTCATGGTTGAGATAACGGCTTGCCATGCTGTCCATATCGTGGCGTTTGGTAGAATCCAGTACAAATGACTCAAGTAAAGTGTCATCGCTGATGCCCTGCATATGTATGCCATGATTTTGTAGAACATGCATATCATATTTTAGATTTTGCCCCAGCTTGGCTTTAGCCGGATCTTCAAGTAGTGGTTTTAGTGCGCCCAGAACCGAGTCTTCTGATAATTGTTCAGGCGCTCCCTCATAGTCATGCCCAAAAGGCACATATGCGGCCTTGCCGGCTTCCACTGAGAAGGACACCCCCACAACACGGGCCTGCATATAATTAAGGCTTGTGGTTTCGGTATCAAAGGCAAACTCTGAGGCTTTTTGTAGCTGTTTAAGCCATAAATCAAAATCTTTCTGAACCAGGATGGTCTGATAATCCGTCTCAATAGAAGCCGCGCCAGCTGTGCCCGGTGTATCACCAGGCTGACCACGGATTTCGGCTAACCAGGTCTTAAGTTCATATTCAGAATAGAGATCCTGAAGATTCTCTATATCAGGTTCTGCGAGTGACAGTTGTTCAGGGCTCTGCTCCAGCTCCACATCACAGACAATGGTGGCTAACTGGTAAGACAGAGGTAATTGCTCAAGGCTATCTCTGAGATATTCACCAACCTTACCTTTAAACTCATCAGCATGGCTGATGATATTGTCCATGGACTTATATTGAGTTAACCACTTAACGGCGGTTTTGGGGCCGACTTTTGGTACGCCGGGAATGTTATCAGCGCTATCACCTATGAGTGCTAGATAGTCTATGATCTGCTCCGCGGGCACACCAAATTTTTCTAATACACTATCCGGGGTGCTTAAGTGGTTGTTCATGGTGTTGATAAGGCTAATTTTATCGGTGACCAGCTGGGCAAGGTCCTTATCTCCAGTGGAGATCAGAACATCGTGGCCCTGATCAGCGGCCTGTCTGGCAAGGGTGCCAATCACATCATCCGCCTCAACATTGGGCACAACAATGCGTGGATAGCCCAGCGCATCAACGATCTGGTGGATAGGCTCAATCTGGGTGCGTAAATCATCCGGCATGGGTGGGCGGTGTGCCTTGTATTCTTTATACAGGTCATTTCGGAAGGTCTTGCCCTTGGCATCAAAGACCACAGCCATATATTCTGGCTGATACTCATCAACCAGCTTTTTAAGCATATTAATCACCCCGTAAATCGCACCGGTAGGCTGGCCTTTAGACGATGTTAGCGGGGGTAGCGCATGAAATGCACGAAATAGATAAGATGAGCCATCAACTAAAATAAAGGGGGTTTTTTGTTTTGCCATAAGCTGATCTGATAACCTGTAGTGCCTGAATCAATAATCGGGGTATTATGACATTAAAAAATCAATGGAGACAGGATGACGAACAAGACTGATACCAGTGGTATGGTTAAGGCACCCTCAGCCGAACAAATTGATGCGGAATTAAACCGTGAGTCCTGGCGTGTTTTTAAAATCATGTCAGAGTTTGTTGATGGTTTTGAACAGCTGTGCAGTGTTAAGCCCGCAGTAAGTATCTTTGGTTCCGCTAGAATAGATGAGAATCATGCGGATTATAAAAAAGCACAACAAGCCGCACGGTTATTATCTGATGCGGGTTTTTCAATTATTTCCGGCGGTGGCCCCGGGGTAATGGAGGCCGCAAACAGAGGTGGCGCTGAAGGAAAGTCGGTGAGTGTTGGTTTAAATATTGAATTACCGAAAGAGCAGCAACCCAATAAGTACCAGAATCTTAGCGTTAATTTCAGTCATTTTTTTACCCGTAAAGTGATGTTTGTAAAGTATGCAGCCGCTTATGTGGTTTGCCCCGGTGGCTTTGGGACTCTGGATGAACTGGCAGAAATGTTAACCCTGACGCAAACCGGTAAAACGCCAAAAATTCCGGTTATTTTAATGAATAGAAAATTTTGGCAACCCCTGCTCGACTGGTTTGAAAACACTTTATGCGAACAGGATATGATTAAAAAAGAAAATCTTAAATTGTTTTGTGTGGTTGATGAGCCCGAACAAGTAGTTGATGAAATTATGAAATTTTATAAAGACCGTGAAATACAGCCGACTCAGGAAGAGCTGGAAAAACTATTACACTTATAGAAAAAAGACGAATGAAAACTATGACCAGTACATTTATGATAATAGCAGTGTTTTACCTGCTAATTTGTGGGCTTCTGTTTTTAATGCAGGAACGGCTCATTTTTTTCCCGCCAAAACCCGTTGATGATGTGTATAACACCGTGAGAGCAAATGAAATCTCATTTGCCGCAACGGGAGAGAAAAAACATGGATGGAAAATAAGTGTAAATCCTGAGTCTACTAAAACGATCCTGTATTTTGGTGGTAATGCAGAAGATGTGGTGTATTTTAATTTTGAAGCAGAAAAATTTAATGCACATCAGGCAATCGCAATTAATCATCCGGGTTATGGAAAAAACACAGGGCAACCTTCTCAGCAATCATTATATAAAAATGCAATAGATGTATATGATCATGTAATTGAGAAATATAAAATTGATCCTGAAAATATTATTATCATAGGCAGAAGTTTAGGGTCCTCAGTTGCTACTTATTTAGCCGCAAAAAGAAAAGCCGCAGGTTTAGTATTAATAACACCATTTGATAGCATTAGAAATATTGCAGCTAATCAGTATAAAATGTTTCCGATTAAATTTATGATTAAACACGGGTTTCCTACAATTGATTATATTGCAAGTGTGAAAGCGCCTATATTGATGGTGGCAGCTGAGAAAGATGAAATAATTGCCGATAGCCACTTACAAAATTTAAATCAGGCCAGTGGAGAAAGAACAAGGTTAATTCAATATTCAGGTGTAGGGCATAATACGATTCAGAATCACCATGAGTATTACAATGAAATAAACCAGTTTATAGAGTCGTTTTGAGTGTCAGCTAAATGCTCTGATAAAATATAAACGCTGACGCAAAGAAAATAAATTATTTAGAAGTGCCTCAGGAGTGTTGACTGATATTAAACAGCATCTGCTCAAGTATTGCACCTGACATTAAAACAGATAGCTTTTCTTTGCGCCTCTGCCGTCTAGACTTATCTATACATGTTTTTAAAAAGTTCAGCTCTGTTTTTCTTCTGACTGTAATTTTTTCCACACATCGTAACATTCAAGCCCACAAAAATAGGCAACATAGTCTTCGGCTTCGGGTATTTCAGACTCAGATAGAGGAACCGATTCAAGACAGAGTTTGCAGCTAACCAGCTGTTCGTCTGTTGGAAGTGTATTGTCTGATGTAAGTTGATTTGCCATGGCCATACTCCTGTTAATGATGACCTGGCGTATAAGTCTATCACTATGAAGCTTAAATATCTTATAGAATGATCTTATGAAACATGGCTTATATAAGAAATAATGATAGATTGAAGGGCAATTAAAAAGAATTTAACGTCGATTATTTATTTGTAAGCCTGGCCGCAGAAGTGCAGAGTCGTGTGAAGAAATAACCAGGAACATTTATAAATGTTTGCCTGATTATCTTAGCAGCTCTGTGGTAAAGATTGATATGTGAATCTAGTTAAAATTGAAAGCCGAACACCAGCGCACACTTTCCAGCTTACAAACCTCATTGTAGAGTTGCTGAGTTATCTCAACCTGTTCCAGGCACTTTGCAGAAAATCGTTGTTCAAGCCTGGCCACACTATTATGTTGTGAAAGATGCAATTCCTGTTGTTCATTAAATAACTCAACGGTTTCCTGCTTTTCAGCAACCAGGTCTTCATACTGAGCAAACAGTTTATTGTAATTATCATTGTTTTGCTGATCGTTACGCTGATCAAGTTCTTCTATCAGGTGACGGCGTTCTCTGATGGCACCCTGTAAATAGTGAATCTTGCTTTTTAACAGCGCCTTGTCATTCTCGGTGACAAGCATTTGCTGGCTCGCCAGATTAACGTCTTTATTTAACTGAATACACATTTGCGCTTTTTGTTTGGTAAACGGGCCCGTTTCAGATGAATTGCCTGAATCATTAGCCATTGCTAATGTACAGCCTAGAATATAAGTAGCTGATAATGTTAGAGTATTTTTGAGCATTTAACTTCTTCCTTGCCTGCATATAGGTGAATATTTTACTAATACATACACATCGTGAAAATAACGTTCAGTGATAAAGTATGCACCGTTTGTCGATATAAGCGCCTGCATCGTTTAAAATGCGTCGATGAATAACATGCAAAAGAATCCTGCCCAGGCAATATCAGAACAGCTTAGCCGATTTATAGACTTATGTGGTCGTTACGTTTCCTGGTTAGTGGTGTTTATGGTGCTGGTGACATTCCTGGTTGTCGTCATGAGGTACCTGTTTGATACCGGCTGGATTGCGTTACAGGAATCTATTTCTTATATGCATTCTATGGTTTTTCTGGTGGGTGCCGCCTACACGCTTAAATATGATGAGCATGTAAGGGTAGATATCCTCTATATGCGCCTGAGCCTGAAAGCCAGGGCCTGGGTCGATCTGTTGGGACATCTGTTTTTGTTGTTACCCGTAGTGATATTTATTGCCTGGGTGAGTTACCCCTATGTGTATTCATCATGGGAAATAATGGAGGGCTCTCAGGAATCCGGCGGCCTCCCCGGTGTATTCTTACTGAAAAGTCTCATTCTGGTGATGTCTGGCTTACTGGCCTTGCAGGCTGTTGCCCTGATACTGCAGGCAATAGTGCGTATATTTAACCAGACAACGCCACCTCAAAAAGAAGATAAGACTGAAGCGGGGGCATCCATATAATGGAATATATTGCCCTCTGGATGTTTGCCTGTGTATTTGTTCTTTTACTCAGTGGTTACCCGGTGGCGTTCACCCTGGCGGGTACCGCTTTAATATTTGCCGCTTTCGGTAGTTATCTGGATATTTTTGACAGTGTTTTTTTGCAGGCAATTCCTTCGCGCCTGTACGGCATTATGCTAAATCAGGTGCTGCTTGCGGTGCCCTTATTTGTCTTTATGGGAGTGATGCTGGAGCGTTCTAAAATCGCTGAAAATCTGCTGGAAACGATGGCGCAGTTATTTGGTTCTATGCGTGGCGGCCTGGGATTATCTGTGACTCTGGTGGGTATGTTGTTAGCCGCCAGCACCGGCATAGTGGGTGCGACCGTGGTTACTATGGGCCTGTTATCTTTACCCACCATGTTAAAACATGGCTATGATCCACGCATTGCCTGTGGAACAATTTGTGCCTCCGGTACATTGGGTCAAATTATACCGCCGTCAATCGTACTGGTATTACTCGGTGATGTGCTGTCATCAGCTTATCAGCAAGCCCAACTGGATATGGGTATATTTAGCCCTGAGACAATAACCGTCAGTGATTTGTTTGTTGGTGCCCTGATTCCTGGCCTGATACTGGTATTTTTATACATCACTTATCTACTTATAATGGCCGCGCTTAAACCACAGTCAATGCCGGTTTTGCCAGAGACAGAGCGAAAAAATAAATCACAGTTACAGCGCCAGGTGGTTATTGAGTTATTCCCCCCTTTGATTCTGATATTACTGGTACTAGGTTCAATTATTGCTGGCCTGGCTACACCGACTGAGGCTGCATCTGTGGGTGCGGTAGGGGCAATGTGCCTCGCGTACTATCGAGGCCAGCTAAGCTTAAACGTTCTCAGGGAAGTATCACAAAGTACAACGCGAATCAGCAGCATGGTTTTTATGATCTTAATTGGTGCTTCCATTTTCTCACTGGTTTTTCGGGGCTTTGAGGGTGACGAGCTGGTGCAGGAATTTTTAAGTGATCTGCCTGGTGGAGTCTATGGAGCACTGTTTCTGGTGATGCTGGTAATGTTTGTACTGGGGTTTGTACTCGATTTTATAGAAATTACCTTTGTCGTTATACCGATTGTTGGGCCAATTTTGTTGGCCATGGGCATAGACCCGATCTGGCTGGGCATTTTAATCGCAATAAACTTACAGACATCATTTCTGACTCCACCTTTTGGTTTTTCATTGTTTTATTTAAGAGGGGTAGCTCCAGCAAGTGTGTTAACCACAGATATTTATAAAGGTGTAATGCCATTTATTATGATTCAGATTATTGTGATGGCAATGATTGCGTGGTGGCCGCAACTTGCCACATGGTTGCCCGGTATCATCGATAGTTAGAGAAAGAAATTGCCACAGAGACACAAAGGATATTTTATTATCAATTATGATTTTCTCTGCGTACTCCGTGCCTCTGTGGCAAGTTATTCTTAACGATTGTTTAAATAAGCAAGTTCAGAAATATCCGTCCATTTTCTGACCTGATCGCGATATGCAGTAAATGATTTAAAAACTTCCTTAGTCATGGCATCTTTATTTGCAATTTCACTAACTACATCCTCTGAAAGTTTCTGTAATGTGCTAAGCACTTCTTCAGGCAGTATTTTAATTTTCACATTGTGTTTATTAACCAAAGTATCGAGTGCCTGTTGATTACGGGTTGTGTACTCCGCGGTCATAGACTGGTTAACAACTTTGCAGGCATTCAGCACTATGCTTTGTAAATCATCTGGCAAAGCCTCAAGTGCTTCTTTATTAATGATTGCTTCTAACGTAGTGCCTGGCTCATGCCAGCCTGGGTAATAATAAAATTTTGCGGCTTTATGTAAACCGAAGGCTAAATCATTATAAGGGCCTACCCATTCACTTGCATCAATAACACCGGTTTTAAGAGAGGTGAATATCTCGTGCCCAGGTAAACTAACCGGAGTACCACCGGCACGTTTTAACACTTCACCGCCAAGGCCAGGGATGCGCATTTTTAAACCTTTTAAATCTGTTACTGATTTAATTTCTTTATTAAACCAGCCCGCCATCTGCACGCCGGTATTGCCAGCTGCAGCAGGCACCAAACCGAATTTATTATAGGTTTTCTGCCACAACTCCATGCCGCCGCCGGTATATAACCAGCCATTCATTTCCTGTGCTGTGAGGCCAAAAGGAACGGCGGAGAAAAATTGCGCGGCTTCACTTTTGCCTTTCCAGTAGTATGCAGCGCCATGCCCCATTTGCGCGGTGCCACGTGAAACAGCATCGAAAGTTTCAAATGCAGGAACGAGTTCATTAGCACTATAAACCTTAACTTTTAAGCGGCCACCAGACATTTGAGTGATAAGCTTAGCAAGCTCATTGGCTCCAGTGCCTAAGCCGGGAAAATTCTTAGGCCAGGATGTAACCATCTTCCACTTAAACCTGGTCGTTTTATTTGTAGCCGATGAAACAGGTGCTGAAGTTAAGGAGGCAGTGGTTAGCAAACCTGAGGAAGCTGCTGCTTTAATAAATTGTCGTCTTTTCATAATAACCTGGTAGCGTTGATAAATTGTTAGTGTTTAAAATTCGAAATGTAATCTGTAACTTCATCTGCAAGTAGTGGTTGGCCAAATAAATATCCCTGCATATGAGTAATATCAAGGCAGCGAAGATACTCATAATCTGTTTCTGTTTCAATACCTTCCGCAATAATCAGTATATTTTGAGTATTACATAAAGACACGATTCCCTTAAGAAGATTCTGTGCTTCAGGGGAAGACTGAGATTTAGTAATAAAACGGGGGTCAAGTTTTATTGAACTAACCATGCACTGCAATAAACTGGTAAACGATGAATTGCTTGATCCAAAGTTATCGACAGTAATAAAAAATTGAAGCTCCTGTAAATTTTGTAATATTAGAACTTCGTCACTGGTGGAATTTATCAGGCTAAACTCTGAAAGCTCAAGCCCGATACATTGATGCGGAATATTGTAATTTTTACATTCGATAGTGAGTGTTTCTATAAGTTCATTATCAAGTTGTGTCTGAGAAATATTTAAATCCAGTCTGGGTATATTAAGACCAGAATCAAGCCATTCTCTATATTGTGATAATGCAAGCCTGATAATCGTTTTTCCTATTGTGCCGATAAAGCCGGTTTGTTCAGCACCGGCTAAAAACTGTATGGGTAATATTGCACCATGGTCTGGGTGATCCCAGCGTATTAATGCTTCAATGGAATTGATTGTGTTGTTATCAGTATTTATCTGCGGGAGATATGAGAGAAAAAACTGATCATTTCTGAGTGCTTTATGCAGGTGTGTTTCAGTGTTCAGGCTGAGGTTTGCGCAACGGTTCATTTCAGCGGATGTTAATTCAAAGTGATTACCTGAATAGTTTTGAGCTGTCACCAGAGCAGTCTTTGATTGATTTATAAGTTGCTCTGCGTCTCTGCCGTCATCGGGAAATATGCTAATGCCCATTGAAAGATTCAAATCAATAATATCGTCTGTAGTTTGATAAGACTCAGATAATGTAGAGAGTAATTTTTGTGAAACTATTCCAATATGCTGTATATCAGATAAGTCTTCAATTAAGATTGCAAAGTTATCAGATGAAAAATGACTGACAGTATCACTATCACGAGTATTGTATTTAAGGCGTTTAGCAATGGCCTGGAGTAAACGGTCACCCATATCATAACCATACTGAGCATTAATATCTGAAAAATTCTTAAAATCAATTAAAATAATGCCAAGCCGTTTTTTATTTCGGGTGGCACGATCTATTGCGTTCTGCAGTCTATCAATAAAGAGCAGGCGGTTAGGTAGTTGTGTGAGCTCTACATAATGAAGTTTATGATCCTCTTTAGTGCTCTGATTTGATTTAGGTGTAAGTAAAACCACATAACTGGATGCATTGGTGTTTTCATTGCGTATACAGTTTATGCGAACACTTAATGGTTTGCTCTGCCCACTTTTTAAACGATGCCAGATTTCGCCATTCCACTGCCCTGTTTCATCTATAGAATTCAAGACTTCATGGTTAAGTAAAATATCATTTTCTCCAGCCAGTATTAATTCTGGAGAAGCGTTTTGAATTTCTGACTGTTGGTAGCCGGTAATTTGAGTAAATGCATAATTAACTGAAACGACCTGATTGTTATCGTTAATTAGCATCACCGCATCAGTGGAGTAGTCAAACATTTTAGATGCGACCAGAACCTGATTCTCGGCCTCTTTGCTGGCGGTTACGTCATGAATAATAGAATAAAATAACTGTTTTCCTTCTATTTCCATTGGCCCGTCGCGAACTTCAACAAATCGTACTTCACCATTAGACAGTCTATGTGGGCAACTATAAAATCCCAGGTTCTGTTCACGAGTTTGCTGAATTAATGTGTTAAGTTTTTCTCTGGAAAGAATATTGATTTTGGCAAGATTCATTCCTTTAAGAATATCAATAGAGTAGCCATAGAATTTTTCAGCAGCAGGATTAGCATCTTCGATGCAGAAATTTTCAGGATCAATAACCAGCTTAATCGCCATGTTTGACTCAAACATTTTGCGATAACGTTTTTCAGAAGCTTTTAGTGCGGCCTCTGTTTTTTTGCGCATGCTTATATTTCGGATTACAAATTGATAGACGTCCTGATCACCATAGTTGAGTTTATGAGCATTGATTTCAACTTTAAAAGTTTCGCCGTAACGGGTTTTAATCTGGTGTTCGTAGAGTGTGTGGTTATACGTTTCCAGATTGGATAGTTTGTCCTGTGTAAAAGAATGATCTGCTGATATATCAAGATCATGTATGGACATTAATAACAGATCATCACGTTTATAACCGAGAAAAATAATGGCTATTTCATTTGCATCAATAATATTCAGAGTGTTTGGCGAGACAATTATAATTGCATCATTTGCGTGTTCGAATAAAGAGCGGTACTTTAATTCAGAACTAATCAGAACCTCGGTGGATTTGTTTTGTTCAGTAGTGTCATATAACAACATATGAAGATAACATTTGTCTTCAATTATGATTTCCTGTGAGTAACCAGATATATCCAGAATGTCACGTTGTTTGGTGACCATGCTGGTCTCAAATTCACCACCACCGGTAGTATGTAAATCAGTGATTGTTTTTTGAAATATTTCAAGATGAGCCGGTTCGATGTGCAGGCTCATTCGCATGCGTGAGAACTCTTCTTTTTCGTAACCCAGAAAATGATTCATTGCATCATTGAAGGTGAATGGCTGCAAACTCACAGGATCGAGTACTAAGACAGGGTAAGGGAGTTTATTGAAAAGGTTCTGGTAACGAGCTTCGAGTTGCTGGTTCTGATTTTGAGAATGTTTAAGGTTGGTAATATTTTTGCATATACCAATAATACCAACGATTTTTCCCTTACGGTCATAACAGGGAATTTTTTTACATAAATAACTTTCCAGTTTTTTATGTGATTTTATTGTGGTTTCCCAGGTAATTGTTTCGCCAAATTCCAGGACCTGTTTGTCTTCATGAGTAATTCTTGTGGTTGTAGCCGTATTGTGAAGTTCTTTGTCTGTAGAGCCGAGTACCTGTTTGTTTTCAAGGTGCAATACTTTTACTGCAACCGGTGTCATGATTTTATAAACACCACGATGATTTTTAAGAAATACTCCATCATGTTCATCATTTAAAAGATTCTCATACATCAATGTGTTGAGGCTGTTGCGCTCTGCCATGAATTCTGTGAAATATAAAACTGTGCGCAGAAACCCATAAAGCCCGAGAGCAGCAAGTGAGAAAATAATGCCACTAAAAAAATAATAAAATACAGCCTGGTTATGGCTTTCTACAAGTCGTGCAACGGTTTCAAGGCCATAAAACATCCATAACAGACCAATTAACACAGCAGTCGCAGAGAAAAAAAGATGCAGTAGCTCTCGGTCTCTGGGTAATGTCATGGGTAGTCGTAATTGCATGTTCGTTTATATTGTATGTAACGTTTAGACAGCTGTTAGATTAGCATAACTGAGTACCAGCCACTTGCTTCCAGCCTGATCAAAATTAACTTCAACCCTGGCACTATTTCCCTGGCCTTCATAGTTAAGCACTATGCCATCTCCAAATTTTTGATGCTGTACCCGTTGTCCAATACTAAAGCCAGAGTCATTCTCTATAAGTGAACTTTTAGAGTAGTGATTTGATGCGTTACTGGCCAAATCAGCGCTAAAATTAGTTTTAGGGCGTATCTCTTCAATGTATTGAGCAGGAATCTGCCCAAGAAAGCTCGATGGCATTGGGTAGACTTCTTTGCCATACAATCGCCGGTGTTCGGCGTAACTCAGTACCAGCTGGTCTCGTGCACGGGTAATGCCGACATAACACAGGCGACGCTCTTCCTGTAAGCGCCCCTCTTCTTCAGCGCTGCGCTGATGTGGGAACAAACCTTCTTCCATGCCCACCATAAATACCAGGGGAAATTCGAGCCCCTTGGCACTGTGTAGCGTCATTAACTGTACACAATCTTCCCAGGCTTCTGCCTGGCCTTCGCCGGCTTCAAGCGCCGCATGGGTTAAAAATGCGGTGAGGTTATCGAGTGATTCAGCCTCTTCCTGCTCAAATTCAAAGCCTTTTGCAGCACTCACCAGTTCTTCCATGTTTTCAACACGGGCTTCGGCTTTTTCACCCTTTTCTTTACCATAATGAGTGATTAAGCCAGAGGTGTGAATAATATGTTCAGTTTGTTCATGTAACTCTAGTGTTCTGGTGTCTGTATCTAGCTGGTTAATTAACGAAATAAAGCCATTCAGTGCATTTTGAGCCCGTGCAGTAAGACCTCCACTCGCTATAAGCTCAATAGATGCCTGCCACATCGAAACATCCGCATCCCGTGCTGCTTCACGAATCATATCAACGGTTTTATTACCAATGCCTCGGCTAGGCTGATTAACGACTCGCTCAAATGAGGGGTCGTCATTGCGGTTATTGACCAGACGTAGATAACCAAGGGAGTCTTTAATCTCTGCCCTGTCAAAGAAGCGCAGTCCGCCATAAACCCGATAAGGAATTCCCTGGGCCATGAGTTGTTCTTCAAATACCCGCGACTGTGCATTAGAGCGATATAAAATAGCTATATCGGCACGTGGAGCACCATTTGAAACATGCTCAACAATTCGATCTATGGCATAACGTGCTTCATCTTGCTCGTTAAATGCAGCATAAAGCTGAATCAGGTTGCCATCTTCACCATCTGTCCAGAGATTCTTTCCCATGCGTTGTTCATTGTGGGAAATTAAACCGTTAGCGGCATTAAGGATATTGCCAGTAGAGCGATAGTTTTGCTCGAGACGAATCAGTAAAGTGTCTGGGTAGTCATTTTTAAAGGTTAAAATGTTTTCTACACGGGCACCGCGCCATCCATATATCGCCTGGTCATCATCACCCACGACAAAGAGTTGTGCACCACGGCTATTTTTAGATGCGGCTAGCAGCCGGATCCAGGCGTATTGAATAGTATTAGTATCCTGAAACTCATCTACCAGTATGTGCTGGAAGCGATTGCGGTAGTGATTTTGTAACTCCTCGTTATCACGCAGTAATTCCAGGCTGCGCAGTAACAACTCTGCAAAGTCAATGACACCTGCACGCTTGCATGCCGCCTCGTAAGCGGAATAAATACTGACTAATTGCTGGCGAATCGGATCAGAGCCCGCATCCACGTGTTGAGGTCGTTGACCTTCATCTTTGCGGCCATTGATAAACCCCTGTATTTGCCTGGGTACCCAGCGTGATTCATCCAGCTCAAGTGATTTGAGCACTCGACGTATTATGCGATATTGGTCATCAGAATCGAGTATCTGAAACTGCTGTGGCAGATCGGCTTCTTTCCAGTGGGCTCGTAATAGTCGATGTGCGATACCATGAAAAGTGCCCACCCACATACCGTTTGGTGATACACCCTGTAGCTTTTCGACACGACCACGCATTTCTCTGGCAGCCTTATTGGTAAAAGTAACCGCCATTAAACTAAAAGGGGAAACCCCTTCAACCTGTATTAACCAGGCCATACGGTGAACCAGCACGCGTGTTTTACCACTGCCAGCACCGGCGAGCACGAGCATTGGGCCAGGAGGTGCGGTTACGGCTTCGCGCTGGGCATCATTAAGACCGTCGAGTATATGTGAAACATCCATGGGGTGGGATTTTAACCTAGATTTAGTGAAGAAGTAGAAAGAAGATGAACATGATATAGTTCATAATTAAAAAAATCTATCCAATACCAGCACATAGCAAGATACAGGTCTCAGCTATGGCTAAATGAAATATATGACGCGACTAATCAAGTGGTTAATAATTCTGTGTTTTACACTGGGCTTTTCAATTGGCATGCTCAGCGCATTCAGCATTGAGAAAACTGCACAGATAAAAGCCCCTGCTGAGCTTTCAGCAGACGAAATCAAACTGGTTAAACACTTCATCAAGAGCAATAACCCCCTGAATGTTAAGTCTGGTGAAATAATCACTAAAGAGATCAGTCAACAGGATCTCGATGTATTACTCAATTACATCACCCTTAAAACAGCCAGCGGAATTAAAAGACAGCTACGGGTAAAGATAGACCTTGAGGACAATCAGGCAAGGCTGGCAATGAGTTTAGCCATCCCTGAAACCCCACTGGGCGAGTATCTTAACCTGACAGCCATATTCTCTTCAGAGCTCAGTGGTGGTGAAAAAACCCTGCAGCTAAAATCACTTAAACTGGGCAGAGTGAATATTCCTGTTTTTCTAATGGCATTGTTCTCAAAAAGTATAGAAAAACAAATACAAATATTGTATCCAGAGTATGAATTAATTAAGGGGGCAATAAAAACGCTTAGCCTTAAAAAAAGTAAATTGCTCATAACATACACCTGGACGGATCATGTGGAGCGCATGATTAAAACACAAATAGGTCTGAGACTGTTATCAGCAGAGCTTAAAACAGCTTTGTTGGCTCATTGGGAATACCTGGCAGGGAAAAGCCATGTCCTGCCTAAAAAAACCAGTTTAAATCATATGATAAATACTATGTTCATCTTTGCGAAACAGCGTAGCGAACAGGCGCAACAGAATAATGCAGAAAAACACAATGCACTAATAGAAAATAAAGCAGCATTTATTGCGCTGGGCGGTTATGTATTGAAACGCGATTTAGCAAAAATGTTAGGTAAAAAAACCAAGCATAAGATGAAGTTCAAAAGAATCTATTTAAATGGTAAACATGATTTAAGTAAACATTTTTTGCTCTCAGCAGCAATTGCAAGTATGGCTGACTCAGAGGTGGCTGAATCATTCGGAGTGATAAAAGAGGTGCGCGATGCGAAAAACGGTAGTGGTTTTAGTTTTAGAGACCTGGCCGCAGATCATGCCGGTATTAGACTGGTACAGGAAGTGCTAAAATCTGAACAGCAGGCACGAAAATACCAGAAGCTGCTTGCAGAAGTTGGGTCTGAATCAGATTACATGTTAGAGGTTAAAAGTTTACCCGAAGGCATTGTGTTAGAGAAATTTGAAAAAAATTATGCAAACATTGAAAGTGAAGCATATTTAAAGATGAAGAAAATTATTCAAGACAGAATAGATGAATTACCTATTTATAATCGATAACATCAGATTAAGAGAATAAAATGAAAATAATATTATTATTAACAATGTCACTAACACTGTTTGCATGCAGTGAAGAGCAGCAAAATAAAATTTCCAGACTAGGTGTTACATGGCTAGAGGGTAATTACAAAGTCACCTATGCAGACGGTGTGCATAATAAGTCATGGTTAGTTTATGATGGGAAAGTCACGGCGGAGCCAGCAAAAGGTTATTATTATTTCTGGTCTGAAATAGAGGGGAATCGCCGCTATATACAAACACCGATTCAGCGTACCTATATTGAAGAAATAGGTAAAAAATAATGTCGTATATATTGCGATTACTAAGTATATTATGCATGTTAGGTATCTCACATGCCGCAACTGCTGTTGAAATTCGTATCGCCTGTGCCGCGAATTTTTACCCGACATTGAATAAAATAAAACAACAGTTTGAGCAAGCATCAGATCATAAGCTTACTATTATAAGAGGTTCGACAGGAAAACTATTTGCGCAAATTAGCAGAGGTGCACCATTCGATATTTTTTTATCAGCTGATAGTAAACGGGTAGATAAACTGGTTGCGCAGGGCAAAAGTGCTGAAGACAGGTCGTACGTATACGCAACAGGGCAGTTATCATTATGGAAGCCGAACTCTGTAAGCTCACAAAGTATAAAAGAAATACTCTATGCAGGAGAATTTAAAAAACTTGCAATAGCAAATCCAAAAACGGCACCTTATGGATTGGCAAGCGTAGAGACCTTAAAAGCCATGGAATTGTACGACGAAGTTAAAAGTAAACTTGTTTATGGTGAAAATATTTCTCAAACTTTACAATTTGTAGAAAGTGGCGCTGCAGATTTAGGGTTTGTTGCCAGATCACATGTAAATAATGATATCTACTGGGAAGTAGAAGATTATATGCATAAACCCATTCAGCAGAAGATGATAGTAATAAAACACTCTAAAAATATAGATGCGTCGAAAATTTTTTTAGATTTTATACTATCAGCTGAAATACAGAAATTAATTGAAAAAAATGGCTATGCAGTTAGCCTAAAGAGTTCTTAATGGATTTCTCTCCAATCATAGTGACGCTAAAGCTGGCAAGTATCACAACGATAATTTTATTAATTATCGGCACACCTCTCGCCTGGTGGTTATCTCAAACTAGAGTTAAATCGAAAGTATTAGTTGAGTCGGTAGTCGCGCTACCTCTGGTTTTACCGCCTACAGTATTAGGCTTTTATTTATTGCTAGCATTAAGTCCAGACGGTTTAATCGGCGGCTTGTGGTCAAATGTTAGTGATAGTCGATTAACATTTAGTTTTACCGGATTAGTAATTGGTTCTGTTATTTATTCAATGCCATTTGTGGTTCAGCCATTACAGGCCAGTTTTGAAATGGTTGGAAAACCACTACAGCAGGCTGCATATAGCCTGGGCGCGAATCCTCTGGATACATTTAAGAATATTGTCCTGCCACTTTCTTTAAGAGGTTTTATTGTGGCAATAACCCTGGGGTTTGCACATACCGTTGGCGAATTTGGTGTAGTACTAATGATTGGCGGAAATATACCTGATGTTACACAGGTGTTGTCAATTGTTATATATGACCATGTTGAAGCGCTTGAGTATACTCAGGCTCAAAATTATTCACTTGGTTTGATAGTGTTTTCATTTATCGTATTACTTATTACCTACTCTTTAAATAAAAAGCTGATGGTGCGTCTGTAACAATGAAAGTCGCATATAAAAAGAAACTGAATGATTTTGATCTAGATGTTGAATTTGAAATACCCGACATCGGTATTAGCGTTCTTTTTGGCCCTTCAGGTGCGGGTAAATCCAGTATATTGAATTTAATAACTGGCCTAGATGATAATAATCGAAAAACACAATCGTCATATTTCGAATTAAATAATCAGGTTTACGATGACTCGTCTAAAAAAATAAATATTAAACCATGGCAGCGAAAAATTTCTTATGTATTTCAGGACAGCCGTTTATTTCCTAATATGAATGTTTTAGAAAATATAAAATTTGGTTATAAACGACGTAAAAGCAATTTAAATATCGACGAAGTGGTGGATAAATTTAAGATAAGATCATTGCTAAATCAATTCCCACAGATGTTATCAGGTGGTGAAAAACATAGAGTTGCCATGGTACGTTCATTGCTGTCAAATCCTGACTTATTAATTCTAGATGAGCCGTTGGCAGCACTGGATTATCAATCAAGACAGGAGTTGTTGCCCTATATAGAGTGTATTCATAAAGAATTAACCATTCCGATTATATATGTGAGCCATGATATTAAAGAGGTATTAAGGCTCGCGGATTATATTGTGATAATTGATAAAGGCAAGGTGGTAGATAAAGGTAACATAGCAGATTTGTGTATTGAGCAACCATTAATGACACAGGCAGAAGGTGCGAGTTTTATATTGCAAGGAAAGGTTAGTGGTGTTTTTAAAAATGAAAGTCTGGTGCAGATAAATATAGGTAAAGAGAAAATATTACTCACAGATAAAAACCTGATATTAAACCAAAATATAAGAGTGCTGATACATGCTCGGGAAGTTAGCCTATGTTTGAATCCACCAGAAAGTAGTAGTATCCTAAATTGCGTACCTGTAATAATTGAAGATATTCAAAATGACATAAATGGAAAATTACGGGTTGTGGCATCATTAAGCGGGCAAACACTGGTCGCGATGATCAGTCAAAGATCCTCAAATCAGTTAAATTTGAAAAAGGGTAGTAAAGTGTTTGCGCAATTTAAGGCGACAGGCATGATTAAATAGTGAAAATAAAATAGAGCTTGTTAATTAGCAGATGTAAATCACGGTGTAGTATTTTCATGGAGAAATCATATAACACGAGAACATAAATGAATAAAAAGCTATACAGGTCAATGGTCCAATTAACAGGTGTTTATTTTCTAAGCTTATTTATCTTTAAACCAGCCCTGGGTATAGGTGATAACAGTAAATGGCAGCTTGTTAAAGACGATGCTGGTATACAGGTTTTTATTCTGGAAACCGAAAATTCAGACATTGTAAAAGCAAAAAGTAGCATTGTAGTAAACGCATCATTATCATCTGTACAGTCGTTACTCGATAATATTGAAACAAGACACGAATGGATACCCTATCTGGTAAAATCTCAACTCATAAAATATGAATCAGATAATGAAACACTGGAATACAGTGTATTTTCTGCACCCTGGCCCGTATCAGACCGTGATTTTGTATATCGCCTTAGACTTATATCAAGCTCGAAAAATAAAAAAATATATACAATGACCTCTGAGGTGTCTGACCTGATGCCAATTAGTAGTAGTGCTATTCGTGCTGTATTATTTGAAAGTGTTTATACGTTGACATTACTTGATGAGCAAAAAACAAAAATTGAATTAACATTCCATGCTGATTTAAAAGGCTGGATACCTGTGTGGGTAGCCAACATTGTGCAAAAAGCACTGCCTTATAAAACACTAAAAAATCTTCAGCACGAATTAAAAAAACAGGATAATAAATCTGTAAGGTTTTAATAAAAGTAGCTAAATAAAATAGACCATTCCATTAGCAGTGAAAATAAGCATAAAAATCATCAATATAAAAGTATATATTTTTTAAAAAGGAAAAAATAATGCAGAAATGGTTTAAGGTAATATCTGTAACAATAATCATGTTAGTGATTTCAATGCCACATATTGTTAGTGCAAATATTGACAGTCTGTCTTCTGCAATTAATAAGGCGGGCAGACAGCGTATGTTGAGTCAGCGCATGGTTGCAACTTATAGTCAGCAAGGTATAGGCATACAAAGCAGAAAAAGCAAAGCACAGTTAAAAGAAGCGATAAGTCTTTTTGAAAAACAACTATCAGAATTAAAAATTTATCGGCCCAAAGGTGAAGTAAAAAAACAACTAGATTTAGTTTCAGAGTTATGGCGTCCGATGAAATTAATTTTAAACTCTCCAGTAAAGCGATCAAACGCTATTGAATTAAGAAGCCAGGCTGAAGAAGTTTTAAAGGCTTCACATAGAGCTGTATTGTTATTAGAGAAAGAGTCAAAAACTAAAGCCGGCTATCTGGTAAATATTTCAGGTAGACAGAGAATGCTTTCACAAAGAATTTCAAATTTATATATGTTACAGAGCTGGGGTTTTAATGAGAATGAGTATATTGCTGATCACTCCAGGGCTGTAGCTGACTTCAGGAAAGCATTGCAAGAGTTGATTGGCTCACCCACAAACACATCTGAAATTAATAAAAAATTAAATAAAGCAAGAAAACAGTTTTCTATTCTTGAAAAAAGTACTCAGCAATCTGACGGAGAATTTATACCCCTGATGGTGAAGATATCAGCAGATAAGTTGTTGGTAATCATGAACGATATAACGCAGTCTTATGAAGACCTGGCTAGAAAAGAAATGATTTCACTGCGCTAGAACTTTAACGAGACTAAACAGTTCGTGAGAAACATAAAAATGGAGATTCATGTAAGTTTGAATGATTCAATTAATACTGAAGAAGTCATCGACTTATATAAGTCGATGGGTTCTGAAAAAGCTGGAAATACTGAATCGATGTGGATAAGTGAAGGTAAAGAGCACAATAGCTAAAATAATAATATTTTAAACAGACATATTTTCGTTTTTATACTTAAAAATAATTAACACGAAACTCATAAAAATAATTAACGAAGCGCAAACAACCAACGGAATATTCTGAGTTAATGTGGCATGTAATAACCAGGCGGTATTGCCCATAACAGCAAGCACCATCATTAACATGGATATGTCATTTGTCATGCGAGTCTTAAAGGCTTTATGAATCTGAGGTATAAAAATAAGCGTCGTAAGTATTGAAGCAATCCAGGCAAAAATTTGTTCGAGTGGCATAATAATTGAGTACTTAGTTAATAGTAAAACCTGCCTGTAACATCTTGGCATAGAGTATATTTGGTGATATCCAGACAACTATATCATCAAACTCCTGTCCGGCAACCTCAATTCTTTGAGCAGAGTAATAAAACCTGTCTCCACCAACCTGATATGCAGCTAAACCGCATGAACTGGCAAGAGCAGTTCCATCACCTGCATTCTCATTTTCATCTGCACTGTTAGGTCTTTCCCTGTTGCCCATTGAAAAAATAATTGCGACCGCTGAATCTGTGGAAAAAGAGCCGGCACCAGCGTTACAGTTCTGGCTTAAATCATTACAAATTTTTATATCCGGTGTGACAGCAGTTGGACCCCCTGCAAGACGAATACCATCAAACGTAACAAAATCGCCGTTACCGGAAACACTTGAGTTAGTAATGCTATACATATATGGCCTGCCCCATGGATCTAATAACAGACCATCACAATTTACCTCACCCTTTACGCCTAATGTGGTTGTGGGTACAAATCCGATATAACCTCCAATGGCTGCATTACCAGCACAATGGCTTGTAGGTGGGTCAGGGTTTTCAACACCATTATTACCGGGGATTGTTGGGCAGGGTAAGCGGCCGTTTGCTATGGCAAAGCCATATAAAGCCTCTTCAATTTCAACTAATTTAACTCTGGCATTTTTTATGTTTGCAGACTCTCGTTGAGCCCGTAGTGGTAGTAATGTATAACTTAGTAAGGCAGCGATAATAACAAAAACAATCGCAACTTCGATTAGTGTAAATCCGTTCTGCTTGTAATTATTTATCATGGACAAACTCCAGTTACAGCTGACATATCTGATTTAATACAAAACAGCATATCATTCGGCGTATCCGTAATAGAATAGTTTGCATAGGATTTGTCACCATCTAAATCAATATAATTACTGGCATTACTGCCTTCAAGATAATTGCTGATTGAATACTTACTATCCATAAACGCAGGGTTGGGAGATTCGGTATCATTTGAACGACGCAGTTGTCCCGAGTTACGTTCTGCAGAAAAAATCAACAATGCTGCATAGTCGTTTGTATTGGACTGATAATCAGGGCAAAGAGTACAATTAGTACTGGTCTGAGTATTGCCTGGTTGGTAATCCTTGCCAACTACATAAAACCAGTGATCTTTCCAGTTTTGCCATAAACGTCCTGATTCAGAATCCAGTGGGATACTACAGAAATCAAGTAGTGTATTGTCATTGATGATGCTTACCCCTGTTACGCTATTTGAATTACTAATGTCCCATGGTAAACGTCCAAGTGACCCCTGAATACTAACATCGGAAGCAGCCATGTCGAGGTAACTGGCATTGAGTCTAAAATCAGCCAGATTAAGGTCTACAGGTGATGGCCAGGGTAACTGGTATGCAGTAGTAGAACCTCCACCAGCACCTCCACCACCAGAAGGACAGGCTCTGCGGCAATCATTTCTGGCGCGGTTACAGGCGGCGCGTTGAGGACCGGAAGTAGCACTTAAAAAACATAATGATCTGGCAGCATCACAATCAGTTTGACAGCCTGATGTAGGGGGAGAGGATGGAGAACTGTTATGACTGTCAACAGAATAGGTAATTAAGCAGTTAGATAACTCTACTCCAAGGTTTCGAATTTTATTAGTATAAATTGATGAGTTCTGTTTTATAGAATCAAAAATTTCTTTAGTGGTAATTGAAACAATTCGGTCATTGATAGATGTATTATCTGTTAAACCAGTTGAAGTAATAAATTGTTCAATTGAATCTGCTGTAGCAGTATCTACACTTGCATTGTTGATGCCCTGATAATTATCAAGATACTGATTAGCCTCTGCGTTAGTTCTGGAGACCTTACAGGGTAAATTAGCCGTTGCAGAAGGCCTGTTTTGCGAAGTTAAAGGCCTGCCAGGGGCAATCACAACAGCAATAACCCGATCTTCTGGAGTAGAACCGGTTAACAGGTTTCCATTATGGTTAAATATTTGAAACTTTCCCGGTGTATCATCATTTGTCATAGAAGGTTTAGGCCAATGATAGAAATCCCCGGAAAGTGCATACCAGAGACATTCACCTGAAGAATCTGTAATTGGTTCTATACCTAAACTAAGCCAGGGCAATCTTCCAAGAGCACTTGTGTAAGCACCACCGCAGTTTAGTGCGCTGCGTCCATCAGCAACAGAAGTTGAGTTTTCAGGGCAAGGTAAATGACCATGAAAGCCAGCATGGGGAGTTCCACTCAGTGTCTGACGTAAATAATAACTGGTAGCAAAAGATAATAATGCGGTTTTAGCTCTGGAAAGTGACTCAGTTGTAGTGTTCTGGTTGTCAGTATGCGTAGAGTCAGTAGAAGAATTTACTAATAAAAATACAGACCCAGCAGCTATAATCGCCAGAAAGAAGACGATAAGGCTGGCCCCATACTGTGAGCGATAAGTATTTGATTTTAGGCGCTTCATTGTCTTTTGCTTAGAGTCGCTTGCATATTATTCTATTATCTTTGAAATGATCTCAGTAGCTATGCCATCCGGCTTATCTTTGGATGGTTTTATCTGATAGTTGTCCAGGGTTTTTCTATCGGTTTCATTCCACTGTTGACCAGGTTTTAGTTTGATGGGCTGAGTATTAACCTTGATTGGTATAATTACTGAATTTGATTTAATGTTTTCAGCCTTTACTTTAATTTGCTGATTTACGCTTGAAGATTTCAAAGTGTTACTATCGTTTACAAAAATCACAGGTTTATGTTTTTCTCGTAGTACAACGCCCTGCATTTTAACCTCTAGTGGTTTTCTTAAAAAATTTGCAACATTTTTATCAGAATTAAGTTCATATTTTCCTGAGTCGCGTTGTTGATTGAGTTGAGAGCGTACATCTGGAGAAGTCAAAAATGTCTGTAACTGATCTAACGGGGCATAGTTAGATGCAACAGATATACTGGGTAATAAATAGAGTATGACTAAAAGAGTATATAATTTATTCATAAATGCGTATTCACTGAGAAGTAGTTAAGATCTTCGATCCGGGTTTGTAGGTAAAGATACGGTTCTCTTTTTAACGGTGTACCAGTTTAAAGTACAGATGGCCGCAAAATTCATATTGCTCGCAGAATCCACTAGAGACTCAGCCTGAACATTATTATTAGTTAGTGAACAGTTTTGTACATCAAATAATCCACGAGCATTAGTATCAATGGTGTTTAATATTGAAAAAAGATCACCCTCATGTAATAACTGCATATGTAGTGTCATCGAAGAGCGAAATATATCGATACCAGGAAATGCAACAGAAAGACTGCTTGAGTTAAGTTTTTGCTGTTTGTCTATCGCATATTTCAGGTAAGGTATTTTATGCGCGGTGGTGGCTTTTTCAATTGCATCAATCCATTGAAGTCTATTTTCATCAGCAGCGACACCCATGGCCTTTAGTGTTTTGTATTTATTTTCATATTTTTCCAGCACCTGTTTACGATTTATGCCGGTATAATAACGGCTGGTTGCCTGATTGAGAGTGTTATTGGCATTATTTCTGTTTTCCAAAGATGATTGATGCCAGCTAGATGAAAAAACTATAATAATAGTAGCAATAACAATAGAAATTAAAAATATCACTAATTCTTTGTGTAAATGTTTAAAAATACTAATCATGATGATTTCTCACCTTTCATAATAACTTTTATTTTAAACTTGCCTTTAGACTGGTCAATTGACAAGCTCTGTTTAACATTAGAGCCTTTCTCATTTTCAATAGTGGACTCAGGTCTGACATCAACGGGTAAACGTTCCACATCTAGTTTAATTGTTTGCTCACTGTTTCTAAAAGCGCTGGATATATAGTCAGTAGTATCAACCGATTCTTTTAAAGTATTTTGTGAAATCCGAATAAACCCATCAATAACCGCGAGATGATTAATTTCAATGGCTTTTCCATAGTCAATTAATTGGGTATTGGAGTTGAGATTTGTTGGAAAGTTATTGGTCTGGTTTTGACGCCACTTAAGCATAGTAATTGTGGTGCGACGCATGGCAACAGCATTGAATATGCGACTGACATCAACCATAAAATTCTGCGGTGAAATAGCTTTAGTCGCGATAACTTTATCATAAAATAAAACAGATGATTGCATCACATCAGTGAGTTTTAGTTTGTCTTCAAGCGGGGCGAGTTTTTTTTGATAATCTCGGTTAATACTATAAGCCTTATCATTAAGGGTAATAGATTCACTATCAAGAATTTCGGAATCTGAAATAAATGAAAATGACAGTATAAGTGAAATCAGGAGTGTAAGTGCACTTGCAGCGTATAGAGTATGTGAGAGCAAGTATGCATAATACCTGTAAAAAAGACTTTTATTTCCATAGTGCCCAATGGGTACAGGTTCAGCGGCACACACAAATGAATATAAACCACTGCAGTATTCGGATTCATGTGTATTGCACTTGAACAAGGCATCAATATCTGCAATGTTATGGTAGTGATAGTGAATTAAATTGGTATCAGAACAATGGGATTGTATAACATCAAAATCGACTTCGCGGCAAATAATGTGGACTTCAATTTTTTCATCAAAACCAATTTGCCGTTGATTAGATAAAAAACGAATGGTCTGATCTACTTCAGTTGATATGTATTCTCCAATGCTGGCATCATCAAGATTAACAACAGCCGAGCGGCTTGAATCGAAACGACCGTTTTTGAAAAATGTCTGGCGTAGATTGCTCGGTACCTGTTGAGACACAAGCAGAACATTTTGTGATTTATCATTGAGTTTGCTAAAAACTTTGTGTGAAACCTGAGGTAGCGACCAGATGCCTGAAACCACAGTGCCAGTTTCATTTATCGGTTTAAGCCAGGGATCGAGAATTTCAGGATTGCTCAACACACTATATAGTAGTATGTCATCTCTACGTCCCTGTTTTTCACGGCCAATGACTTTTGAATGAACATAATCGCGACTTTTTCTATAATGACGTTCTACTAAACGGCTGACTATGTTTTTACGATCCGCTGCACCTACATGGGGTATTGTTTCTTTTTTAAAGTCTTCTTCGATCAGGTCAACAAGTATGCGCACAGGCGTGTTTTCAGTGGCCAGTAAATAAGTCTTAAATTTTTCCAGGCCTTCTTCACCTGGATTAAACGCATAACTATCTACAAGTTTCTCATTAAGCCAATGAAAAACCGTAAGTCGGTAACCTGAGTAATAAAAAATTCTTTTCACAGCATTATTAACTTAGAGTTGTATTTTTGTTAAAGAGTCATAAATTGGGCCGAGCACAGCTGACATAATCCAGAGCATAATCGCACCAAGAATAACAGTAAGTAAGGGCGTCATAGCTGCCTCCATTTTATCAACACTTTCTTTCACTTCGCGGTTATAAAAGTAACTCACATTTAATAAAGATTCATCTAGTGCGCCAGTATTCTCACCAACTTTTAGCATTCTAATGACAAGAGGTGGGTAAATATCGACAGAGGCAAAGCTGTCCGATATTAATGCGCCATCTGCAATCTTTTCTCTGATATCAACAATTGACCTGGACAATAATGCATTGTTCATAAGTAACTCTGATATTTTCAATGCATCTAAAACAGTTAACCCAGATGAATACATCATTGCAAAATAGTTAGTAAAGCGTGCAATGCTAATTTTAAAAACAAGCGGGCCAAAAATATAAATTTTTAATTTAAATTTATCAATGAGTAGTCGTACCTCGGGTTTACGTTTGGCAAGAGCACGAAGCCCAAAAAACAGCACAAGAGGTGCGCTAAACACAATGTACCAGTAGTTTCCAAGAAAGTTTGAAGTGGCAATAAGCGCACGGGTATGTATTGGGATTTCACCACCGATATCTTTAATAAAAGGAATCAATTGTGGAACAAGTGCAACCATTAAATAGGAAACGACAAGGGTAATAACGATAGTCACTATTGCAGGGTAAATCATTATTTTCTGAGTATGTGCGACTAACTCGTCATGCCATTTTAAAGTTTCAGCCATATCAAACAGGACTTCTGAAATGCGTCCACTTTCCTCACCTACTCTCATCAAGGTGATATATACGGTATCAAATATTTCAGGAAACTCAGCAAGCGCTCCTGAGAAAGTTTTACCACCCTGAATTTCATCAGTAAGGCCCGAGAGCACCTCTTTCATCCGGCCTTCGGGAACAGAGTCCTTTAAATCTTCAAGGCCATCAAGAATGCTAACCCCTGCTTTAGTGAGTTGTTGCATCTGGAAAGTAAAATTAATCAATTCTTTTCTGCTGATACCTTTAGATTTGAACTTAAAAAAACTGTCACGTTTTTCTTTAAAGTTAATTAAGTCCATGCCCATGCCGCTAAGGCGTTGCTCAAGGTCGAGTAAATTATCTGCTTCAATGATATCGCTACGAATTTTCCCCCGAGCATCTATGGCTTTATATTTGTAAATGTTAGACATGTTTATAACCTGTCGGTGAGGTCAATTACACGGGTGACTTCATCCAGTGATGTGCTGCCTTCCAGAACCCGTCTAATTGCATCATCTGCAAGTGTTTTGAAACCTTTGTCTTTTAGATGGTTCTTGATTTTACCCATGGTGGCCTGTTCGGCGATAAGTTCGTCAAGTTCTGCATCTATTTTTAAAACTTCGAGTATTGCCACACGACCTTTATAACCCACGTCTTCACAAAACTCGCAGCCATTGGCATCATAAATTTCAATCGAATCGCTTTCATGAATGCCGAGAAGTTTCTTTTCTATTTCAACAGCTGCATGAGAGGTTTTACAGTGCGGGCACAGTGTACGAACCAGACGTTGACCCAAAATGCCGATAATATTGCCGGAAAGAATTTCGGCCTTTACACCAATGTCGATTAAGCGAGGAATGGTGCCGATTGCTGAATTTGTATGCAATGTGGAATACACCTGGTGGCCAGTCATGGCAGCACGTAAAGCCATTTCAGCTGTATCTGAATCACGTATTTCACCCACCAGAATAATATCAGGGTCCTGACGCATTAATGAGCGTATACCATTTGCAAAATCCATGCGTAACACTTCATTAATGGAAGTCTGGCGAATCATATCCATCGGGTATTCCACAGGGTCTTCCAGTGTCATGATATTCACCTGCTCAGAGCGTATATAACCCAACATGGAATAGAGTGTGGTGGTTTTACCACTACCGGTGGGTCCGGTTACCAGAATAATACCTTCGGGTCTTGCCATAATGAGTTTTAACAGGGACAGAGAATTTTCATGTAAACCCAGGTCATCGATATTGACGATGCCCTTGGCTCTGTCCAGAACACGAAGCACCACGTTTTCACCGTGAGTCGTGGGCTGGGACGAAACGCGAAAATCAATTTGATGACCACGAATATTCAGATTGATGCGACCATCCTGTGGAGCGCGTGTTTCAGCGATATTCATATTGGAAATAACTTTTAAACGTACAACTATGGCTGACCAGTAATCTTTATGAAGACTTCGCACCTGGCGTAATACACCATCAATTCGATAGCGCAGTCGTAAAAAACCTTCTTCTGGCTCAAAGTGAATATCTGATGCACCATGTTTAACCGCATCAGCGAGTATGGCATCAACTAACCTGACTAATGGCTGGCTATAGGTGTCCCCTTCGGATTCGAGACTGTCGTAATCAACCTCACCGGTTTCAATTTCATGCAGAATGCCGTCTACAGAAAGTTCATAACCATAAAACTGGTCAATGGCATCAGAGATTTCACTTTCGCCCGCCAGCAAAGGAATAATCTCAGTACGGTTTCCAACAATAGCACGCAATCTATCCAGCACTACCAGATTATAAATATCGGTCATGGCGACTGACAGTGAACTTTGTTCAGGGTCGTAACTGATAGGAATAATATTAAAACGAACTGAAAGATCTTTGGGAATAATCTGTATAGCTTCGGTGTCAGGAACCACATTTGAAAGGTCAATACTCTCACGCCCAAGCATTTCGCTAAGCGCATCACGCAGTATGGCTTCGGTAACAAAACCAAGTGATACAAGAGCTTCACCTAATGGCCTGGATGATTTTTTCTGCTCTTTTAGTGCAATACTAACCTGATCTTCAGTAATCAACCCTTGAGCTATGAGTTCTTCACCCAGGCGTTTCTTTCTGGCACGTAATGCGGAACCCAGATCAGAAATTGTTTCAGAGGCATACTGGTTCATTTGCTTAGCCCCTGAAGTGTATTGATGCGATGAGTCGTACTTTTCTTAGAGAAATTAATATTTGAGTCAGATGACAATTTTAAACTTAACTGATAAAAATCTAATGCCTGTTTATGTTTGTCGAGATGATCAAGGCTAACCGCAAGGTTGTAGGCATAATCTGCATTTTTATTATCTGCAGACCAGGCACTGAAATAAGCGGATTGTGCTTCAGGCCATTTATTTTGTGTTGTATATAAAGAACCCAGTGCAAAATACAAATGAGCCGCTTCGGGTTGTTGTTTAAGCATAAACTTAAGTTTGCTTTCATTGAGTTGCGGATTTATTAAATGTTTAATACTGCTTAAACCCGCTGTGGCAATACTGTCTCTGGGGTTGAGGCGTAACAGAAACTGATATTTTTGCCGAGCCACTTCGTAGCGTTGTTGTTTTATAGCGATAGCAGATAAACCCAGTAGCGCGTCACGGTTATTAGGCTCCCTGAATAACACTTTATTATATAAAGAGTCTGCAAGTGAATAGTTTTGCTGATGGAAAGCTGTGTAAGCAGAATTGAGAAGACCATGAATCGGATCAGGTTTTTTGCTGCGCACAATAGAAATAATGGGTTTGGTAGTTTTACCTGGTGTGGTTTGTTTGGCAGGCTGAGCTTGAGTCTTAATAGACGCTTTCCCGGGTTTTGTTATGGCTGCCTGACTAGTAGAGACAACAGGGGTAACAGTAGCTTCAGGCCTGGCCTGGTCAACAACAGGACGTGTCTGTGAATTTCTATTGCTAGTCTCTCGATTGATATTAGAAGAGTTAGATTGAGAAATATAAATATCCTGGGTTGCTGTATTCATTTGCAGGTAAAAATATAAACCAGAACCAATCAGAATTAGTGTGATGAGCACTGCTATCTGGATAAGCTGGCGACGCTTCTGGTGCTGGCTATATTTATTACTTTTATTAATGAGTTGAGATAAGGCATGTTCATTATTGATCGTGTTCTCAAGTTTATTGTCATTGCGATCGAGAGGTTGAAGGCGAATATTATCAGTATCATCTGAGTTTTTATCTGACGAATTAGAGTCAGTGTGTATATTATCCTCTGCGATATCCTGTAAAGTCTCAGAGGGCGTGACTTGAGAGTTATTTGTGTCTTGCTCTGAAATTTCTAAAGCAGAGTCTTCTAAATTTTTAGCATCTTCTGTTTTCGTTTCTGTTTTTTCGACAGAGACATCGTTATCAGATGTTTGTATCTCAGGCTCATCTATTTCTGTTTGAGCAACAACAGGCTCCTGGACGTCTGGCCCCTGAATGTCAGGCTCAGTAACATCATTGTCTTCAACATCAATTAAGGCAGATTCATCAAGCTCGGGGTCGCCAGATTCATTGGTTGGATGCAGCTCAAGATCAAGGGAGTCGTCTGAAATATCAAGAGCTTCCTTAGCACCATCCAGGTTACCTTCAGCTTGATCCGGTTCATCAACTTTCTTTTGTTTATCGTCGGCGGCTTTTTTTAACGCATCAAGTAACAGGCTCATAAATCACCCGCTATTCTTTAGTATTTACTGGTTGCACGCCCTGATCCGTTTTAATCGATTTGAGTGATGGTTCATTTACGGGGCCTGGTAAAAACTTTTGATATTCAGATAAATCACCCGTCAGGCTGGCGTGATGAATAACAATGGGGCGTATAAATATGATTAATTCTGATTTTTCACGGGTATCATCCTGATATCTGAATAAAGAGCCTAATAGAGGAATGTTTGATAAAAAAGGGACTCCCTGGGATTTATCGTTAACCGTGTCCTGCATTAAGCCGCCAATTACCGCGGTGTCACCACTATTAATAGTGAGTATGGATTCTATTTCTCTAATTTGAATAACTGGTACTTCAGAAATAACACTGGCATTCTTAAAAGCCGGGTTGGGGTCTTCAACAGAGTCAATAACACGTGAAATTGTGGGGCGAATATTTAAGGTAACCACTTCATGTTCATTAATAAATGGCGTTACTGACATAACAAAACCAACCGGCACGGTTTTAATTTCAGTTTCGAAAGTGGTCAGGCTCTGCGTATCTGAAATAGAAGTATCTACATCCATTTCAAAATAAACAATATTATCGACCACTTTTAAAATAGCTGGCTGGTTATTAATGGCCATGACTTTCGGGCTGGACAATACCTGCACATCACCAAACTGTTCCAGGGCTTTTAAGGTAACATTAAGCTGATTTGAATTAATTGAATCAGCCAGAGTTAGAGTTGAAAAAGGCGACTGCCCAAGATTGCTGCCAGTAAAATTGGTCAATGCGCTAACACCCGATGTTGGGTCGGATGCAATCAGAGACCAGTCAACACCTGCCTGGTAACGATCACTTAATTGAATTTCTGCAATTGTTGCTTCAATCATGACCTGGCGTTTTGAATTGCCTAACACCAGATCAATAAAGCGGGTTAATTCCTGATGTTGTTTGTAAGTTGCACGAACCAGGATAATGCCTGACTCACGGTTAACAATCACATCATCATTAGTGTCTTTTGCTGAGTCAGAAGTTGCAGTGCTGGTGTTAGCCTGAGTTGCATTGTCATTATCTGCACCGGTAATAATTTCAATAATATTGTGGGTTAAGGTATTCCAGAAATCATTATTAGACTTGAGGGTTACCTCGGTGAGTGAACTATTGTTTTCACTGGTGCCGCCACTACTGCTACCGCCACCACCATTTTCATCTTCACCAATTGAGCCCTGGCCAGTAGAACCAATATTGGTTGCAACACGAACCACACCTTTTGACTCTCTGGCGATATTAACGTAATCAATGGAATAGTTTTGTAGATAGGGAATATCTGCACGCACGCGTAGCGTATTATCTTCGAGTGAATACCGAATATTGACCTGGTGTGCAATACGCTCGAGAATTTGTTGCAGTGTCTGGTCAATGGCGTTTAGTGTTACCGTCCCTTCAATATCATCGTGAATATCAAGATTAATTTGTGCATCACGTGCCATAGAAAACAGCAGGTCTTTAGCGGAAACACCACTCACTACAACGGTATAGGTTTCCAGCGGTGGGCGTTTAATAGGCGCTGGCAAGAGTGTGGTTTGAGTGACGCTTTGTGGAATATCTGCCGCGGCCTGTTTAACTTTATTGATGTGGCCTTCAGACATTTCAGGAGGGCGCGTTGGGCCACAGGAACCCAGTAAAGCACATAAGGCAAGCACAATCAGTTTACTGGCTGACGCGGAGAGAAAAAGTTGTCTAATCTGGCTTAAATTCAATGTTGAGCCTCACTTGATAAGCTGATGTTCTGTTCGGTTTTGCGTATATCAGCCTTAATACCCTTAATCGTGCGTAAATACGGCCCACTCTGTCTTAACCAGGGTGATAGTTTTTGTAGTTGCTTAATGGCCTGTTCACGCTGTGTATACTCACTATATAGCACACTGTATACCATTCTCCCGCGAATCGAGGCTTGATAAATAAACAAAGACTGTGTGTCGAGTAGCTGGCTGGCTTTTTCTAAATAACTTGTAACCTCATTTTCTGCCCACACATCGAGCAATATAAGTTGGATAGTGAAATGCTCGTTGGTTGCACCGCTAATCCATTGCCGCGTTTGTTGCAGGCGTTGCTGGAGTAGTGAGTTAGATGAAGTAGCAGAGTTTAAGTTTGAGCTTATTGTATTTGTGGTAAGTTCTGCTTGTTGTGCAGGCGCTAAAGAGGTCGTGTTTGTTGGTTGTTTAGGTGTGTTGTTTGTAATGTCATTTACAATAAGTGGTGACTCATCTGAGGTAGAAATTTCTATTGCAGAATTTTTAATGTGTTTGTTATCAAACAGACTGGGTAATAATGTGCCAATCCAGATTGAGGTAATCACAATAGCTAGTGCTGTGGCACTTTTAACCAACGGCTGCCAGTTTCTTTGCTGACCGAAGTCACTGTCTTTTGCCGCCAGGTTAATGTGTTTTGCATTAATATCATGACCGCCATCGGAAAAGGCAGCAAGTAATGCTTTATCAGCCAGAATATTTATGCGCCGGGTTAATCCATTTGATTTGCGCTCAATATTATTTGCCGCTTTTGGTGTAAATAAATCTGGCCCGCGGTAACCAACGGCTCGCATTCTAAAATTTAAATAACTGTAAACATCCGCCGGTGGAAAAGGATCTAAATAAAAGTTATGCGTGATACGCTCTTTTAACTGGCGGATAGAAGGCAGGCGTAATTTATTGTCTAACTCGGGTTGCCCAAATAACACCATTTGTAATAATTTATAATCATTGGTTTCCAGGTTGCTTAACAAACGAATTTCTTCGAGTGTTTCAATGGGCATGCTTTGTGCCTCTTCAACAAATACCACCACCTGATTATTATCGGCATGTTTATCTAAGAGGTATTTTTGTAAGGCTTGCATAACTTCAAGCTTGCTAGATTCTGAGGTGATGTTTAGTTTTAACTCAAATGCGATTACATGCAGAATATTTTCCGGCGAGAGGCTGGGGTTGGCGATGTAAACCACCTCAACATTACTCGCCAGCTCAACTTCTAACATACGGCATAACATCGTTTTACCTGAGCCGACCTCACCCACCACTTTAATAATGCCTTCACCTGATAAAATGGCATATTTAAGTGCTTCTAAAGCCGCGCCCCGTTTGTTGCCGGTATAAAACATACTGGTGTCAGGGGTGATTTTAAAAGGCTGGCGTTCTAGTCCGAAGTGCTCCAGATACATAGGTCACCTAATGGGTTTTATTTCTGGTCATCTTTATGCATCCTGCTATAAAGTGTTGTTCGATTAATTTGTAAGGCCTTGGCTACTTTGCTTAAATTTCCATCATAGATAGTCATTGCCTGTTGAATCACAAAGTCTTCCAGTTCTTTTAATTTATTTTTCAGGTTTAATTCACCTTTGTTGATTTCATCCTGAATCAGTTTACTGCTAAACATTTCTGAGCTGTCTGCTGCGGTTTTGCTGTCCTGAAAAAAATTCTCCTCAAATTCCTGCTTTAACTGAGACTGGTTAATAGTTTTGCCGGGAAATTTTGTGCACAAACGAATCACGATATTTCTTAGCTCGCGAACATTTCCAGGGAAGTCATAATTTTTCCAGGCTAAAGTTGCATTGTTATCCAGCTTAATCGGTTTCATGGACTGTGCATAAAAATCCAGAAAGTGTTGCAATAAAATTAAACTGTCATTATCTCTTTCGCGTACAGTGGGTATCTGTATTTTTAGAATGCTTAAACGATGAAACAGGTCTGCGCGGAAATTACCCTCAGCCACTTCATGGGGTAGGGTGCGGTTAGTGGCGGCAATAATTCTGGCCTGTGATTTTATGCAGCGGGTTTCACCAACTCGATAAAATTCACCACTTTCTAAAACACGTAATAATTTGGCCTGCAGGTCATAGGGCATTTCACCAATTTCATCGAGAAACAGAGTGCCGCCATCCGCCTCTTCAAAAAAGCCTTTACGGGATTTGTCTGCACCTGTGAAAGCACCTTTGGCATGGCCAAATAACTGAGACTCCAGTAACTCCGGGGCAATTGCTGCACAGTTAATAATGAGATAGGGGTTATCCGCACGTAAACTCTGCTGATGTAGTGCCTGGGCCACCAGCTCTTTACCGGTGCCTGACTCACCTTCAATTAACACCGGAAAAACCGAGTCAGCAAACTGGCTAACCTGCTCGCGCAAGGCCGAGATGGATGCGCTTTGTCCAATAATGGCTGAGGTATTCTTTGGGGTTTTGTGTTTGCTCTCAACCTGTTTCAGCATCAGGTGGTGCGAAAGACGAGCTTGCAACAATGCCGGGTCGGCAGGTTTTGGAATAAAATCTACCGCACCAAGAGTGAGCGCATGATGCATATTAGTTTGGTCACTTTGACCGGATAATACGAGTATTTTCATTTGTGAATCTAACGCCAGTAGATCTTCAATTAAAGCAAATCCCTCTGCAGGGTCGTGGGGTAGTGGAGGAAGCCCAAGGTCTACGAGTGCTATTTGAGGTTTGTCAGCTAAATCTGCAAGTAATATTTTGGTTTCAGCGCGTGACTCAGCACTGTAAACCTGATATTGCTTATTTAGAATAAACCCCAGACTTTCAGTTATTAATGGGTCATCATCAATAAGCAGCACAATCGGTTTTTGTGCGCTTTGATTGACTGCGCCACCAAGCGATTCGCTCATGGCCGGGAACCCTTATAAAATAGTTAACGTAAAAGTGTTTTAATATAAAATATTTAGACCAAAATCCTGATAAGTCAATTATTAAACTAACCTTTCAATTAAGTTACTTAAATAAATGCTTATAAACATTTGATAAAGAAGGCTTTAAAAGAAGCGATGCTAAGTATTATCCTTTACCAACCAGAAATTCCTCCTAACACAGGCAACATCATTAGACTCTGTGCAAACACAGGTTGTCAATTGCACCTGATAGAGCCATTAGGCTTCGAATTAGACGATAAAAGGCTACGCAGAGCGGGACTGGACTATGCAGAATTTGCTCAATTAAAGACCTGGGGCAGTATAGAAGACTGTATGCAAGCCAATGATTTTAATCGGGTTTTTGCCTGCTCAACCAAGGGTTCACAAAATTATAGCGAAGTGAAATATAAAAGTGGAGATGCTTTTATTTTTGGCCCGGAAACCCGTGGTCTGACACAGGAATACTTAAATAGCTTACCCACAAATCAGGTTTTACGCATACCTATGTTGGCGAATAGTCGCAGTATGAATCTTTCAAACTCGGTTTCGGTGATGGTTTATGAAGCCTGGAGGCAGTTGGGGTTTGATGGGTCGGTTTAGCTTTCGTCATTCGTCATTCTTCGTAGGTCATAGGTCGTAAGTCATTCGTTATAATCGTCTTCCCCTTCGTTATCTCCATCTTCCCTCTCTGTCATCCCCTAATGCTTCTGTAGGGGATCCAGCGACTTTACTGCCCATAAAGTCACTGGGTTTTAGTAGTATGAAAAGTAGCTTATGTCTCTAAAGCGGCATTTTATTCACGCTAACTATTCCCACCTGCATCACTCATTAACTGTGTCATATGACGCAGTTAATGAGTGATATGGCTTGAAAGGCGTGGGGCAAAAATAATCTAAAATTTGTAAGTTATTGTTATCTCTTGAATAATTTTTTTGGCATAAAATTCGCTGCTAAATAAACCAGTTTCAAAGGTTGAAATAAAAAATATAAAGATAAGGATTGTTATGAAAAACAGGCAGCTCCCCCTGGTTATTGCATCAATATTGATGTCACCTATAACTGTAAATGCTGAACAGCACCACCATCAGCATCACGTTGGCCCCACAGCGCCCATTGGTGTAATGGGAAGTCATATGCACCCGAAAGGTGAATGGATGCTGAGTTATTCATTTATGCAAATGAAAATGGACGGTAACCGCAATGATACCGATAATGTCTCCACTCCACTACCGGGTTATATGGTAAGCCCTGAAAGTATGGATATGGACATGCATATGTTGGGTGTAATGATGGGTTACTCAGAAAATATAACCCTGATGGCCATGTTACCGGTAACCAGTATTTCTATGGATCACACAGTGAATATGAGCGGCCTGCCTTTTACTACTGAAGCAAGCGGTTTAGGCGACCTGAAACTATCAGCATTAATTAAAATCAATGAGCAATGGTTAAGCCAGGTAGGTCTTAACCTGCCAACTGGATCCATTGATGAAAAAGATGTCACACCAGCGAGCTCAGGTATTGCGGTACAGCTGCCCTACCCCATGCAGTTAGGCTCTGGCAGTTACGATTTAAATGCAGGTTTGACTTATAGCTTTGGTGAAAACAACAATAGCTGGGGCGCACAGGCAAATATAATTGTGAGACTGAATGATAATGACCGAGATTATCACCTGGGCAACCGAGTAGAAATCTCTAGCTGGTATAGTTATGGAATAGACGAGAAGCACAGCACATCAATCAGGTTAAAACTGGAAGACTGGGGAAATATCAGCGGGGCAGATGCAGATTTAAACCCAATGATGGTGCCCACCGCCGATGCCAATTT